>JACCDH011232746.1_pt1 | contig 20091 bp, 19 predicted proteins | sample 7442481 | NCBI WGS metagenome assembly JACCDH01 (sample SAMN15323433, study PRJNA562643) | freshwater metagenome | isolation source: river surface water | place: USA:Blue River Watershed | collected 2017-08-15 | reverse complement strand
TCGTGCACCATCATGATGATTTCTTTGATACGGGCATGAATCACATGGGCCAGATTGCGCTCCATAATTTGTTTCGCTTTTCTATCGCCGATACCAGGAACGGTAATCATCACATTGCTTCTGGTACCTTCGACAATGGCGTGACCGTATTTGGTTTTAATCATTTCAGCCTGTTTTGGCAAAATACCAAAGGCTTCGACGATATCAGCTGTGATGATTTCACCACCGAATGGAATTACAGCCGTATGTCTGATTTTACCATCGTGGAAAATGGCCAAATCGGTTGTACCACCACCGATATCGATAATAGCAATTCCGGTTTCCAGTTCTTCTTCTGTCAATACCGCATAAGCAGAAGCTATCGGTTCAACAATCACATCCGTTGCACTCAATCCTGCATTCTCAACACATTTCACAATGGTTTTAGCCGCACTGATCTGACCCGTTACGATGTGGTATTTGCATTCCAGTTTTGTACCAGGCATACCTTCCGGCTCTTTGGTAGTAAAACGCGAATCGATGATATACTCTTGCGGCATGGCGTGCAGAATTTTTGCACCTGCATCCACAGCTGTTCTGTATTGCTCTTCGTTGAGCGCATCCAGTTCTTTCTTGGTAATTTCAGCTTCAGAATTCTCGCGAATTTTAACACCTGTTTGCTGATAACTCTTGATATGCTCGCCGGCAATACCAACATGCACGGCATTGATTTCTACATTAGAAATTTTAGAAGCCTTTTCGATTGCCGCTTTGATGGCATCTACTGTTTTGGCAATATTGGTTACCTCGCCACGCATCACACCTCCAAGTGATGGATGTGAGCCCATACCAAGGATATTGATTTTTCCCTTGTCATTCATCTGACCAACAATGGCGCATACTTTGGTCGTTCCGATATCTAGTCCTACTACGAGTTTATTTGACATACTGTTTTTATTGCTGAGTGGTTTGTGTTACTGTGTTGTTTACTGTGTTTCGTTTTTCGGCTACTACCTGCGATTCGTACTTGAGATTAATCACTGAGTACTGATCCCAGCCAACTTGATTGAGCCCTTTAAAATAAAAGGTTTTCAAACGGGTGAATTTATCTTCCAGACGCTCGGCAGAACCAAATACAATACTATGATTTCCTACTTTAGGAATCAATATTATGTCCATATAATTATCTACATACATCTGTTCAATTTGTGAATGCCAGAACTCATCTGCACTGCAATAGTTGGCAATGGCCAGCAAATCTCTCAAAAGTGGTGTGCGTGCATAGCCCGAATCCATTAGTGTTTCCGCGATGTTGCCGTTGGCTACCGGTACCCTCGGACTGAACTCCGGATGCAGTGGCATCTTGTATCCATTTTTTGCTACATAGTAACTTTGAGAACGGTTGTTGATCACTCTGAGCACCGGACTTCTTTGCATGACTTTTACCAGAAGTTTTCCGGATAAATCTATCGACACATCGGCTTTGTCTATAAATGGATATCGCTCTAATGCCGCTTCCATCTGATCGATATGCAAGGTGCTGCGTCTTGCGCCAACAACGGGATTGGTACTATCCTGCCCCTTTAACAATTCCATCACTTTACTACTATCTAAAAAAGATAATTCCTGACGAGGTTCTATACTGATCTCTATGACATTGATATTTAATGCATCTTCTTTGTTGCTGATGATGCTGAATGCAATGATCAGAAACAAGCCGATACCCACCCATAGGGCAATGTTCCAGGCGCGGTTATGTTTTAAAAAATCAATTATTTTTCTCATAAATCGCCTTCACCGGTTTAATGATTTGATCGATATCCCCGGCACCTAAAATGACCAATAATTCTTCTGTTTGTGTTTCGAGTTTTTTAAGGATGTTTTCTTTGGATATCAGCAAGGGGGTTTTCTCCATCTTGAAGGCCAGAAACTCTGCATTGATGCCCTCTATCGGCAACTCCCTGGCAGGATAAATATCCATCAACCAACACTCATCCAAGAGGTCGAGTGCCCGCGCAAAATCATCCGCAAAATCACGTGTTCTGCTGAACAAATGCGGTTGAAAAATACCCGTAATTTTCTTCTTTGGATACAATTCGCGCACCGATGTGATACAGGCTTTTAACTCTGTTGGGTGATGCGCGTAATCGTCTATCACCACTTTGTCGTTGTGGTTGTATATGTATTCGAATCGTCTCTTAACACCTTTGAAACTGGCACAGGCGCCTACTACCAATTTCACTGGCAATTGCATGTGCAGGGCTGCTGTTACAGCCGCTGTGGCATTCTCTACATTGTGAAACCCTGGCAAAGCATTGCGCACTTCTATGGCGTACGACTCGTGCTTGTAGTAAAAACAAAACTGATGATTGATTACCTTCACTTCAGAATACCTGGCCATAGCAGCTTCTGTTTTGCCATAGGTAATGCATTCTGATGCTGCATGTAAATCCAATGTATCATTGATGATGGCCAGTCCCTCTGCTCTGATACAATCTACAAACTCCTGAAACGAACGCTTCACTTCTTCAGCTTCGCCGTATATATCCAAATGGTCGGCGTCCGTCGAAGTCACAATAGCGATCTGTGGTTTTAAATGTAAAAATGATCGGTCGAATTCATCAGCCTCTACTACCACTATCGGTTTTTCAAATAAAGAAATACCGTCTGTTTTATGAAAATAATTGCTGCTAAAATTGGTGCTGACACCCCCTAAAAATGCTGTAAAATTGATGCCACATTCGTTGAGAATATGCGCAATCATAGAACTGGTGGTGGTCTTTCCATGTGTCCCCGCTACCGCAATGGTGTAGGCGTTGGCAGACAAGATGCCCAACACTTCAGCGCGCTTGTATAAACGAATGCTGTTTTGAACAAAAAACTGAAACTCTGCATTGTCTTTTGGTATAGCAGGCGTGTAGATCACAATGCTCTTAACACCGTTTTTTACATCGTCCGGAATACTGGCTGTGTTTTCGAAATAATGGATGTTAAAGCCCTCTTCCTCCAATTTAATGGTGAAGTCGTTTCTGGTTTTGTCGTACCCATGCACGTCAATGCCAATGGCTTTAAAATAGCGGGCTATGGCACTCATGCCAATGCCGCCAATACCAAGGAAATAAGCAGTTTTAATGTCTTTTAAATTCATAGTGCGTTTTCTATTTGCCTGACAATTTCTGATAGTGCTTCTGGCTTAGCCAATAACGCTATCCGCTCACTCAGCTTCTCCTGTTCTTTTTTATCTTTCGCTAATTCGACAACTTTGTTGACCAGTTTAAGATTAGCTTCCATATCTTTTACCAATACTGCAGCGCCTTCATTGACAAGGGACATGGCATTTTTGGTTTGATGGTCTTCAGACACATTGGGTGAAGGCACCAGAATACATGGTTTGCCTAATAAACACAATTCACTTACACTGATGGCTCCTGCTCTTGACACCACGATATCTGCCGCCGCATAGGCGGTACACATATCGAATATAAAAGTCTCTGCTTTGGCCTTTGTTACTTTAGAAGTATCCGGCGTAAAGTTCTTTCCGGTTTGCCATAAAACCTGTATCTGCGCCTGCTCCAATGTTTCTAATCCTGCCTGTATGCTGTTGTTGATGGTGCGTGCGCCTAAACTTCCGCCTATCACCAGGCACAATGGCAGTTCGGGATCAAAGCCCAATTGCGCTTTTGCTGCAGCCTTATCCATGGTTTTGGCGGGATATATTTCGGCTCTCACCGGATTGCCGGTGATGACAATTTTATCAGCAGGAAAAAATCTTTCCATACCTTTATAGGCCACACATATTTTGCGAACGCGTTTAGACAACCATTTATTGGTTAATCCGGCGTAAGAATTTTGTTCCTGAATCACACAGGGAATACCTGCTCCTGAAGCCGCATACAGAACCGCAGCACTGGCATATCCGCCAACGCCCACCACCATATCGGGCTTGAAATCTTTAATAACTTTGCGGGCTTTTAAGATACTATTGATCAGTTTAAACGGCACCAACAAATTGGAGAAGGTCAATTTCCGTTGAATACCGGCAATGGGTAAACCAATGATCTTGAATCCTGCTGCGGGCACTTTCTCCATCTCCATTCGCCCTAAGGCGCCAATAAACAATATTTCTACCTCCGGATAACGGCGCTTAATTTCTGTAGCTATGGCGATGGCCGGAAAAATATGACCACCTGTTCCGCCGCCGGATAAAATGACTCTTTTAAGCATTGGCCACCTCCTCATTTTGTGGCGTTGCCAAACCTTCACTTTGTTCTTCAACTGATCTGCTGACACTTAACAAGACCCCAAATGCCGCACTGGTAAAGATGATACTGGTACCACCCATACTAATTAATGGCAAGGTTAAACCGGTTAGCGGAAACACATTGGTAGCAACAGCCATGTGGATAAAGGCCTGCAAGACCAAACTGAAAGACAATCCGACAGCCAGCAGAGCACCAAAGGCTTTCGGACTTTTAATCACAATTCTTATGGACCGGTATAAAATCAGCAGGTATAAAAATATCACACTCAAACCTCCAAATAAGAGGCCGTATTCTTCAATGATAACAGCAAAAATAAAATCCGAATATGAGTGTGGTAAATAGGCACTTTGTTCGCCTTTGCCCGGCCCCTTTCCTGTCAATCCGCCACCGGCTATAGCAATCTTTGCCTGCACAGTTTGAAAGACTTCGGCGGTATCTTTACTGGTATAATTTTCGATACGGGCTTTCCATGTAGAGGCTCTACCCGGCAACATGCTATCAGGTGCTTTAAGCAATATCATGAGTCCCATAAATCCCAGGGCACCAAAAGCCAGGGCTAACAGAAGAATATGGCGTATGCGCGCGTTGCCAATAAACAACAACATGCTACAGGTTAAAAACAATACCAGTGAAGTACTTAAATTCTCAGGTGCAATCAACAAACAAATGAGCACTATGGTTCCAACAATTTTCCAAAAGCCTTTGTGAGAATTTAGTTCTTCCTGGTTCTTCGAAAGATACCTCGCAATGAACATAATCAGGGAAAACTTGGCTAAGTCGCTACTCTGAAAAGTAACCCCCAAAATCGTCACCGTTCTTTTGGCTTCGTTGATATCGTTACCAAAAAACAAGGTGTAAATCAGCAATAGAATAGAGACTATTACTGCTATTTGAGAGATCCTTGAGAAGTATTTATAATCCAGAAGATGGAAGAAATACATCAGAAAAAAACCTCCAAAAAGAAAGAGCACGTGTTTAAACAGGAAATACTCGGTATTACCACCTTGCTTTTTAAACGCCAGAGAGCCAGTGGCACTGTATACAGCCAGCATGCCCAATAGAGACAGGGCAAATATGGCAAACCAGATATACTGATCACCTCTGAATTTTAACTTTCCTATTTGCATCTTATGCGCTTTTTATGATCAATTTTTACAGATGCGGGGGCATCCCCTACCACCTGTTGAGTTAGTGCTTTCTAAATTTGATTTTCAGCTTACAGGTTTTTAACTGCAGCTTTAAATTGCCAGCCTCTGTCTTCGTAGTTGGCAAACAAATCGAAACTCGCACAGGCTGGTGATAACAACACCACATCACCTTTAGCGGCAAATCGTTTGGCTACCAATACTGCCTCTTCGGCGCTGGTGGTATTCAACATCAGATCGACATCTTTGCCGAAAGCTGCGTGAATTTTGTGGTTGTCTGTTCCCAGGCATACAATCACTTTTACTTTTTCCTTAACCAAAGGTAAAAGCGCTGAATAGTCGTTGCCCTTATCAACACCACCCACTATCCATACCACTGGCTTATCCATGCTTTCGAGGGCATACCAGGTGGAATTGACATTGGTGGCTTTACTGTCGTTGATGTAATCGACACCGCCTACTGATGCTACATACTCTAATCGGTGTTCAACATTCTGAAAGTCGATTAAACTTTCGCGAATGATGTCTTTCCGGATGTTGAGCACATTGGCAGCAATGGCCGCAGCCATGCTGTTGTAGCTGTTGTGAATGCCTCTTAGGGCAAAATCGTTGATGAACATAGTTAATTGGTTGCTATTGTTTGTTGATGTATTGTCTAGTAAATGAAACTGCCCTTCGCTGACGTAAGCCCCTTTGTCGGTGACTGTACCATACGAAAACGGCAGCTTTTGTGCGTCTACTTTATGGGTGTTTAAATTTTTTACCGTGATCTCATCGTCGGCACAGTAAATAAAGAAATCGTCGGCATCCTGATTCATCGCAATCCTGAATTTAGAATCGATGTAATTCTGGAACTCGTAGTTGTAACGATCCAAATGATCGGGTGTGATATTGCTTAAAATAGCAATATGTGGCTTAAACGTGTACGTATTATCTAACTGAAAAGAACTTAACTCCAATACGTAATAATCGAAATCATTCTCTGCTACCTGTAAAGCGTAACTCTTGCCTACATTACCGCCTAATCCTACATTAAATCCGGCTTTTTTAAGGATGTGGTAACACAACATAGTCGTGGTGGTTTTACCATTGGTACCGGTAATGCCCACATGCCTGGCCTTGGTATATCGCGATGCAAATTCTATTTCAGATATCACCGGAATACCGGCAGCTTTGGCTTTTTGAATGATGTCTACTTTATCTGGAATACCCGGACTTTTAATGATCTCATCGGCATTCAATATCATATCCTCTGTATGCTTACCCTGCTCAAACGGCACTTTAATCCGTTCGAGGTCTTCTACATACTTTGCTTTGATGTTTCCACTGTCTGACACAAACACAGAAAATCCATGCTTCAATGCCAATACTGCGCAGCCTGTGCCGCTTTCTCCTGCTCCTAATATGACGATTCTTTTACTCAAGGTTTATCTTAGTTTTAATGTGATGACGGTTAATATGGCCAGGATGATACCGATGATCCAGAACCTGGTGACAATCTTGGCTTCGTGAAAGCCTTTCTTCTGATAATGGTGGTGAATGGGCGACATCAAAAAGATACGTCTACCCTCTCCATACTTTTTCTTGGTGTATTTGAAGTAGGCTACCTGCAACATCACGCTGAGGTTTTCTACCAGGAAAATACCGCAGAGTATCGGTATCAAAAGTTCTTTTCTGACAATGATGGCCAGGGCTGCAATAACACCGCCTAACATCAAACTGCCTGTATCGCCCATAAACACCTGAGCCGGATAACTGTTGTACCAAAGGAATCCGATACAAGCACCCACAAAGGCACCCGCAAACACGAACAACTCGCCCAAATACGGGATGTACATGATGTTGAGATAATCGGCAAACAATATATTACCCGACACAAAGGCAAATAATCCGAGTGTCGACCCAATGATGGCGGATGTACCAGCCGCCAGTCCGTCTATACCATCCGTGATATTGGCACCATTCGATACCGCTGTTACTAAAAATATCACCACGACAACAAAAAATACCCATCCCCATTTAGAACTCATGCCAAAAAACTCTGGAATATCATTGTAATCAAATTCTGAAAACTTGAAGAACGGTATGGTAGTTTTTAAAGATTTTTCGTTTTGTACATAAAAGGTTTCGCCCTTGATGACTCTGGCTACCATGTGGGTGGTATCGATGTTGTATTTGTGTACGTCCGCTGCTTTGTGGTGGGTGGTGACTACAACGGCAGGATTGAAATACAGGGTGAGGCCAACTACCAGGCCTACCACGATCTGACCCATAATTTTAAAGCGACCGGAAAGACCTTCTTTGTCTTTTTTGAAGACTTTGATATAGTCGTCGATAAAGCCAATTAAACCCGTAAGTATGGTGACGGCAATCATCAGCAATACATACACATTGTTGAGTCGCGCTAATAACAATGTCGGAATTAATATAGCCCCCAACATGATCAGTCCGCCCATTGTTGGCGTACCTTTCTTGCTCTCCTCGCCCTGTAAACCTAAGTCGCGTATCGTCTCTGACACCTGCAACTTGTGTAGGGCATTGATCAGTCGTCGACCAAAAATAGCCGAAATAGTCAGCGATAAAATCACCGCCAAACCCATTCTGAACGTCAGGTATTTCCAGACACCCAGACCCCAGATGTCATAATGCTGATCAAGATATGAAAATAAGTGGTAGAGCATGTCTGTTTATAGGCTTGAAAAAATTTGTTTTAATATTTGTCTGTCGTCAAAAGGGTGCTTAACACCTTGAATTTCCTGGTAAGTTTCGTGTCCTTTGCCGGCAATTAAGATGATGTCTTTGGGCTGACACATCATCACAGCTGCGCGAATGGCTTCTTCTCTGTCTGTTATACTGATGGCTTTCTTCTGATGCACCACATCAATGCCTGCCATCATTTCACTGATGATTTGCTTAGGCTCTTCGTTTCTTGGATTATCACTGGTAAGTATCACCTTATCACTCATATTGGCTGCTACCTTACCCATCACCGGACGTTTGTCTTTATCGCGGTTACCGCCGCATCCTACCACTGTAATCAATTGCTCGTTACTGCTGCGGATATGGTTGATGGTGCTAAGCACATTCTCTAATGCATCCGGCGTGTGGGCGTAATCAACAATACCGGTGATACCGTTCTTGCTGCGGTACACTTCAAATCTGCCATTAACACCTTCTTGTTTGGATAAGTGCATCAATATCTCATGACGATCTATTTCCATGATGAATGCCACCGCATACACCGCCAGTAAATTATAGGCATTGAACTGCCCGATTAAATTGAACCAGACTTCGTCGTTATCCAGTTTCAATAACAATCCCTCGAAATCGCTTTCCAATATCTTGCAATGAAAATCGGCTACCGATTTCAAGGCATAAGAGTATTTGGATGCTTTGGTATTTTGAACCATCACCATGCCATTGCGATCATCTTTGTTTACCAAAGCAAAAGCGTCCATTGGCAAGTTGTCGAAGAACAATTTCTTAGCTTTGATATAGTTCTCGAAAGTACCGTGGTAATCTAAATGGTCGTGCGTAATATTGGTAAATACCCCACCGTCAAACTCCAGTCCGTTGATTCTTCCCTGCACCACGGCATGCGAGCTTACTTCCATGAAACAGTAGGTACAGCCAGCCTCTACCATCTCTGCCATCAACTGATTCAGGCGAATGGGATTAGGGGTGGTATGCGAACTGGTATAGGTTTTTGCACCAATGCGATAGTCAACTGTGCTGACTAATCCGCAGGTGTTTCCAAGCGATGTAAAGAGGTTAAACAACATGGTGGTGGTCGTTGTTTTACCATTGGTACCCGTTACGCCTACCAGTTTAAAATGACTGGATGGATAATTATAAAATGCCGATGCAAAATAGCCTACCGATTGCTGAACATCGTCTACCAACACATAACAAACATCAGGAGATACATTATTTGGCAAAGTGCTGCACACCACTACGGCTGCGCCTTTGGCCACCACATCCGGAATAAAATCGTGGGCATCTACCGTGGTGCCTTTAACGGCAAAGAACACTGTTCCCTGCGTCACGGCTCTAGAATCTAACTCCAATGCATGCACCATCACATCTGCTGTTCCATGCACAGAAATGATCCCTTTATAAACCGCTATGTCTTTAAAATTACGACTCATGGTGCTAGTTTGATATAGATGGTTCCGCCTTTATTAATGATGGGTGTGTCTGGGTTAATCGACTGGTAAACGACCGCGCCATAGCCATCCACCACCACTTTAAATCCACGGTTCTCCAAAAGATACACCGCGTCTCTGAGGCCCATGCCTTTTACATCAGGCACTTTATTGGCATCTGTTTCCAATTCTTTTAAATCAATAGAACTGATGTCAGAGCCCGTTTTTACCCATTCTGTTTCTGCATTGCCTTTAATTTGGTGAGAACTGATGGTGAGTTTGTTCAATACCGTTTTGATATCATCGCGGTTGCCACTTTTAACTTTTGGCATACCTGGTTTTTCGGCCTTCTTGAGTGGATGGTGTAAACTCAAACTGGTGCTGTATACTTTATCGGCAATTTCTTTGAAAACCGGACCGGCAACAGAACCGCCATAGTACACCCCATTGGCTGGCGCATTCACCACCACGATGCAGGTATATTGTGGATTGTCTGCCGGGAAATAGCCAACAAAAGAGGCTTTGTGCGAACTCTTGTCGTATCGGCCATTGGAGATGATTTGAGCCGTACCGGTTTTACCCGCTACTTTGTAATTCAATCCTTTTAAATTGGTAGCCGTTCCATTCTCAACAACGCCTTCTAATAACTGACGCAGTTGTACCAATGTTTCCTGACTGCAAATTTTTGGGTTGATCACCTCTGTAGAGCAGGCTTTGATCACTTTACCAAACTCTTTCACTTCCTTCACCAGGTAAGGCTTCACCATCACACCATTATTAGCAATGGCATTGTACATGGTAAGCACTTGCATAGAACTCAATTCCATCTCATAACCAATACTCATAAATGGCAATGAAGTTCCGCTCCACTGCTTATCGCGCGTATTTCTGAAATGCGGTTCACGCGTGGTTCTAATATCAAACGGAATGTTCTTATTCAATCCCAAACGATTGGCATACGCCAAAAATTTCTCAGGATTAGACTTGTAATATTTGTAAACCGATTTGGCTATACCCACGTTGCTCGAATTTTCGAACACGTGCTGAAAGGTGGTGTAGCGCACTGGCGACTCGTGGGCATCGACCATGGTAAGCGGACCGAAACTGGTCTTACCCCATTCGATGTCTACAGTATCTGTTAACTTGATATGCTTATCCTCCAACAGCGCCATAGCACTTACCAATTTGAAGGTAGAACCCGGATCGGAAAACTCATTGACAGCGTAATTTTCTGCTTCGAAATAGGTATTATCGGTATTGCGTTTAAGATTGGCAATGGCTTTGATAGCGCCTGTCTTAACCTCCATTAAAATGGCACATCCATGGTCGGCGTTGTGGGTAATCAAAGCTTGCTTCAATGCATTCTCAGCCACGTCCTGAATATTGATGTCTAAGGTTGTATAAACATCGTATCCATTGCGAGGTTCCAATTCTTCGCTATTGTCTACAGGTTTCCAAACACCACCAATGATGCGTTGCTCCAAACGTTTACCAACGGTACCGGAGAGCATAGAATCGTATGAACCTTCGAGACCAATTTTGATACCCGACTGATTGGTATACCCTATGGTACGAAGCGCTAACATCCCAAAAGGAATCTCGCGTTTGAACTTCTCAATTTTGATGAAACCACCCTTATATTTGCCCAATCTGAAGATCGGCCAGTGCTCCATCTCTTTAACAATGTAATAATCGACATCGCGTTTTAACAAGAGATAACGACCATCGTCGCTGTTGCGGGCTGCCACCAGGTAGTTGCGCCACTCGGTTTGTGTTTTATCGGTAAATTTAGAGGCCAGGTACCAGGCCAGACTGTCGACATTTTTATTGAAAAACTCGTTGGTAATGGTTTCCACCTTGGTATCCATTCTCAACTCGTATTTCGGAATGCTGGTGGCCAATAAACTGCCATCTTCAGCGTAAATATTTCCACGTGAAGCTTGAATTTCGCGCCACTTGGTACTTTGTTCGCGAGAGATGCTCAGGTATTTTTCGCGCTGATTAAATTGCAGGTCGATGATCTGCCAAATGATACGAATGGCCAATACAAAAACCACCATAAAGGCGATCCATGAGCGGAGTAAAATGGCTTTCTTCAAATTCATTTTTTAACCTCCTTTTCTATGATGGCCGGCGGTGTGCGCAGTTCTTTCACACCTTCGGTTTGCAAACGGTTGGCTACTTCACTTTGATTACTGCGTTTCATCAAATTGCTTTTGGCACTGATGTATTCTGAACGCAACTCGTTCAGCTCTTTTTTCAGCTCGTCTTTTTCTTTTAAACTTTTAACATGAAAATGCGAGAGGGCAATGTACACAACCATGATGGCTACCCCTGTAAACAAAGGCGGCATCAGGCGACTCAGACTGTCTTTACTGATAAAGAAATCAAATTCACTGGCTTTCTTGATGACCTCGTCGGCACCTTTGACAGCCTCTGAACCGGATTCAGTCTGTGGGTTGTTGATATTGGATTTGAACTGATTCAAATTTTCTCTGCTATTCTAAGTTTGGCACTGCGTGCACGTTTATTCTCTGCTATTTCCTCATCACTTGGAATGATAGGCTTCTTGGTAATGGCCTTCATCTGCAAGCTGGTTTTACCAAACAGGTCTTTCTTCAACTCACCTTCTACATTGCCTGTATTGATAAAGTTCTTCACCATTCTGTCTTCGAGCGAATGGTAACTCATTACCACAAAACGACCACCTGGCGCCAGTAAATCAGTTACATTTTCGAGCAAAGCTTCTAAGGCTTTCATCTCGTTGTTTACCTCTATGCGCAAAGCCTGAAACACCTGAGAGAGGTATTTACTTTCCTCTTTGCCAGGTATACAATTGCTAATGGCCGTTTTAAAATCTTCTATGGTGGTAATAGGATGCACTTTGCGTTTCTCCAGTATTACCTGTACCAGTTTGTAAGCGTTTTTTATTTCGCCATACTGGTTGAATATTTTCAGTAAATCTCGCTCACCGTATTGGTTCACGATATCGCTGGCTTTTAAGGGCGCATTCTGATCCATCCGCATGTCCAAATCACCACTGAGACGGTGCGCAAATCCTTTTTCAGCTTTGTTGATCTGATACGACGAAATGCCCAAATCTGCTAAGATGCCATCTACCGGAACCGCTTTCAGATATTCCAGAAATTGTCTGATGTATCTGAAATTATGGTTGATGAACACCAGTCGCGGATCGTCCGGAAGGTTTTGCACCGCATCGGCATCCTGATCAAAAGCGTATAGTTTGCCATTGTCTCCGAGATGTTTTAAAATCTCCTTTGAGTGGCCACCACCACCGAAAGTAACATCGACATAAATCCCATCCTTTTTGATATTAAGGCCCTGGATGCATTCATTCAGCATCACCGGCAAGTGGTATGCTTCAGTCGTCTTTACCATCGGTTTCGAATCCAATAATTGTCTTACTGCCATTTCCCCCACCCATCAATTCTTCGGCCATGCGCGAGAATTCCTCATCATCAAATTTCAATTCGTCTTCATAGTGTTTCTTATCCCATATCTCAATCTTGTGGTTGTAACATGAAATAATGATATCGCCCGATAAAGAGGCGTACTCTATGAGGTTGTTCGGAATGTTTATACGACTATTGGCGTCAATCGGTACAATGTTGGCACCGTTGTTAAATTGTCTGATGAATTTTCTGGCGGCGCGATTGAAATCGTTCAACACCGACAACTTTTCGGTCTCCATATTCCAGTCGGCCGAGGTATACAACACCAAACATTTTTCAAATCCCCGGTTGATCACCATGGCCTTGGCATCCTTGTCCGGAATTTGCGAACGCAGCTTCGCCGGCAAGATAATACGACCCTTGCTGTCAATTTTGCATTCAAACTCTCCGATAAACCTAGCCATTCAGGACTTAAAAATTATTCGGTAAAGATAAATTCAAAAAATCCACTTTTCTCCACTTTTCTCCACTTTGTGGAAAATTATTTTTCAACAGTTGTGTATTTAGTTGATTGTCTGTTTGTTATGTCATTATAATTTGGGCCATGAAATTCTTAAAATTGCCGACCAGAATTGATTTTTAAATCCGATATTTGTGTAATGTCTAAAAAAATTGCCTTACTGTTTATTGTCACTTTTTCAGGAATTCGATTAATGTCTCAGGGATGCAGCGATGCTGGTTTATGTACCGCCGGAAGTATGAAAGACAATGGCGTCTCTGACGAGAAATGGCGCATCGGATTGAATTCCCAATATGGTCAGGGCGACCAAAAAGTAAACATCTATACGCAACAGCTTGAAATCAGCAGACGCTTTTCAGAAAAATTATTGGTACAAGTAAAAATGCCCTGGATCAATACCTCCGGAAACCTCGGCACCAATCAAGGCATTGGTGATGTGGTGCTTACAGGTAATTATAAACACACTGTTTCAGATAAATTACAGTATAGTTTTAATCTAGGATTTAGAATCCCTACAGGAAAAACTGGTGCTGGAGATATTGATGTATTACCAAACCCCGGACGACCAACTTCTTTACCTATGCCCTATCAAACAGGCTTAGGAACATTTGATGTCTTAACAGGCATGGACATCCGTTACCGCTCTGTCTGGCAATTTGCACTTGGATTTCAGCTACCTTTAATACAGAATAACATCAACAATTTTAACCCAAGTAATGCAGGCGCTGTGCCTAACGCATCCGGCTATTTTTATTCTGATAACTTAAAACGCAAAGCCGATATCGTTGCCAGAATTGAAAGAAAATTTGAATTGAATGAATCAATAGCTTTGTTCGCGAATATTATCCCAATCTATCATGTTGGCGACGATGAGTATTCTGATTTTAATGGTAAAAAATTGGTGTATCAACAGTCGTCGGGACTGACACTCAACACCGGAACAGGGATGATTGTTGAGTTGTCTAAATCCAGTGTTATGCGATTGAGTTTCGCGGCACCGGTGATTACCAGAAAAGAAAGACCAGATGGTTTAACAAGACATTTTGTAGCAGGTTTGGAATGGCATTATAAAATCTTCCATTAATCAAAGAGCTCGGTTCTGTTGTATACGATATAATCAGACACCATTGCCGATTTACCTTCTGCCACCAACAATTGGTTGATCTGCCCACGGTGGTAAGAACTGTGGTTGAACAAATGTAAAAACATCTCCTGGATGGTATTAGAAAAACGCTGTCGTTTGGTATTGACATAGCTGATGCTGTCACTCAATGAACGCTCATGTAGAATCTGAGTGGTTAGTATGCTGTTTTGTTCTATCTGCATCAGCAATTCTTCATACGGGCGAATAGCAAAAACTTTCACCGACATGCGCTGATCACTGATGCGCTCCAGCCATATCTGATGCGCACTGACAATATGCGACATCAATTCTGCTATGCGTTCAGAACCCGGCTGCTCTCGCATTAAGTGTCGCACAAAATCGGCATTCACCCTGGCATTGTAGATATTCATTTCTTCAAGTATCTCTATAGCGTTGCTCATACAACAAAGTTACAGATCATTTTTATAACTTGATGCCCCTTAGCATTTTTTAGTTTTAAAAACCCGATTTTTTGTTTAAATTTGTTGAGAATTTTCTTGCACAAATGGTTCAGATTTATGATTACTACGGTTTAGAGGTCTATTTTAAAAACAAGGCCGAACTGCCAATTATAGTATATGCTCGTAGAAATGATGCTGAGAGTGCCATGTGCCTTACCTTCAATAATGGCTTAGTTGATAATATCCATTTTATTCCGGTAGAGAAAGAACTCGATCCCGAGGACCGCGAACTGTTTCACCTGCTGGTAGAAAGAAATATCTCCGAAATTATTAAAGCCTGGCTGGATGTGTTCCTCTATAAAAAACCGGTAGAGGTAGAGGTCATCAAATCCAATATCCGCTCAGAAAACCGGTAAAAAAAAACAGGGATCAGTTGTCACCAATCCCTGTCTCCAATATATTTATACTAAGTCTTATTTCAGAATATCTCTTGAAATAACCACTCTTTGTACTTCGCTGGTACCTTCGTAAATCTGAGTGATCTTAGCATCACGCATTAAACGCTCAACGTGGTACTCTTTTACGTAACCGTAACCGCCATGGATCTGAACTGCTTCTACAGTGGTTTTCATAGCCACTTCAGATGCAAATAACTTCGCCATACTGCTGGCTCTGCCGTAATCCATGTGGTTGTCTTTTAACCAGGCTGCTTTTAAACACAACATTCTGGCGGCTTCAATCTCAGTAGCCATATCCGCTAATTTAAACTGAATAGCCTGGTGGTTCATGATCTCTGTACCAAATGCTTTTCTTTCTTTAGAATATTTCAATGCCAGTTCGTAAGCACCGCTTGCAATACCCAAAGCCTGAGCAGCAATACCGATTCTACCACCAGTTAAAGTTTTCATCGCAAACTTGAAACCGAAACCGTCTTCACCAATTCTGTTGGCTTTAGGAACTTTAACATCTGTGAACATCAAAGAGTGCGTGTCACTTCCTCTGATACCCATTTTATCTTCTTTCTTACCTACCACAAAACCTTCCATGCCTTTCTCAACGATAAATGCATTGATACCTTTGTGACCGGCCTCTACATTGGTTTGTGCAATTACCAGGTAGATAGAAGCGGTTTTACCATTGGTGATCCAGTTCTTAGTACCGTTTAATAAATAGTAATCGCCCATATCCACTGCAGTGGTTCTTTGTGAAGTGGCATCACTACCAGCTTCTGGCTCGCTTAAACAAAAAGCACCGTGCACCTCGCCTTTAGCCAGTGGCACTAAGTATTTCATTTTTTGCTCTTCTGAACCGAAGTTTTCTAAACCCCAGCATACTAATGAGTTGTTTACTGATACCACAACAGATGCAGAGGCATCAACTTTTGACAATTCTTCCATTGCCAAAACATAGCTGATAGTGTCCATACCGCTTCCGCCGTATTTAGGATCTACCATCATGCCCAGGAAACCCAATTCGCCAAGCTTTTTAATCTGCTCAGCTGGAAACTCCTGATTATTGTCGCGTTCAATTACTCCCGGCAGCAATTCTGTTTGGGCAAAATCCCTGGCGGCCTGCTGCACTGCCAATTGTTCTTCTGTTAATTCGAAATTCATTGCGGGTGCAAAAATACATGGTTTATTGTTTTAATAAAAATGTCCCATTACCATTTTTTTAAAATTTTCATCAGGTTTCAGAATTTACCCTGCTTCTTGCCTGAATTCCTTAATTTTGTGCCCCAATGCTGATTATAAAGAATCCTTATACCGACCCATATTTTAATTTAGCGGCTGAAGAATACCTGCTCAAAAATTTTGATGACGATATCTTTACGCTCTGGCGCAACGAAAATGCCATCATCGTGGGCAAACACCAAAACACCCTGGCTGAAATTAACCTCGATTATGTGCAAGACCAAAAGGTAAATGTCGTTCGTCGTCTCTCCGGTGGCGGTGCCGTATTCCACGATCTGGGTAACCTCAACTTTACTTTCATCAGCAATGCCCTCAACAAAGACGAAATCAAAATCGATTTTAAACACTATACCATGCCCATCATCGAGGTGCTCAAAACGCTCGGTGTTAACGCCGAATTCAGTGGCAGAAACGATTTGCTCATCGACGGTATGAAGTTCAGTGGCAATGCCGAACACATCTACCACCAGAAAAAACGCACTTTGCACCATGGCACACTCCTGTTCACTTCCCAAATCGCCGATCTGTCTGCTGCTCTGAAAGTCAATCCTCTGAAATTCCAGGACAAAGCTGTTAAATCGGTTAGAAGTCGCGTTACCAATATCAGCTCTCACCTCCCACAACCCATTACTGTTACCGAGTTCTACGACCTCATCATTCAGTACATCGCGGGCAAATACGAAGATGTTAAGTTTTACGACTATACGCCTGAGGACATCGCTGCCATCCAACAATTAGCCGACGAAAAATACCGCACCTGGGAATGGAATTTTGGCTATTCTCCAAAATACACGTTCCGCAAGATGATCAAATCTGAAGGTGGTAACATCGAGTTCTATATCAATGTAGAGAAAGGTACTATCACGGAGTTTAAGTTTTACGGCGACTTCTTTAACGTGCAGGATAAGGAAGAGATTGAACAAGCGCTTACCGGCTGCAGACATAGTACTGAAGCCATTCGCGAAGTGCTATCGAAGTTTGATATTCCGCAGTATTTTAACAATACCAGCGCCGAAGAATTACTCTCTGGCATGTTTTGACCCCGAACGGGGATGGTACATGCGTATCGTTTCTTTGAGATAAGAACGGTCGAGGTGCGTGTAAATCTCTGTGGTGGTAATACTCTCGTGACCCAACATTTGTTGCACGGCTCTTAAATCTGCACCGCCTTCTACCAAACATGTGGCAAAAGAATGCCTGAAGGTATGGGGACTGATGTTCTTGCGTATACCGGCAGCTGCGGCCAGGGTCTTGATGATTTTAAATACCGATACCCGGCTGATGCCACCACCTAAATGGTTGATGAAAACGGTATCAGAAAATTTCTTTTGTAATTTTAAATGCACCCTGGTTTGGTTGATATAAATATCGATGGCCTTTAAAGCATCTGTACCAATAGGCACCAGACGCTCTTTGTTGCCCTTGCCACGCACTTTGATGAACTCGTCTTTGAAATAGATTTCAGAAATATTTAAGCCTATCAGTTCACTGACACGTAAGCCACTACTGAACAATGTCTCCAACATCGCTTTGTCGCGGTGCCCCATGGGCTTGCTCATATCAATCTGTGCGATCATGGCATTGATCTCATCCATACTTAAGACCTCCGGTAATTTGCGTGCCTGCTTGGGCATCTCCAAAAATAGAGTGGGATCGTTTTGCAGGAGATCTTCGAGCAACAAATATTTGTAAAAGGCACGCAGTCCGCTGATCATACGCGCCTGACTGCTGGAAGCGACGCCGGCGGCATTTAAGGAGGATACATACGCCAACAGATGGTCGTATTGAACATACAGAGGACCTAATCCTGCTTGCTCGCGCTCGAGAAAATTCTCAAAACATTTGATATCGTGAAGATAGGCGGAAATGCTGTTGGAAGACAGCGATTTTTCGAGAAGTAGATACTGCTTAAACCCTATGCCGGCACTGCGCCAATCCATGTTATTTTACATGCACCTCGCGAACATTCACTACCTCACCAGAACTCACATCAGTTACGACACAAACCAAACGACACTTGTCGATGTTGTATTCAGCCGGAATGGTGTAATCCAATTCTTTATCGAAGGTTCTTCCAGGCACCAAACTTGCAGTTAAGGCATTGCCCAAAGGATTACCGAATGCATATCTTAAAGCATGGTTGTGAACATAGTTCTCCGGATCGGTAGCGCCGGTTTGTTTGCTAACTATACCATCCTCTAATAAATACAAAGCATACTTCTGATCGGTGTTAACGTTTGAGGTATATTGTAGTTTCAAATTCACCGTCAATTGTCTACCACTCAAGGAATGCTGAATATCGATATTAACCGGAGTTGGTAATTTTAGACGTTGGTTCACCAAATTCTTCCATGTGGTATAGGCATAGAAACGCACAGTTTGCGGCGCATATACCGCTCTGTCGACATAACCACTTGGCAAACCACTTGGAATACCATAGAAATCGACGATATTGGAGGCAATAGCAGTATTTAATACCGGATAACCATCCCATGGTGTGGTAAAATTGGCCAGTTGATTGATGTATAAAGCCATGGCCACTACACTGTCTTCGGTTTTCTCTGTAATGATCTCTTTTATTTTTGCAGCTGCTTGTGGGCAGTTAACACATCTAACACCGGTAATGTCTTCTACCAAAACAGCTTTGTGCTGCGCAGCAGGTACATTAGCGACAATATAGGTGGTATCTTTGGTTTTGTATGGAACAGAAAAATCAATAGCAGGCGGAATTTCTTCGCAGGCACTTAAAAAAACTACAACACTTAAAATTGCAAGAATAGGTTTCATATTACAAAATTAATACATCGACATTAAAAAAACTACTATTTTTGAAGCAGCACCTAAACATGGCCAAATCACCCCTCATACGCTCTTTCGGATATGCCTTTAAAGGTTTGAAATACGCCATGTCTGAGCGCAATTTCAAACTGCACCTCGTATCTGCTGTGCTCACCATCGGCTTCGGATTTGCCCTGCAGATCAGTGCCATAGAATGGTGCATCATTCTGATTTGTGTGGCCGGTGTCATAGCACTTGAGCTGATCAATACCGCCTTAGAATATTTGGTTAATTTAGTGTCGCCCGACTATAACGAGTTGGCCGGAAAGGTGAAAGACATATCTGCCGCCGCAGTTTTATGCTTCTCCATCGGCAGTTTCATCATAGCACTCATCATTTTTGTGCCATACCTGCTATCGCTTGCAGGACTTTAAAAGCGGATATACCCGGGATAAACGGATATCTTTCTTTTATCGTTTTGCAAAAACGAAAAAAGCTGTATCTTTGCCCCCCGCATTGCCCATGTGGTGAAATTGGTAGACATGCCATCTTGAGGGGGTGGTGACCGAAAGGTCGTGCAAGTTCGAATCTTGTCGTGGGCACTCAGAGTTCT
>JACCDH011175105.1_pt1 | contig 20096 bp, 22 predicted proteins | sample 7442481 | NCBI WGS metagenome assembly JACCDH01 (sample SAMN15323433, study PRJNA562643) | freshwater metagenome | isolation source: river surface water | place: USA:Blue River Watershed | collected 2017-08-15 | reverse complement strand
GGCTCAGGATCCGGTGTATGTGTGTTTTTCAATATTTAGATGATAGGAAATGTAAGATGAATCAACGTATTATTTACCCTACAGATGATGGTGGAGTTGCGATCATTGTTCCTGCTCCAAATTGCGGATTAACAATAGAAGAAATCGCGGCAAAAGATGTTCCGGTTGGTAAACCATTTAAGATTGTAGACGCGTCAAGCATCCCATCAGATAGAACGTTTCGCAGTGCGTGGGAATACGTAGAATGATTGTAATCAACATCGATAAAGCAAAAAACATAGCGCACGAAAAACGAAGAGATGTTAGAGCTAAAGAGTTTGCCCCGCTAGATGTTCAAGCTACCATACCATCGATGATGGAGGCTGCAGAATCTGCGAGACAGATTATTCGGGAAAAACACGCAAAAATACAATTGAGTATTGACGCTGCGGTAGATGTTGATTCGCTGAAAACCATCATTGACAGTTTATAAGGATTTGTTATGTCAACATTAAGAGTTAACACTATTACTGATGCGTCTGGTGGAAATACTGCGGTAATCAACGGAATTCCATTGCGTCAAGGTGTGGTCGATGACGATAATAAGATCATCAATGGTGCATTTGATTTTTGGCAACGCGGTACAAACTTTGATAGTGGCACGTATTTAGGTTATACTGCCGATAGATGGGTACTTAATCGCGTAGGTGGAAACGCCTCTATCGCCCGTGCTTCTAACACATTGGGTACACTATTTGGCCAGAACTCACCACAATATTACATGACTAGCGGTGTTGCTAACCAATCTGCGGTGTCTGACGTTGCATATATTGAGCAACGTATCGAGGACGTGAGATCCTATTCCGGCCAAACAGTGACGATACTCGGTTGGAGCAGAAGAATTTTTGGCGCAGGCAACATTTCTTTTGGGCTTGTTCAATGGTTCGGCACGGGCGGATCTCCATCGGCTGCAGTAGCTGCCGGAAACGCGCAAGTTGTTACGTTAACTACATCTTGGCAACCGTTCGCCGTAGTAATAAACGTACCAAGTATCTCCGGTAAAACTTTAGGTACAAATCCAGACAACGCGCTTCTCTTTAGAACCTTTCTATCTGCAGGCTCAAATTTTAATACGCAGTCCGGTTCACTTGGTATACAAACAATGAGCGTAGATTTATGGGGAATCCATATTAAACCTGGAACACACACGACCGATGCTGTTAATCTGTATAGAGCACCAGAACAAGCGCATGAGCTTGTACGGTGTCAGCGATATTACGAAAAGTCTTATAACATAGAGGTTAATCCGGGAACTGTTACTACTGTCGGCCTGTCAGAAAACTATTTCCCAACATCTACGGCATCTAGTGTTAACCACACAATTTGCACCGAGTTTAAAGTAGTTAAGAGAAATACTCCTTCAATAACTGTTTATTCACCGGCTACTGGTGCGTCTGGTAATATACGCGATGTATCTGGATTAGATAGAACTGCAACTGTTAGGTCTATATCTAATCGAAATTTTACTGTGGTTAATTCTGTAGCAACAAACAACGCCGTGCACCAAGCACAATGGGTAGCAGATTCGGAGCTATAAGTATGATTGAACATATCACTAAAACACCTTTCGGCTACAAGATTATGCTCGATCAAACTGAAGTTTTTGTTCCAGATGATCCAAGTAACAGACACTGGCAAATGATTCAAGAAGAAATCGCGAATGGCGCAACGGTCATCGATGAACTAGTACAATCGAGTATTCCAGATCTATCATTCGCTCAATTGTTGATTGGCCTTGTATCAGAACAGTGGATCACGATTGAAGAAGGCCGCGCATGGAGAGATCGAGTATCTCTTCCTGCTCAAGTTAAAACCGTGATTGATGCACTTCCTATTGAACAGCAATTTGTTGCTGAGACTAAGGCACTCGCGCCTTCTATCATTCTTCGTTCAGATCCATTGGTGTCTGCCATGGCAGCTGCAGCCGGAAGATCTGAGGCTGAAATCGACGAATTCTTTGTGAAATATTCAGGAGTCTAATATGCCGGTAACGATCGATGGAACAGCAGGTATTACAACACCCGATCTAGAAAGCACAGGGCCAGTCATGGGAACCACTGGTGTGTTCTCTGGCAACGTGACGGCCAACGGACTTACGACCGAACTACGACCACTAGTGATCGGTACTTCTCAGTCATCTGCCTCGGGTACAGCTATAGACTTTACTGGCATCCCGTCTTGGGTGAAGCGTGTCACTGTTATTTTCAGCGGTGTTTCCACGAACGGTTCTTCACCGCCATTAGTCCAGATTGGAGACAGCGGAGGAAATGAAGTTACCGGCTATGCTGGTTCGGCCACGACAGTTGGGTCTAGTTCAGTGAATGGCGGCCTATACAGTGGAAGTGGTTTCCAAATCGTTGCCATTCATGTTGCCAGTTACACCATACATGGTTCAATGACGATTGTAAACTTAACCGGAAATACGTGGGTTGCGTCTGGTGCTTTTGGTTTATCTGATACAAGCGGAACAACCCAGACAGCAGGATCAAAAACACTATCTGCTACACTTGACCGTATCCGCATCACTACGGTGAACGGGACCGACACCTTTGATGCCGGCACGATCAACATCATGTATGAGTAAGGCATAAATACTTAAAAGTAGGAGTACGCCATGCCAATTAACTTTCCAGATACACCGACAACGAATGACACCTATCTCGCACCAAACGGGATTGAATACATCTACACTGGTACAAAGTGGCGTTCATATAAGCCGGTTGAACCTACGGTCGGTAACATCACTGCAACAGGTGCGATCAACCTTGCTGCAGGTGGATCTAACCAGAACATCACTCTGACTCCTTCTGGCTCTGGCTCGGTTATAACATCAAGCCCTCTTGTTGTCAACAGCTCTGAGACGATCAGTGGATCGAGTTCAGTCCTTACGATCGATAAGACGACCGGTAACTACGGCGATGCTATTCGAATCAAGTCTGGCACTGAAGCCGCCGGCAATCCTTTCATGTTCATCAAGAAAGAGACTGCCACTACATTCACGATCGGCGGTTACGGAACTGCACTTGAAGGATCACTTCTACTCTCGTTCCCATCGGGAGTGACTACGTCTGGTTCTGTAACAGTGAACGGTACGCTCTCTGCAACGAGCAAAAGCTTCGTGATTAAGCATCCAACCAAGGCCGGCCACAAGCTTCGCTATGGATCGCTGGAAGGCCCAGAAAATGGTGTGTATGTAAGAGGTAGACTCAAGAATAAGTCATACATTCAACTTCCTGATTACTGGACAGGCCTAGTCGACGAAGATTCGATCACTGTTCATCTGACGTCGATCGGACACACTCAAGGCTTGTATGTCTCTGACATCGAGAAGAATAGAGTGTGGATTGGATCGAACTCTGACTATCATATTCATTGCTTCTACACAGTGTTCGCTGAAAGAAAAGACATCGACAAGTTGGTCGTTGAATATGAAGGTGACTGATGTCGATAAATTACGCGCCTTCGCTAAACCATCTTAATTCGTGTGCGGTTTATTACGATCCGGGCAACACGCGTTCGTACCCAGGTTCTGGGTCGGCTATCACCTCACTAGTTGGTTCGGTGTCTGGAGTATCTATTCAGCCGGCTCCAACGTATTCTACGTCTAACGGCGGAACTTTAGTTTTAAGTGGAGTCAGCGCAGCCGATGGAACAATCACCAGCACATATCCACGTGGTTTTCCATCTAATGCAGTGTTTGCTCACACACTCGAAATACTGATTAGTCCAACTGGTACGCCTGCATTAGACGAATGCATTCTCTTGTTTGGCACTTCGACCGCGAACAGCCATTCGCTTGTTCGTACTACGACAAACATACTACAAGTAAGATCAAATAACTCAGCAATCATTGAATACGGACTCACTAATTCTAACTGGTATCACATCGTATCAACGTTTGATGGAACTACAGTGACGTTGTATGTGAATGGCGTTCGTGTAAATAGTAGTGTGTCTTCACCTTCCATTACGATCAAGGGTATTTACTTATTTGGATTCTCCGGATTTGATGACTTTGAAGGTAGCGTTGGAATCATTAGAATGTACAACACATGCCTTAGCGCTGAAGACGCCTATGCTACTTTTGGTGCTTTTAGAGGAAGATATGGTTTATGACTGTAGGACTGATTAATCCGATCGTATCTGATGGGCTTGTGTTCTATTTTGATGAAAAGAACAGATACCGCAGTTACTTAGGCACGCCGGTGACAAATCTGTTTACTGTGCCAAACAACTTTGACAACGTTGCTTGGACTAATTCCGGATTGGCGATTACGCAGCTGTCTGATGGCTCTCCTTCGTATATTGATCCGAGTGGCTTCGCATCACAAGGAGATCAGGCTGCTTATTACGTCGCTGAGACCGCGGTGACAGCTCAACACTATATCGCACAATCAATTGCACTCACATCGGGCGTCACATACACAATAAGTGTTTATGCAAAAGCAGCCGAAAGAACTTCTATTTGGCTTTCACTTCAAGGCCAAGGTGTTAGCATATTCAATTTGGCAAATGGTACTGTATCGCAGGCAGGAGGTGCTACTTGCGATATGAAAAACTTAGGGAATGGCTGGTACCGTTGCAGCTCTACAGTTGTAAGCAATGCTACGTCGACGCGGTTAGCCTACGTCGGTGTTAATAACGCTACATCATATCTAGGTGTTGCAAACAATGGCGTCTATATGTCTAGAGCAATGCTTCAGGTTGGCGCGTTAACCCAATATGTAGGTGCTACTGCAAGAACTAATCTGACGACTTGTTATGATTTGATTAGTGCCACAACTGCTACGGCGAACAACGTGGTGCTCGCTGAATCTGGCATAACGTTTACGGGTAGTCAATATTCAGCAATTGATTCAACGTTTTCAACATTTGGCAATAACTTCACGCTTGAAGCATGGGTCAATATGACGCCTAACACTCGTGGTAACATGATCATGGGTAGAGCATCTCCCTATATTAGTATAGTACCTCCGGGGCGAATAAGATTTGCATCACTTAGTTTGTATTCTGCAGCTGGATATGTTGGATTAGACTCAATTAGAACTATATCAACAAATGAGTTTCATCATATTTCATGTACACATTATTATAACACTGATGCTGGCCAAACAGAAATGCGCATCTACATAGATGGCGTTTTTGATAGCTCGTACAGATTTAACGGGCCTTTTTACAACCTGCATTCGACGTTTCAATTGTCAATTGGAAGTTTCTTTGTAGGTGCGCCTGATCTTTTTAATTTTGAAGGAAAGATTCCAAACGCTAAAGTGTATAATCGTGCTTTGAGTATTGATGAAGTATATCAAAACTATCTTGCACATAAGAAGGTGTATCAGTAATGGGCGTTACATCTGGATTAACCACTGCATGGAAACTTGAAACAGAAGAAGGCCGTGAGCATGTAAGAACTAAGCTCATCAATAGAAGCGGTCTTCTCGCAACCTTCGATGCTTCAGTAAAGAAGTCTTATAATGGCGGAAATACTTGGCACGACTTGTCGGGCAATAACAATGACATTCTTTTAACTAATGTCACGTTTACTACGGATAAGAATGGCGGATTGTCATTTGGTTCTTCTTCAACTGGGCGTACTAAAAAGTTCTTCATCAATAACCTAAGTACTGGTTTTACAATGTCTGCTTGGATTAAACACACCGGCACAGTTGACATTTCTCGTGCCCAAAGATACGCTACTTTAGAACCGGAGGTTGCTTCTCTTCGCCATAATAACTCATCTGCTGCAAGTTTTCAGGCGTATGTATATAACACAAGCAGTGTATTGGCTTCTATAGACTCTCCTTCTAGGATTCTTACTAACGTCTATTACAACGTAGCAATGACATATTCTTTCACTGGAACGAATAATGTGAAATCTTATATTAACGGTTCTTTTATAGGTGCTACAACATTGGCCGGAACTGCTAGGGTGAATAGAGAAGTAAGTATAGGTGCAATTGGAACAGAGTATTTCCAAGGCAACATGTACGCGATGACAATTTACAATAGACCGCTTACTGATCAAGAGATATATAAGAATTACCTAGCAACTCGCGATCGTTTCATTTAAGGAGAAATTCGATGGCAAATAGCGATAAGAATATTGTGATCACCCCTAATGTCGGATCATCCGTAGATGATCCGCAAATCGTCTTCAGTGGTGCTAACACCGCGGTCGGCGCGCAAAGCATCACGATGAAAGCTTATCCTACATCAGGTGGGACTATATCTTTTGAAGGTTCTGCAGGTCAATTATTGGCTATCACTAACGACCTCAGCGGATACGTCTACTCAGTTAACGACCCATCGGGTGTTACACTAATCGATGCTCACGCGAATGGTAACGTCAGATTAGTTCCGGTCTATGGCAACCTATCAGTTGGTCCAGGAGACTTTACTAAGGTGAACTCATCGAGTGGATCCGCTGCAGTGACCTCAGAATGGACATATCGACTAGCTGCAAACGGAACCGCGTTTGGTCCGGCGATTGGTGACTTTTTTGGTGCTACATCATCTATTCAACTCGAAGCGTCTTCGGTTTACTATATTGAAGCATACTGTGTATTCCTTAAAACTACCGCAGGCACTGCAACTTGGACTATGACCGCATCTTCCGCCCCTACACGTATAGTTGGTACGTATAATGCTTCACCGATCACTGGTATCGCGGCAGGTGCAATGACATCAGGTTTTGCTGGATCACAAGGTGCTACTACCGCGGCGTTCGCAGCTACCGGTTCGTTGTCGACTGCAGTGAACCACGCTTTTCAGTTTAGAATACAAGTTCAAACTAACGCTGCAACTAACTGGAGACTTCGTCTGACTCAGTCTGCTGGCACCTCAACTCCACTTGCAGGTTCGTTCTACACAGTGAAAAAGATCTCTACATCAACCGGCACGTTCGTAGCTTAACGTTTTCTATAAATACTCCTAAAGCAGGAGGTTTATCATGGCTCAGCCTACTAACAGAACCGAGTTTAAGGAGTATTGCCTTCGTAAACTCGGTAAACCCGTCATCGAGATTAACGTTGATCAGGACCAAGTCGAAGATCGTATCGACGAAGCATTGACATACTATTGGGACTATCACTTCGATGGTACTGAGAAGATGTACATGAAGCGTCAGATCACGCAAGAAGACAAAGACAACGGATACGTTCCGGTTCCAGACAACGTCATCGGTGTAGTGAATCTATTTCCGATTCAGGGTTATCTGACTGGCTCGGGTATCTTCTCGGCCCAGTATCAGTTTGTTCTAAACAATCTTCATGACTTTGTCAACTACGATCTGATCAACTACTACATGTCTTTCCAGCATCTCGCTTTCATGCAAGAGCTTCTTTCTGGTCGTCAGCCTATTCGTTACAATCGTCACATGAATCGCCTGTACGTCGACATGAACAAAGACAAAGTGAATGTCGGCGACTACATTGTTTATGAGTGCTATCAGGTAGTCGATCCTACTCTCTACACTGATGTGTGGAAGGATCGTTGGCTTCAGAACTACGCGACTGCGAAGATCAAATATCAGTGGGGTACTAACCTGACAAAATTCGTCGGTCTAAATCTTCCGGGAAACGTGCAGTTCAATGGTGAACGTATTCTCGAAGACGCAGCTGAAGAAATCAAGCGAATGGAAGAAGAGATGATCAGTTCGTATTCTCTCCCAGTCGCAGACATGATTGGATAACACGTGGCTACGAATTTCTACTTCAACAACTTTACCAACTCGATGGAGCAGACTCTCATTGAAGATCTGATCATCGAGTCTATTCGAATCTATGGCCTCGATTGCTGGTACATTCCTCGTACGCTCGGTGCGAAGGACGATCTGCTCAATGAAGACGATCTGCCTATCTTCAATCAAGCGTATATGATTGAGATGTACGTAAAGAACGTTGAGGGATTCGAAGGTGATGGGCAATTCCTCTCGAAGTTCGGTCTTCAGATTCGTGACTCTATGACTCTCTCTGTTGCGATGAGACGATTCAACGAAGACGTTGCTCTTTATAACGAACAGATTCGTCCGAACGAAGGTGACCTCATCTACTTCCCATTGAACCGTAAAGTCTTTGAAGTGATGTATGTCGACAACAAACCTATCTTCTATCAGATGGGTGCGCTTCAGATGTATGATCTTCGCTGTGAACTATTCGAGTTCTCAAACGAAGTATTCAATACCGGTGTCGCCGAGATTGATGCTATCACCGCAGATAGAATCACCACCGCAAACAACAGCATCGCTGGAATTGAATCCCTCGATCCTCTTGCAGATAACCTGACGATTGAAACAATCGCTGATGGAATTCTTGACTTCACTGAAGAGAATCCATTCGGTGAGGAGAATTACTAATGTTTGGACATTCATTCTATAATCAAACTACACGAAGATACGTTGCTATCTTTGGCACCCTCTTCAATGACATCTCAATTGGTCGTTCGAACAACTCTGGTGTTGAGACTCAGCGCTTCAAGGTTCCGGTCAACTACGGCCCTATGCAAAAGTTCCTCTCGAAGATTGAGCAAGACCCAGAGCTCAGAAGCCAAGCAATCACTCTGCCGCGCATCAGTTTTGAACTAACGAGCATGCAATATGATGGTGAGAGAAAACTGACTAACCGCGTCATGAATAAGAAGCAGGTTGTCGCTGCAGATCGTGTTCGAACTCAATTCACGCCTGCGCCATACAACTTGAACTTTCAGCTTAGCATCATGACAAAGTATCTTGAGGATGGAACAAAGATCCTCGAGCAGATCCTTCCGTTCTTCAAGCCAGAGTTCACCGTCACTGCAAAGATGATCGATGACATGGATCTGCTAGTCGACATTCCGATCGTGCTTAACTCTGTCAGCACTGAAGATACGTACGAAGGATCTTACGAAGAGCGTCGAGCGCTTATCTGGACGTTGGACTTTACACTGAAGGGTTACTACTATGGACCAACTTCAGAGAAGAAAGTGATCAAATTCGCGAATACGAATTTCTACGCCTCGACGACAGCAACTCAACCAGTCGAGCGTGTTACTATCCAACCCGGACTCACCGCTAATGGTCAACCAACTACAGACATTAGCCAAACCGTACCATACGCCGACATCAAGATCGATGATGATTGGGCTTACATCGTGCAAATAGTGGACTTAAATGACTGATAAACTTGGAAAATACTTAGGGCTACCTCCTATCGGAGCAGTTGAAGACGCAGAGATCGTTGAAGATAAACCAGTCGCAAAGAAGATGACTGCTGACGCTTCACATCTGTCTAAGAAGTTGTCGTCGAATCTTCCAAAGGAGCCAGAGAAACCTCTGACTCGTTACGAAGAAGCAGAGAACGATTACGACTACGCCCGTGAGAACATGTACAACGTGATCGAAAAAGGCACAGCTGCGCTTGAAGAATTGCTCGGTGTGGCCACCCAATCACAACATCCTCGTGCATACGAGGTCTTAGCAACGACCATGAAAACTCTTGTCGATGCTAACAAGGAACTCGTTCAACTCTCAAAGAAGAAAGTTGAAGAGGAAAAAGGTAATGATGACCCTCAGATCGGATCTGGTGGAAACGTGACAAATAACAACCTATTCGTCGGGACCACCCATGATCTGCTGAAGGTTCTAGCAGACATGAGGAAAAATGGAAACTCCAAATCAACCTGAAAAGCCACAGAAGGGTTACTTAGGTAACAACCTTCTCAAGCGAATCGGTCAGCAACAAAACTGGACTCAAGAGCAACTCGTCGAGATGACGAAATGCATGATGGATCCTATTTACTTCGCTGAGAATTACATCAAAATCGTACACGTCGACCGCGGTCTCATTCCGCTTCAGATGTATGACTATCAGAAAGACATCGCCACGAAGATCTTCAACAATCGTCGTGTCGCGGTGCTTACTGCACGTCAGGCAGGTAAGACTACCACCGCCGTTGCCATCATTCTACACTATATCATCTTCAATGAACACAAAAATGTGGGCATCCTGTCAAATAAAGGTGAAGGCTCAAAGGAAGTTCTCGAACGCGTGAAGTTGGCGTACGAAAACCTTCCGAAGTGGATGCAGCACGGGATTCAGGAATGGAACAAGAACTCGATCGAACTCGAGAATGGATGTAAGGTCTACGCGGGTACAACCACATCGAGCTCGATTCGTGGTAAGTCGATCGCATTCCTTTACATCGACGAATGTGCGTTCGTTGAAGGTTACGATGAATTCTTCGCTTCGGTTTATCCTACTATCTCGTCCGGTGAAGAGACGAAGCTTCTGATGACCTCAACTCCTAACGGTCTGAACCACTTCTTCAAAATCTGTGAAGGTGCAAAGCAAGGGACCAATGGTTACCAATATGTTGAAGTCACGTGGGATCTCGTGCCCGGACGCGGGGATGCGTGGAAGCAGGAGACTCTTGAAGCTCTCAACTTCGACACTGAGAAGTTCTCTCAAGAATATGAATGTCAGTTCCTCGGTTCATCTGGTACACTTCTCGATGGTGCTACGCTGAAGTATCTGCAGTCGGCTTATCGTGCTCCGATCCATGAAGCACAGGGACTTGCGGTCTACGAGAAGCCAGAGAAGGGTAAGACATATGTATGCATCGCCGACGTCTCTCGCGGAAAGGGTCTAGACTACTCAGCGTTCCATATCATTGACGTGACGAAGATGCCCTATAAACAGGTTGTAACATACCGTAACAACTTGATCACTCCAGTTGACTACGCAGACATCATCTTTAGAACGACTAAGTCATATAACGACGCGTTCATTCTGATTGAGATCAATGACATCGGCGGTCAAGTGTCTGACACTTTGCACTTTGACTTCGAAGTCGAGACTCTACTTTATACTGAATCTGCTGGTCGCTCAGGTAAACGAATCTCTGGTGGCTTTGGTTCGAACGTCGATAAAGGTATTCGAACAACAAAGCAGGTGAAGTCGATTGGATGTTCGGTGCTGAAGCTCTTAGCTGAACAGAAGCAGTTGATCATCTCAGACTTTAGCACGATCAATGAACTCTCAACTTTCTCAAGAAAAGGTGTTTCATACGAGGCAGAAGCAGGATGCCACGATGACTTGGTAATGGGTCTTGTTCTATTTGCGTGGCTCACGACTCAGTCGTTCTTCAAAGAGATTACTGACATTAACACCATGATGCGTCTCAGAGAGAAAAGTGATGAACAATTGATGGACGAACTGCTTCCATTTGGTCTTACTTATGACGACATTGAACCTGAAGAGGCAGTGTATACACCTCCTCCTTCTCGGTGGCTTGATTGGTAATTGCCTTTCTTATAAATAAAAGGAAGACTCTTACTTAAATAATGCTCATAAAAGGAGATAACACATGCCATTTCAACTCAGCCCAGGTATCAATGTATCTGAGATCGACCTAACAACGGTCGTTCCTGCAGTATCAACGACGACTGGTGCTATTGCTGGTGTTTTTGCTTGGGGCCCAGTGAACGAACCAATTCTCGTTTCATCTGAAGTAGACCTCGTCAAAAGATTCGGTAAGCCAGTAAGTGCACATAACCCAGAGACGTTCTTCACTGCAGCGGACTTCCTTGCATATGGTAACTCACTGTATGTTGTTCGCGTCAGTGATGCAAATACCGCAAACATCACGCTCAATACTGCTAACACCACTCAAGGTATCACTGCAGCTGTGACCACTTCAGGTCTCACCAAAATTGAAGCAAAATACCCAGGAGACCTTGGTGATGCACTTCGTGTTATCATCATCGGTAAGACTGCATATGCATCAAACACTGTAGCTAACTCATACGTAACTCGTGCACCAAGCACCGATCGTAACGTTCACGTCGTGGTTGTTGACACCACCGGTCAGTTCACCGGTATTGCAAACACCGCAGTCGAAGTGTTCGAAGACCTCTCAGTCTTCAACCTATCTAAGACTGAGAACGGTACGAACAACTACCTGATCGAAGCGATTAACACCCGTTCGAATTACATCAAGCTTACTGCTAACGCAACGTTTACGGCAAACGTCGACGCTACCGCACTCGTGTTTGGTAACAGCGCAATCACTGTAGCACTTTCCGGTGGTACTGATGGTTCGAACGAATCGGCTATCGCTCTCAACACGCTTCAGACCGGTTACGACCAGTTCAAGTCACCAGAATCGATCGACATCTCGCTGATCATGACTGGCAAGTCTTCAAACAACTCGCTTGGTAACTACATCATCGACAACATCTGCGAATTCCGTAAAGACTGCATGGTCTTTATCTCGCCAAAGCTGTCCGATGTTGTTGCCAATGGTGCTACAAACACTAACGCTCAGGCAAACGTCGTAAGCTTCGCTGCAGGTGTTAACAGCTCGTCCTACGCAGTTATCGACTCCGGTTACAAGTACCGTTACGACCGTTACAACGACACCTACCTCTACACGCCACTTAACGGCGACATCGCAGGCCTGTGTGTTCGCACTGACGAGACTCGTGATCCTTGGTTCTCGCCTGCAGGTTACAACCGCGGTACGATCAAGAACATCATCAAACTTGCTTGGAATCCAAACAAGTCGGAAAGAGATCAACTGTACAAGAACCGCGTTAACCCAGTCGTAAGCCAGCCAGGACAGGGAACCATTCTGTTCGGTGACAAGACTGCTCTTAACAGAGCTTCTGCATTCGACAGAATCAACGTACGTCGTCTCTTCATCGTCCTCGAAAAAGCAATCGCTCGTGCTTCACAGTCGACACTCTTCGAGTTCAATGATGAATTCACCCGTGCACAGTTCAAGAACCTTGTCGAACCATTCCTTCGCGATGTTCAGGGTCGTCGTGGCATCTACGACTTCCGTGTAGTGTGTGACGAAACTAACAACACGCCAGAGATCATTGACCGCAACGAGTTTGTTGGTGACATCTACATCAAACCTGCTCGTGCGATCAACTTCATCCAACTCAACTTTGTTGCTGTAAGAACTGGTGTAGAGTTTGAAGAAATCATCGGTCAACGCTAAGGTATAAATATTAGAAAGATAAGGAGAAAACTAAATGGCTTTCAATATCAATGACCTTAGATCACAACTAACATTCGGAGGAGCGAAGCCATCGCTCTTCCAAGTTCAGATCACTAACCCTGCAAACGGTGTTGCTGACATCAAAGTTCCTTTCATGGTAAAGGCAGCTGCGATCCCATCAAGCACACTCAACACGATCGAAGTTCCATACTTCGGTCGTCGTATCAAGTTGGCAGGTGATCGTGCTTTTGCTGAGTGGACCGTTACTGTGATCAACGACGAAGACTTCCTCATCCGTAACGCTATGGAACAGTGGATGGCTTCAATCAACTCGCATCAGGGTAACATCACGAACTTCTCGTCTGCTTCGCCTCTTCAATATAAAGCTCAGGCGCAGATTACTCAGTACTCGAAAACTGGCGCGCCACTTCGCGTCTATAACTTCAATGGATTGTTTCCAACTGAAGTTTCATCTATGGAAATGAACTGGGAATCAGACGCGATTGAAGAGTTCACCGTGACATTCCAATACGACTGGTGGAATGTTTCAGGTGGCATCACCGGAGACGGTGGTACTCAGGTATAACCTGATTTAAGGAGATAATGATTTGCAACTATTCGGTTTCGAAATCAAACGAAAGACCGAGGCGAAGGAGCAACTGCGCTCCTTCGCTGAACCCGTTAATGACGACGGGGCAATATCAGTTGCGACTGGTGGTGCACAAGCAACTTTCGTAGACCTCGATGGTACAGCCAAGACTGAAGCAGAACTCGTTACACGTTATCGTGGAATGCTTCAGCAGCCCGAGGTACAATCAGCAGTTGACGACATCGTCAACGAAGCTATCACAATTTCAGACGACACCGGCGTCATCGAATGCGTCACTGACGACCTCGAGATGCCAGAGTCGATCAAGAAAAAGATTCGTGAAGAGTTTGAGAACGTCCTTCGACTTCTTGACTTTTCCAACCAAGGTTATGATGTGTTCTCTCGTTGGTATGTAGATGGTAGACTCAACTACCACGTTATCATCGATGAGAAGAATCCCAAGAAGGGCATTCAGGAACTTCGTTACATCGACCCTCGTAAGATCCGTAAGGTTCGCGAGTACGAGCGCGAAAGAATCGACAACACGAACTTCGCGATCAAGAAAGTCAAGAACGAGTACTACGTCTATTCAGAGCGTGGATATGATGGTCAGACTACCAACAACGTCCTTGGCGCAAATGACTCTATTCAGGGTCTGAAGATCGCAAAGGACTCTATCATTCATTGCAACTCCGGCGTCCTGAACGAAAAGAACACTGTGGTGTTGTCCCATCTGCACAAAGCATTCAAGCCGTTGAACCAGCTACGTATGATGGAAGACGCTGCGGTCATCTATCGTATCTCCCGTGCTCCAGAGCGCAGAGTGTTCTACATCGACGTCGGTAACCTGCCAAAGATTAAGGCCGAACAGTATCTCCGTGAGATGATGGTCAACTATAAGAACAAGTTGGTCTATGACGCTTCGACGGGTGAGATGCGTGATGATCGTAAGTTCATGACTGTGACTGACGACTTCTGGCTTCCTCGCCGTGAAGGTAACCGTGGCACTGAGATTACGTCGCTTCCGGGAGGTCAGAACCTCGGTGAGATGGAAGACATCAACTACTTCCAGAAGAAGCTCTATAAGTCTCTGAACGTTCCAATCTCGCGCCTTGAGCCAGAGACTGGTTTCTCACTCGGCCGTTCATCAGAAATATCACGTGACGAAGTCAAGTTCTCAAAGTTCATTCGTCGCCTTCGTGCTCGTTTCTCGATTCTGTTTGACAAAGCACTGGAGAAGCAACTCATTCTGAAGGGTATCATCAAACCAGAAGAATGGGATCAGATCAAAGACCGCGTTCGTTACAACTTTATGAACGACAACCACTTTGAAGAGTTGAAGGAAGCAGAGATTCTTCGTGATAGATTGAGTCTTCTCTCCGATATAAGTAACTACACCGGTGATTACTTCTCGAAAGAATGGGTACGTAAAAACGTGCTCCACATGACAGAAGATGAGATCGAAGAAATTAAGAAGCAGATAGATGACGAAGCTAAGGAAGAGCCACAGCAAGAACCTGTAGAGCCACCTCAGCAAATTGATTCGAATCCACGACAACCACAAACACCATCCAATTAAGGAGAGAAACATGTCACTAAAAGATCTTATTGCGGCAGCATTTAACAAAGATGCTACGGCGTTCGAATCTGCGTTTTCTTCTGTCATGCAGGCTAAAGTAGCATCGGCAATCGATTCCCGTTTCCTTGCACGTGAAGAATTCGACCTCGAGGAGTCAAAAGAGGACGATGAAGACGAAGACGAAGAGGATGACGACTCAGAAGAAGATGATGAAGACGAAAAGGGTATGAAAGAGGAAGTCGAGCAGATCGACGAGATCTCTGGCGCTAAGCTTGGTTCCTATATGGTCAAGTCACGTAAGTCACAGGAAGATGCTGAGACAAAAGACAATGAGTCATACGACGACCCAGCTCGTGATAACAAAGAGTATCGTAGAGCGCAGCGTAGAGTCATTCGTAAGCGCCAGTGGGGCCAAGGCAAAGCCATGGATAAACTAACTGGCAGCAGCTTCGCTAAAGTTTCCGCAGGCGAAAAGTAATAGGTGATCAAATGATCAATTTCAAACAACTCTTAGAGACAGTCTACGAGCCAAAGTCTGGTGACGAGAAAAACTTCAAGGACAAGCACGTTGTCGTGAAGTACAAAACTCCTTTCGACAGCGAGTCACAGTTCACTTCAGATAAGCCTAAGGCGAAGCGTAAAGCTGATCATGACAAAGGCGAAGATGAAGCAGTCTACGAAGCGGCACAGGTCCATACCAAGCGTGCTGACAAAGAGGCTGTAATCGTTCGTGCGGTTGACCCAAATACTGGTGAAAGCAAAGCAAGGGTCGTTCAGCGTCGTGCCGGTGAGATTAAGATTGGCGAAGAAGTCGAACAGATCGATGAGCTTTCAGACGACAAGCTTCAGTCATACCATGCAAAGGCCGGTGCAGATCGCCTTAAGGCAAAGGCCGAAGTCGAGAAGGGAATGGCTCAGAAGAAGTTCACTCCTGCATCCGTTCAGAAGACTGCTGACTCGTATAAGCGTTTCGTCAAGCGTGGCAAGGGTATGACTCTCGCTGCACAGAAGATGCGCGAAGAAGTTGAGCTCGAGGAAGGCACTGTCGGTCATGGCAAGTACACCATCACGACCGGTCCTAAGATGTCGGGCATGGGCGAAGGTGGTCCTTCACATGTTGTGGCAAAGCGTGCTAAGATGGCAAAGCTCGGAGTTCCACACCACGACGAACCAGGTGAATACGGCCACACTGTGAAAGTCACTGTAAAGAACAACGAGACCGGTGAAACAACTCATCACCACGTCTATCAGCGTGACACTGACAAGGGCAGCAAAGAAGCTCTTGTGTCGACTCGTTCTGTCGGAACACCTCGTGCTAAGCAAAAAGATCACGAAAAGGTTCTACACAACTACCTCTCGGGTAAGAAGGTTTCTTCCCTCAAAGAAGAGTCAGTTGTCGTGACCGAACTCGGTGAGAAGGTTGCGAATCCATATGCTATCGGAATGGCCACTGCTATGAAGAAAGCTGGAGACACTCCTCCTCTCAAGAAGTCAACGATCGTTAAGGGTCATGAGATCGCAAAGTCGATCATGAAGAACGAAGCGATGGACAAAGTTGGTAAGGAAGACTCCGACATCGACAACGACGGCGATACTGATAAGTCTGACAAGTACCTACACGCTCGTCGTAAGGCGATTGGCAAGGCACTTCGTAAAGAAGAGGTTGATCAACTCGACGAGCTTTCGCCAAACACGTTGCACAGATACATCAAAAAGGCAACTCCTGATGTTGCAGCACGGGCCATTTCCGCTGTTGCACCTAATCAGTCTTCTGAAACTAAGAAGCATGCTTCTAAACTAGGTAAGCGTATCCAAGGTATTACCTCAGCGTCTGGTCGTCTTTCAGACAAAGCGAACATGAATGAAGCTGCAGAGTACACGATGAAACAACTTCAAAAGAAGTTCGATGATGGTACTCATGAAGCAATGAATGACCCAAAACCTGGGTATCATGTTGAGCTTCGTAACACTAAAACTGGTAAGCGTACATCTCACTACGTTAAAGAAGACATCGAACAGATCGATGAGCTTTCAAAAAAGACCCTTGGTTCATATGTTAAGAAAGCCGGTGGCACGTCATTGAATAGTGCTGGTGCTTATATGGCTGATTATGGTGCTAACAATAATCAGAAATCTTTCAAAAAGGGCATCAACAGAGCAAAGGGCGTCATGCGTGCTGCTGATCGTCTAACGAAAGAAGAAGTTGAACTTGACGAAGGCATTAAAGAAAAAATCAGTGGTGTAATTCGTCGCGAAAAGCAAAAAGAATATCCGCTACTTCAAGCCCGTCTCGATGTTGCCGCTACTAAAGCAGGCGCAGCATACGCAGCTGGCGATCATAAAAAAGGTGATCGCTATATGAAATGGCGTGACGATAACATGAAGAAAGAAGAAGTCGAGATGATCGATGAAGCAGTTAAAGTCGGTGCAATGAAGCTGCATGACGGTTCGACCGTTAATGTAACTCGTGCAATGGCTGACTCACTCAACGGCGTATTCGAACAACTCAATCCAATGAATCGTGTGAAGATGGAGCAAAAGCTTCACATGAGCAAGAAAGACTTTGACGAGATTCTTAAATTTGCGGAGAACGTAAATGGTTGATTTTGTCAAAGTAAAAGGACAAGAAATCAGTGTAACGACTGCCAACACCGTGGGAGACGCGGTGTTGGTAAGAGTCTATGCACCATCGGCAACAGTTTTGACTTTTGCTAATACTACCGCCACGACTGGTACCTATTCAATGGGTGCTGGTATGGATGAAGTTTTCATTAAAGAACCAACTGATACTGTCGCTGCTACTGTAGCAGTTAAGTGTGTTGCCATAGCTTATAAATAAAAGAAAAGGAGCTACAAATGGCACTACTCATTAAAGAAATCGTTGAAGAAGTTCAGTACATCACTGAAGCAAACGAAAAGGGTGAGAAGAACTATTACATCGAAGGTATCATCATGCAAGGTGATATTAAGAATCGTAATGGTCGAATCTATCCTTCAAACGTTCTTGTTCGTGAGATGAATCGCTACAACGAGAACTACGTATCAAAGAATCGTGCATTCGGTGAACTCGGTCACCCACAAGGTCCAACCATCAACCTTGATCGTGTTTCTCACCTATTCACCGAACTCAAAGCTGACGGATCAAATGTCGTCGGCAAAGCAAAAATCACTAAGACTCCGATGGGTGATGTCGTCAAGGGTCTTATCGATAGCGGTGCTCAGCTTGGTATCTCTTCCCGTGGTATGGGATCTGTTAAGCCAAACAAGCAAGGCATCATGGAAGTTCAGAATGACTTCATGCTTGCAACCGCTGGTGACATTGTCGCCGATCCATCAGCACCAGACGCCTTTGTTAAAGGTATCATGGAAGGTGTAGAATGGGTATACGATGTAGCTTCATCTTCATGGGTTGCGGCTAATACATTTGATCGCATTGAAGAAGAAGTGAAGAAAAATTACAAGCAAATTGATGAAGCTGCAGCACTAAAAGTGTTTGAGCGCTTCCTAAATAGTCTGTAATTGATCAAAACCGTATTCTTATAAATACTAGTGAATATTGAATCTTTAACAAGGAGACCTTAAATGGATAAAGATCTAGAAAAGGAGCTTGACGAGGCAAAGGCAACTGGCGAAGAGTCGTATGCAGCAGATGCAACCGCTCCAGCAGGTGGCGCAGTTAAGAAGCGTAAAGCCGACCTCTTCAAGGCACCTGGCCCAGTTCAAGCTGGTACCCCAGTTGTTACTCCACAGGGCACCAATAACGCAGGCCTTCACGAGATGATCGCTGCTCTGTTTGGTGACAACGAACTCTCAGAAGAGTTCAAAGAGAAGACTGCAACTATCTTCGAAGCAGCTGTCAGCGAAAAAGTCGCTGAGGTTCGTGCTTCTCTCGAAGAAGAGTTCGACGCTGCACTCGCAGAAGAGACCGAAGCAATCGTTGAAGAGCTGACAGAAAAGCTTGACTCCTATCTTGACTACGTTGTCGAGAACTGGATGAAGGAAAATGAAGTTGCGCTCGAGACTGGCTACAAGGTCCAAGTCGCCGAGTCGCTCTTTGCTAACCTCAAGAACCTCGTCCTCGAGCACAACATTGAACTCGAAGAAGAAGAAGTCGATGCAATTGCTACAATGGAAGAGCAAGTTGCTGAAACCAACGATAAGTACAATGCGCTCGTTGAAGAACTTCTTGCTGAGCGTGCTGAGAAAGAAGAACTTCAAAAGGCTGCAGCATTTGCATACTTCACTGAAGGTATGGTCGCGACTGACGTAGAGCGTTTCAAGGTTCTCGCAGAAGGAGTATCATACGAGTCGGTACACGAATTCGCAAAGAAGCTTGAAACCATTAAGGAATCATACTTCACTGAGTCGGTAGCTCGTGCAGAAGATCAGGCTGAAGTCCTTGAAGAGGAAGTAGAAGAAGTTAAGTCTCCTGCGGTTAATCCAGCAGTTGCAGCTTATGTCGCTTCACTCGACAAGTTCGGTAAATTTTGATTCGTATAAATAATTACATCTAATCCATAAAGGAGAAAGTAACCATGAGAAATAAAGAACTTATTGAAAAGTGGGGCCCAGTGCTTGAGCACACCGCACTTCCTTCAATCAAGGACGCACACCGCAAGGCAGTTACTGCTCAGCTTCTCGAGAACACCGAGACCGCGCTTAAGGAAGGTTCTTCCTATTCGCCAGCTTCGTTCCTCTCGGAAGCAGCACCAGTGAACAACACTGGCGTCGCAGCTAACTACGACCCAGTCCTTATCACTCTAGTTCGTCGTGCAATGCCTAACCTCATTGCATACGACATCGCTGGCGTTCAGCCAATGACCGGTCCTACCGGCCTCATCTTCGCGATGCGTTCGAACTACGCAAACACCACCGCAGCAACCGGCGAAGCTTTCTACAACGAAGCTG
>JACCDH010091811.1_pt1 | contig 20097 bp, 12 predicted proteins | sample 7442481 | NCBI WGS metagenome assembly JACCDH01 (sample SAMN15323433, study PRJNA562643) | freshwater metagenome | isolation source: river surface water | place: USA:Blue River Watershed | collected 2017-08-15 | reverse complement strand
TTTGCGTTCCACGGTTGATTAACTCGTAGTTGTAGAATGTCATTTTATTTACCTCGTCATTCGTTGCAAAAGCAAAAGCTTGTGCACGAACTTCCATTCCGATAGGATCACCATTTGTTTCAGTGTGGATGTTTCCTTTATCGTTGAATACCCACCAGTTCGTTTCATCACCAAACAATGAAATACGACGATCGATACCACATTCAATATCATCTCTTCCTAAAATATCATCGTACCAAGGATAGTCACCGTCTTCAACATTGTAGACACCATCCGCATTACGATCATAGAACGGAGCCAAGTAATAATCTTGACCACGAGACACATCTCCGTGAGCTGGCCAGTTTTGTATTCTATTTAATACTTCTGGTTCAATACCGTTTGCAATTACTTCATCACAACCATCACCAGTAGGGACAGAATTACATTCCCACCATAAACTAAACTGAATTACTTCTGATTTACGGATTGTATAGAATTTGTCATAAGCCATACACTGATCTGGGTCGATGTTTGCTTCACCGAAATCACGTACCACGTTATCACCAACTGGATACAATGGATCATAGTTTCCAGAGTTTGGTGTAACAGTTAATGGACCAGGCCAGAAATCATTTCCAGAACGGTAACGCAATGCAGCTAATTTTAACTGACCATTCACGTCTGTACCACCCATCCACAATGCACCAGCGAAAATGATGTGTAAACCACTTCCTTTTGGAACTTCGTATGATGCCGTACCTGTTGCACGGTTTTGGAACATACTTCCTCCTTGTTCAATTAATGCTTTTACATCATTGAACTCCATGATTAATTTTGCCGTTGCTGGAGCACAGTTTGCACCCTTAAGTACAGGTAAATCTCCCCCACCTTTCTTGTCATTCGGACCTAAGTACGAAAGTGCACTGTTCGACCAAATCATCGATACGCCCAGTACAATTGCTATTAGTTGCTTTTTCATAATGTTCTGTTACTTATGAATTAAAAATCAAATTTAACCCCCAAACGAATCGTTCTTGGAGAACTGATGTTGTATGGGTTTTGAATTTTCATTGTATAATAATCTCTAAAAGATTGCTCATCCAATTGGTTTTGGATTGAAGTTTGGTTTGCTTGAGCAGCTAAATAACCATCATCATCCCAGTTTCCTGTTGCACGGTAAACATTCAACACGTTGAACTGATTCAACAAGTTCGTTACACGCACATATACGTTTAAGAATGTTGCTTTCTTTTTACCATCTTCACCACCAAACTCTAAGCTGAATGTTCTATCCAACTGTAAATCCAAACGGTAAGACCATGGTAAACGAGAACCATTCAATGTTCCACTTAAACCTGCGTTCATGTTTCCAATACCTTCGTCAGTAATGAATGTTTGAGCTGAATAAGGTGAACCTGAGTAGATGTTAGAAACAATGTTCAAACCAGTGTTTTCTAATACATTGAAGTTTTTGATCACTGGACCGTTGTAATCATCTCCTTCTCCGTAACGATAATCCATTGTGATTGCAAATGCATGACGTTGGTCGAATGAATAAGGGAAGATATTACGTAAGTTAGGTAAACCAGCGTTGATTAAACTTGATGCAGAAGTAGCATCTGAACCTGTACCTTCAGCAAACTGTAATGTATATGCTGCAGTCATACGGATATTTCCAGTTCTTCTCATATCGTAAGAAACTGTCATACCTTTTACTGTACCGAAGTCACGGTTACCGTATGTTTTGTATGTTGCTGGATACGCATCAAATACGTTGATCAACTGCACGTTATTTCTTTGCTCACGATAGAACGCTGAAATTTTCAATGAAGATGTTTTAGACAATACTTGTTGGAATCCAAGCTCGTAATCAACAGTTGTTTCTGGCTTCAAATTCGCGTTATCAATGATTGCACTTCTATTTTGCATGAATTGATAATCAAATGGATCAAAACGGTAACCAGAAGTAGGACGTTTTGTTAAGATATCGTAGTGAGCAAAGAATGATGCTTCATCAGAAATCGGGAAAGAGAATGCGATACGAGGCATTACATTAACTTGCGCTTTGTAATCTGTAAAGGCATCAGCACTTGGAGTTTCTTGACCTGGGTTTAACAACCAAGGTTGAATACCTGTCGCACCTTCGATAACTTTAGGGTTTTCAACTTGTACACCATCTGCATTGTACCAGTTTGTTCCGATACGGAAACCGTTAATTGCAGTTGGATTGTTTACATCATTTACATATACTGTGTAATCGTCACCCATTGCTGTTGGGATATTCACCCAGCTATAAGTTGTAGGATCAGAAGCTAACATTTCTTTTGCTTCAGCAACAGTGTGAGCATTGTATACTAAATAAGGATCTTTCAATACTGGTTGGTTCGCATCAAAAACGTCAACACGCACACCAACGTTGAATACGATATCATTGAAAGCAAACTTATCCATTAAATAACCTGCGATGTAAGTTGGTTGGAAAGCACCTACAAAACGTTTGTAGTTACCATTCTCATCAAATTCATTGAAGTATTTATTAATGTCTGTGTTTCCTTTTACTTTTTTACCTGTGTGATCAAATCCCCAGTAAGAAACGAATGAGTTACCTGAGTTCAATAATTCGTCTGGAGAGAACATGTCAAAAGTGTAGATACTTGGATCGTATTGATCGATGTCGATAAATTCTGAACCAGCACCACCTGAACCAATTCCTTGAGTTTGCAAGTACTCTCTCAAGTTATAATCAAAGAATGATTGATTATCATTGTTTAACTGACCACCATACTCACCTGTACCAGATGTGTGAGCATATCCTGTGTTCAAACGATCATAAGTAATTGCTTTGAATGATCCTGAATCAGAAACAACACCACTGTTCAAGTCTAATTCTTTAATGTGGAAGTTTGTTAACTGACGAGCAATTGACCAAATTCCGATTGGACCATTTGTACCACCACTAGATGTTGTACCAGAAGTCCAACCTCTATCCCAACGTTGCTCTAACTCGAAACCAAACGATAAAGAGTGATCACCGATGTTCACAGCAAATGAACCTGTTCCACGCAACTGATCGTTTTCAGTTTTACCGAAATAGTTATATGGTGTACCGATGTTGCTCCAAATTTGGTAAACAGAAGAAGGTGAATCACCATTTCTTAATGCGTTACCTTGTTGAATTTGGAATAAGTTTTCGTAGTGGTTTGTTGGATCACCCGCATAGATATTATAGTATTGCGTAGTAATTGCAGCCAAAGCAGCATTTGTTTCTGAAGGAGAGAACGCAACCTCTACATCTCTAAATCCATTGTGGATGTATGTTTGAGTTGTTGCATCGAATTCATAACTTGGAGTACGTGTTGTAGTAAATGTACCTACGTGTCCATAGTTAAACATGTTGTATTGGTGATTTGGATCGTATACATCGTTTTTAGATTTCGAGTAATCCAACATTAAGTTGTAAACGAACGATTTCAATTTAGATGCTGAACCTTCTTGGTCGTTTGTAAAACGTTGAGTAAGACGACCGAAAACACGCCAGTCTAATGATTTAGAAATACCAAAGTTTGTAAAGTTCATTAATGAACCAGAATAAGAATAGTTATTACCTGTACTGTAATTTAACGATCCTCCAAATGTTAAGTTCATTGATGGCCCTGTATTAACATCAATTTTCGCTTGCGAAGAAACTACTGTTCTACGCGCGTTCATTCTCCAATCAACTTTTTCGAAATCATCCGCACGCAAGAAGTTTGAATTGTGATATGTTCCTTGACCTGTAGAAGTAGGACGTAATGGATTAGCTAAAAGGTCCTCACGTACTTCTTTCTTAATACGGTATGAACCACCAGCAAGCGGACGGCTATCCAACTCATCTGTGAAGTTACCAGAAATCAAGAATCCTAAGCGTGGTTTAATCTTAGCACCTGTTGAATCTTTCTGCATCCAAAGTGGACCAGAGAACATACCTTCAATCAAGTTATATCCGTATTTATCTAAACCGATCACTTTACCGTCGTAACCGTTTACATCTTTTCCATTAAAATAGAAACCAGATGTTACACCTTCAACAGAACCGAAATACTTAGCAGAAGGACCTCTTGTTGTTACAGAGATAATCCCCCCTGTAGCATCCCCGTAGTTCGCTGGCAAACCACCAGTGATTACAGATACCTCCTCAATTGCTGATTTTGGTAAGTTTGAAGACCCACGTACTTTGATACCATCTATATAGAAGTATGTTGCATCAGAACGAGAACCACGAACAGAAATCTCTCCTGAACCCTCGTTTGAGTTTACACCTCCTACAGTAGAAGCTACACCTGCAGCAGAACGAACTGGTAAACGCGAAATATCTTCACGTGTTACTGTTGCTCCGGAAGCACCACCATCTTTATTAATAAGTGGAACGCGGTAAGCAACAACTCTTACCTCTTCAATTTCTTTTGGATTATCCTTGTTTTTAGGTTTCGAGATTGTTAAATCGTCCAAGAAGGTAATTTTCTCAGATGAAACAATCACTCCTGTTAATGAAGTAGGTACATAACCCTCCGCTTCATTTCTAACCTCAACATCGTAGGAACCTGCTCCTACTGATGAGATTTGGAATCCTCCATCAAAATCTGTCGTAGCACCACCTTTGACACTACCGTTTTGAAATAATACAACCTTACAAAATGGTATCGGCTGTTTTGTGTCCCCATCTTTAACTACACCTTTAATGGATCCCAAACCAGTTTGAGAAAAACCATAAGAGGCTGTCAACAAGACACTTACTAATAAAAAGTTAAGTTTTCGTAACATAAGTACAGTTTATTTATTAAACTTTTTGCTGCAAGAAAGCTGGTAAATATAGAAAAAATCAATCTCATAACATGTGTGTTAAAAAAAATTAAATTAATCTTCTATTAACTTTCATTAACAAAACTAACGCGAATTGGTCGAGATAAAAATCCTTTCTAACATATTTTCAATGCTTTTATACAAGTCTACCATTTGTTAATAAATTTTCGTTTTTTTGTAAAAAAAGAAATTGACACCGTTTACTCAAGATAGCATACAGTTAAAAAATTGCACCATTCATTTGTTGTATTTTAAGCCCTTTGACCCCCTTCAATTTTTAGAGCATTTAACACCTGAGGAAACAGAGCGTTTTTTTTCTTTTTCACACACGAATCGCCGACAAGAATTTGTTGCAACACGTTTTTTACGTCACCAACTCTTTGGATACAATCATATACATTATACAGAACATGGCGCACCTTATATAGAAGGTGAAGGATTTATTTCAATCAGTCATGCACCTGGTGTTGTTGGTTTGGCAGTTTCACAACACTTTCAACTGGGTTTAGACATCGAACCAATTCGTACGAAAGCACTAACCCTGCAATCGAAATTTTTATCAGCGGATGAACTTTTAGATTTCGATACAACAAGTGCGCTTGAAATGACAAAGGTGTGGTCAGCGAAAGAAGCTTTGTATAAATTAGCTGGACGAAAACAACTTATTTTCAAAACCGATTTGTTGTTGCAAAAAAAATCAATGGATGTTTGGTCCGGTCGAATAATCAATCCAAATGAGATTAGAACTGTGGATTTAACTATCTTTGAAAAGGAAAACTGTGTTTTTACAGTCAATGATTGTCCAATACAACTTCAATGAACGGAGAACTACTAAAACACTTCAGAAAAGCGAAAAATGCGATAGCTGTATTAATCGATCCAGAAAAATGCGATAATGGAACGCGTTTAATGGAGCTATTGGAGAAGTCTGCATTCGCAGGAGTTGATTATCTGTTTATCGGAGGAAGCACTGTTACGCGTAAAGAATTTTCAGCAACGGTAGAATTCATCAAAGAGCATTCGACCATTCCCTTAGTTATTTTCCCTGGATCATCTCAACAAATCAGTGAAAAGGCAGATGCCATTTTATACCTTAGTTTATTGTCAGGTAGAAATCCAGATTTTTTAATTGGTCATCATGTTCAATCTGCTGCCGAATTGTTTGAAATGGATTTAGAGATTATTCCAACAGCTTATTTATTAATAGATGGTGGAACACAATCGTCTGTTGCATACGTAAGTCAAACAACTCCAATTCCACGAGATAACAGTACAATTATTCGCAACACTGCAATCGCCGGAAAACTTCAAGGAAAACAATTGCTTTATTTGGATGCTGGTAGTGGTGCTCGTTTTTCAGTTCCAAGTGAACGCATAGCTGAATTAAGTTCCATCGAATTACCCATTATCGTTGGAGGGGGAATTACGACCATTGAACAAATCGAACAATTGCACCAAGCAGGTACAAGCATTGTTGTTATCGGCAATAAATTAGAACAAGACACCGATTTCTTGCTGGATATTTATGCTTATAAAAAAGTGGATCAGTCGAAACTAACTATTGAAGAGTAAGTTCCATGATTATTTTGCGTGTAACATATTCTCCAGCTTGCGCATCGTAAATATCTCCGTAATAATAAACAATGTTTACTTTCTTACCTTTTAATGCATCTGGATTGGCAACAAATTCATCTGCAATGTCAATTGGTTCGGTCCACAAATAATTCAATGTTTCACCCAAGTTATTTTTCACTGTCAATTGACAAGGAAAAGCCTTCGTAACTGTCACTATTGTTCCTTCTTCAATCAAATCTCCTTCATCAATCGGAACTGGATCCTCTGACAGTTCATCAATCGCCATATCCATGAATTGTTCGTCTTCACCAAGCACTTTCATGGTAATTTCCATAAACTTTGGACATTCCAACACCAAGCGCTCCCCTACTTTACCGCCGATTTCTTCAATGGCTTCCATTTCATCGCGCGTCTTAATGTTCAATTCATCTTTTAACTCTTCCTGGTTTTTTAATATGACCGGTGAAGCACATTCAATGACCAAAGCAAGGTAACTATCGTAGTCAACTACATCGGCACTGTTTTTCTTGTTTATGCAATCACATGCTGCATTGAGTGTTTTGTCCATTGTGGTTTGTGCAACTAAAGAGAATGAACTCATCACTACTAAACCAAGAAGAATTTTTTTCATTTTTACATTTTAACGATGAACAAATATAAGATTCGTTTCTCATCATGGAGCATTTTAACTTAATTTTAGTTTTCTGCGTTACGAATTGGATAATCTTGTATTTTTAAGAAATGATCTTAAAGAAAATAGCTGGTGGTTTGTTTGTTGTTGCTTTTGCAATGGCCGTGCTCTTATTCACAAACTATGGTTCAGGACTTCTACCCAAAAGTACTGCGCGCTTATTATTTCTCGCTGCCGGTGCAGGAGCATTTGTGTTAAATCTTATTTCTTACCGTCATGGTAAGCACAGTGCCGAATTCAATTTATTCTTTTGGCTCGGAAGCATTTTTGTTTTTCTTGGGTTGGTTTTTAAAATCATGCACTGGCCCTATTCTACTTACATTCTCTTAGCAGGTCTCGGTGTTGTCGGACTTTCCTATATCTACAATCCGTTTACCGAAAAAGAATCGACGGATGAAACTGATTTATTAGACAGCAAGTAACCCCGTATGAAACCACTACTGATTAGCTTTATTTTTTCCGTTTTCTGCTTTTCTTCAATTTCCGCAAATGTGATTGGGGCTGATGTGCCTTATACCATTCAACTCAGCGGGTACGAGGAATATGTTCCTTTGACGAATAAAACACTCTTTTATTGGGAAAATGAAACGGGGAAAAATATACCGCTAACAGACGTTCACTTCTACAGGATTCCATTTAATGCACTTCCGAATCGCACACCAAATTTCGGTTTTATACAACATGACGTTTGGTTTCAATTCAGCTTGCGAAACAATGAACATTATGATCAAGTAATTTACCTTTCACTAAACAATCCAAATTTAGATCACACAGAGTTGTTTAAGCCGATTGAAACCGGAAGCTTAATCCCCTTGGATCAAGGTGACTTGGTGCCTACTCATTTAAAACGGATCATTTCGCGTAAAATAGCTTTTCGTATAGAACTTCCTGCCCTATCAACAAATTACTATTACTTAAGGGTTAACAATGGCGGAGAACAATTTCATTTCGGCGCTTCACTCCAATCAGAAGCCTATTTTCACCAAAACGAATCGAATGAAAACTATTTTTTAGGCATTTACATCGGAATTCTGTGTTTTGTCATTCTGTTCAATTGCTTCATGTGGCTCATCACGAACGAAAAATTGTCTTTGAATTACTCGCTGTACTTAATTACTTTTCTCTTTCTGCAATTATCTTTATTGGGCTTTGGAAAATTGTATCTCTGGCCAGACAACACTTATTTAATCAACCATGCGAATCCTTTTTTCGCTACTACTTCCGTACTCTTTCTTTTGCGTTTTAGCCGCATCTATTTGAACCTTACGACTCTACTTCCGCGAATCGATCGAATCTTCAACCTATTTCAGTTTCCATTGCTTGTAATAGCCGTTCTTTCCTTGATTCCAGTTGAGTTTGCTTACACATTTTCCATTGTTGCGGTTAACGGCTTTACGCTCTTGCTGAATATCTTCATTTTACCCGTCGCTATTATTGCCATTCGCAAAGGCTATCAACCAGCAAAATTATTCCTTATTGCCTTCCTTTTATTGGTGGTTTCAGTCTTCGCTTTTGTGTTGAAAAATTTCGGAATTCTACCGTCTAATTTCTTCACGGATTTTGGTTTTCAATTTGGATCAACAGCGGAGGTAATTCTATTCAGTTTAGGTATTGTTATTCGTTTCAAAAACTTCCGTGAAGAAGCAATTAACCGACTGGAAGAAATCAATTTAATCAAAGAAAAAGCCAACGTTGAATTGGAAGAAAAAGTCAAGTTGCGAACAGAAGAAATTGAGTTTCAAAAACAGGAAATCGAAGCGAAAAACGAAGAAATTATCAGCAGTATTTCCTACGCAAAACGGATTCAAGAAGCGCTGCTTCCGAACCCCTTAAAACGAGCTCATTTGTTACCGACAAGTCAACTTTGGTATGCCCCAAAAGACATAGTTGCAGGCGATTTTTATTGGATGGAAGAAAAGCACATCAACGGAACTGATTTTGTGTTCTTTGCCATTGGCGACTGTACGGGGCATGGAGTCCCAGGAGCAATGATGAGCGTCCTCTGTACCAATGCTTTAAACGCTGCATTAACGGCACTAACGACTGTTAGTACATCTGAATTATTGGAACGTTGCAGTGCCATTTTACGTGAAAATTTAAACCAATACAATGGAACCATCAACGACGGAATGGACATCTCTGTTTGTTGTTTGGAAACGGGTTCAAAATCGCTCATTTGGTCAGGTGCAAACAACCCACTTTGGATACTTCGTTCGGGTGAATTAATTGAATTTTCTCCAACAAAACGACCAATTGGAAACACTACGATTTCAGATATTTTTGAAGAACATAAAATGGTGCTTGAAGAAGGAGATTTTTTACTCCTTTTTAGCGATGGCATCATTGACCAATTTGGTGGACCAAAAGGCAAGAAATTCAAGAAAACAGGGCTCCGAGAAACTATATTGAATCAGGAAAATCCAACAGGTGAATCCTTAAAAGAAGGCATACAAAAAGCCCTACTAAATTGGATGTCAGACAGTGAACAAATTGACGATATCGCCCTGTTAATTGTGGAAATTGCGTTTTAACCTATTCAAAAAAAGCTTTTAGGCTCAAATCCATGCTTTTTACTGAATGGGTTAATGCGCCTACAGAAATAAATTGCACTCCTGTTTCAGCATAGGAACGAATTGTTTCCATGGTAATACCACCAGAAGCTTCTGTTTCATATTCAGCAGGAATCAAAGGCAAGACGCGACGAATTTCATCTGGTGTAAAATTATCCAGCATAATGCGATCCACTCCACCAACACGAAGAACTTCTTTTAACTCTTCTTCGTTACGTACCTCCACTTCTATTTTCAACTCTTTGTTATTTGCTTTCAAATAGTCGTGTGTACGTGCAATTGCTTGCTCGATTCCACCTGCATAATCAATGTGATTATCTTTCAGCATCACCATGTCGTACAAGGCAAATCGATGGTTGTAACCTCCTCCAATTCGCACAGCCCATTTTTCCATGTAACGGATTCCTGGTGTTGTTTTTCGCGTGTCTAATAACTTGGTTGAGCACCCTTCAATTAAGGAAACAATTTTATGCGTTTGTGTCGCAATTCCACTCATGCGTTGCATAAAGTTGAGCACTAAACGTTCTGTGGTTAAAATTGAACGTGATTTACCTTTCACGACAAACGCAATCTCCCCTTTTTTGACTGGAATTCCGTCTTTGATGAAAATTTCCAATTCTAAGCTTGGATCAAAGCGATGAAAGATCATTTCGGCAAGTTCTACACCTGCCAAAATACCATCTTCTTTTACTATTAGCTGCGCTTGACCTTGCGCATCTTCTGGAACACATGCTAAGGTTGAATGATCGCCTTCGCCAATATCTTCGCGGAAAGCGTTATCGATAATTTCGTAAATCATTTTACAAATATACTAATTCAGGATTTGTAATTCGTGATTCGTGATTCGTGAATAGATTGGAAAAAACCATTCTTTTGTTAACGAGTTAATTACACTAAACCATTCTGATTTGATTGACTTTTTTAACCGTGTAAAGAAATAGATTAGTTTATACAAAACCTCTAATCACTAGTCACTAGTCATTAATCACTAGTTTACGCTTTTTCAATGGTAAGGCTTTCGATTTTGAAATCGGCGCCAATTTTAATGAAATGTATGGTGACGCGGAAGCTCTCTGATTTGCTATCATAGGTTCCAATGGCGAATGAACCATCTGATGATTCTTTTCCTTTAAAGATAAATTTAAAACTTGAGCCTGGTTTTTTCGAGAAGAAATCCTTCAAAACCAAGGTAGCTTGTGACTGACTATAAGCACCTTCTTTTCCTAAGACATTGATCAGCATTTTGTCCTTCCCGATTGCAACAATACTACCTGCATCATTTGAAGTAAAAGCCTTTTCTATCGTAGCATACGGCACTTCTCCTTGTGGTGAAAAAGATAGTACGAATGAAGTCAAAAACACGTATAAAAATGTCATATCACAAAAATTTGATTTTGGAACAAGCAAAAATGATGCCCTTTTTGTCAAAAGATTCGTGATTCAGGATTCATGATTCGTAATTCATGATTCGTAATTCATGATTCGATAAGAACCAAACTATTCTTTTGTTAGCGATTTATTTTCATTGAACCATTTGGATTTAATTAACTTTTTTAACCCTGCACTGAAATAGAATAATTTAAACAAAACGTCTAATCACTAGTCATTAGTCACCCTGTCTGCGCTGGAGGCTACGACAGGCAGGTAGTTTCTAATAGAAATAGATTTATTTTAACAAAACTTCTAATCACTAGTCATTAGTCACTAGTCACTCGCTATATTTGCGCTGTGAAAGTAAAATTCATTTGCATAGGAAAAACAGGTAAGTCCTTTCTGGAAGAGGGTGAGAACGAATATTTAAAACGTTTAAAACATTACATTCCTGTTGAACGCATTGAGATTCCTGATCTGAAAAATGCCAAGAAATTGACTTTTGAGCAAATCAAAGAGCAAGAAGGTAAAGAAATTTTGGCAAAAGTTCAAGCTGGAGATCACTTGATTTTATTAGATGAACGTGGCGATTTTTATTCTTCGGTGCAATTCTCCAATTTTCTGCAACAAAAATTTAATTCAGGTGGAAAGGCAATTGCTTTTGTTGTTGGCGGTGCTTATGGATTTTCCGATGAAGTGTACCAAGCCGCAACTGGAAAAATTAGTCTTTCCAAAATGACTTTTTCACATCAAATGGTTCGCATGATTTTCTTTGAACAATTGTATCGCGCGATGACGATTTTGAGAGGGGAACCTTATCATCATGAATGAATCATTATTGATGATTTGTAATTCGTGATTCGTGATTCATGATTTGTGATTCGTAATTGAGAATTGATGATTGAGAATTTAATAAACACAAAAAATCCCGGGGTCTGAAGCCGGGATTTTTAACCATGAAACTACCTCTGAAAGTAAACTGTGTAAATGAAACGATTACATAGTTTAAAGTTGTTGTTCTTATTGATTGCAATCTAGATCAATGGAAGAACTGATATCTTGTTTTTGTATTTTTAATTCTGTTTTAATCTCTTTTGTAATGTTTGAGATTTCTTTTGTTAGGTATGTGTGATCTGAAAACGATACGAACAATACCAGCACAAAAATCGATTTTCTTAGTGTTGAATAATTCATGACGTTTCTTATAAGAATGTTACTTTTTTCACTGTGTTCATACCTGTTGTTGTAGTCAAGCGAACCATGTATTCTCCAGCTTCCAATCCTTCTAATCTGAAGTTGTTTACTGTGCTGTTGATTTCGTGTGCTTGTACTTGTTGTCCAGCCATGTTGTATACTGTAATCGCTGCTACTTCAACACCATTCCAGTTGATTGTTGCTGCTTCAGTTGCAGGGTTTGGATACACATTCATGTCAATTGCTGTGTTTTCTGTTACATTCATCAATTGTTGAGTATTTCCTTGCATTTCAACTGGGCTTAATGGGTTGTTCACTACTGATCCAGCTGTTGTTGTAACGATTGTGTTCAAATCCATTGTGATGTTGAAAGAAGTGTTACATCCGTGAGCATCTGTTACTGCTACTTCGTAGAATCCGTTTGTTACGTTGTTTAAGTCTTCCATTGCAGCTCCTGTGTTCCAAGCGAAGTTGTATGGTGCTGTTCCACCTGCTACTGTAAGATCGATTGTTCCGTAAGAGTTCGTAATGTTTGCTGTTCCAACTCCATTTGCTGTTAATACTTCTGGTTGAGCAACATCGAAGCTAGCGTAAGTGAAACATCCGTAAGTGTCAACGATGCGTACATTGTATGTTCCTGCTACTAAGTTGTAGATGTCTTCTGTTGTTGCAGCGTTGTTCCAGATGTATTCAAAAGCTCCTTGTCCACCTGTGATTTCCAATTCGATGCTTCCAGAGTTTTCACCGTTACAGTTAACATTGTTGATTTGAGCATCGTATGTTACTGCTGTTACTGTGTCAGCAATCACTGTGTAAGTTCCGATACATCCTGTTGCATCTGTTACTGTTGCTGTGTAAGTTAATCCGTCTTGTAAGTTATCCAATGTTAATGTTGTGTCGTTTGTGTTCCAAACTACTTGGTAAGGAGCAACACCATTTTGTACTGTCAATGCTACTGATTGAGTAGAAGTTTCACAATTTACTGCTGTTGTTCCAGCTACTTGCATTGTTGCGAATGTAGAAGCCATTTGAACTGCTGCAGCTGCATCTAAACGTCCTGCTCCTAAACCACCTGCGTATGCTGGGTTGATAGAATCTAAGTTGAATGCTGTTGCTTTTAAGATGTATTCTACTTGATCAACTGTTAAACAAGGATTTGCAGCTAACATCAAACCAACTGTTCCTGAAACATAAGGTGCAGCGAATGAAGTTCCGTTTCCTGTTAAGTAGTAACCTGGAGCAACTGTTAAAGCTACATCGTATCCTGGAGCAGCGATATCAACTGTTGCGTTGTGTTGGTGAGTTGTTGCTGGGTTACCAATTGTGCGTTCGTGGTTGTTTAAAGGACCTACACTTGTTACAGAGATTACGTGGTCGTGTGCTGCTGGGTAAACCAAGTTTGAAGGACCGCCACATGTTACACCATTTCCAGCTGAAGCAATCAAAACAACGCCATTGTTATATACTTCATCCATGATTTGTTGTGTGTAAGCATTTGCGAAACAACCTGAAGACCAGCTTAAGTTAATTACACGTGCACCACCGTATGTTGCTGCCAACACTTCGTTGTAGTTCATTGCACGTAATTGCAATGTGCTGTTGTAACCGATAGAACTTTTTCCTAAGAAGTTATTTGTTTTTCCTGCTGCTGTTACTGCAACTGCTGTTCCGTGTGTTGTTGTTGGGTTCATGTTGTTTGGAGTTACGTAGTTGTATTTACCAATCAACTCTTCGTGGTTCAATGCGAAGTTTTGATCACATACTGCAATTACCACTGAAGAATCACCTGTTGTTACGTTCCAAGCACTTTGCGCGTTGATTAAGTTTAAAGCATAATCGTTAGCAAATGTTGTGTAATAATCATTTGGTGTATTTAATGTTTCGTATACCGGAGCTAATTCTGGATTTGTAAACACTGTAGATAAACGTGCTACTTCTTGTAATAAAACATTCTCGTCACAGTTACAAGCAATTTCGTACACATTTTTCAGACCTTCTGTACGAGCTGCTGGCAACGCTTGAGCAATTGAAGTGATGTTTAAGTCAGCAATCATGTTGTTGATTGTTGGGTTGGTAGAAACAACTTGACCGTTTACTGTAGAAATTCCAGTAGCGTTAAAGTTGTTGATACGTGTCCAAACTTTTCCTTCTTGTGCTTGAGCAGCGATTGCTGTTAAAGTAACAACTGTGAAAAGAACTGCGTTTTTAACTGTGTGTAAAAATTTTGCTTTCATGGCGTTTGTGTTTTGTTTCATGAGTCAAAGGAACATCACAAAAACCGCCTATCCATGGGAATTTCCGTTTTCAAAATCAATATACATGATGCTATCTAGGTAGTGCTACGTAGAAGGTATTAAGGGCCTAAGTAGTTGTACTTAAATTAGTGACTAGTGACCAATGATTAGTGACTAGATAAGAACCAAACTATTCTTTTGTTAGCGATTTATTTTCATTGAACCATTTGGATTTTATTGACTTTTTTAACCCTGCACAGAAATAGAATAATTTAAACAAAACGTCTAATCACTAGTCATTAGTCACTATTCACTCTAAAAATGTATATTTGAAAAAACAAAAAATATTCAGTGAATTCAGCCGCATTTGTCATAGATCGAGATTATACTTATTTCTCAGCCCTCGATATTATGGGAACATTGCTGGGCGTATGCATCATTTTTATTATAGCCTATTTGCGTAAACGTAGATACCGAGAATTGGATCATTATAAATATTACCTACCTGCTTTGTCTTTTAAAATGGCATTTGTTCTTGCCAATGCTATTTTTTACATCGTTGTCTATGGAGGTGGCGGTGACTCCATTGGGTACTGGGATGGCGCTGTAAAATTGAACAATCTCTTTTGGGATGACCCCTTCGCTTATTTTCATGAACTATTTACTTCCGAAGAACCAAGAAATGTTTATCGAAGCTTCACTATTGCAACAGGTTATCCAGATGCGCGCATGTATGAAGAACCCGCAAGTTGGTTTATCGCTAAAATCGCCTCCTTCTTTACCTTTTTCACTTTTAAGGGATACATGCTCATGTCTCTAATCTTTGCTTACATTACCACCAATGCATCTTGGCGTTTGTTTGAATTAGCACGGAGTTATGGATTGCACTCTGATTGGCACCTCGCTTTGGCCATCTTTTTTATCCCTTCGTTAAGTTTTTGGTGTGGTGGCATTTCGAAAGATACGGTGGTATTCGTGGCCGTTTGTTATTTTTTACACCACTTGTTTCAAGTGTTATCAAGAGAAACGAAAACGCGTTTCAAAAATTGGTTCATCTTGATAATTTGCTTGTATGTAATTTTGCAAGTTCGCTCATTTATGTTGCTATGCATCTTGGCTCCCTTGCTTTATGCATGGAGTGCATCCCTTGCGAAAAAATATGACACCCGTAAATTTGAGAAATTTTTTATTCGTTTGTTTTTCACTTTGATTATAGGAAGTGGTTTCGCCGCTTTTTTCGGAACATCGTTGGCGGATGATTTTATTCATGAAGCCTCGGTCATTAACCTCGACATGTCAACCAACAAAACCTATGGAGACAATCGCTATAGTTTAGGTGACGTGGATTATTCTCCTATCGGAATGGTCGCTGCTGCTCCAATGTCCATCTTAGCAGGGTTTTACCGTCCTTACATCTGGGAAGCACTGAGCGTATCCTTGATCTTGAACGGTGTAGAAAGTGTCGTCTTGCTCTATTTTACCTTTCGTTTTTTTGTGAGCCGAAAGATTGGACAACGCATCAAACGCATTCGCAAGCATGAATTCCTCATTTTCGCCTTCTTTTTTGCCGTCATCCTCGCCTATTTTGCCGGTTTCACATCCATTCTATTTGGTGTGTTGGTGCGCTTTAAGGCGCCTGTGTTGCCGTTTTTGGTGATTTTGTTGACTTCGTATTATATGGGGGAAAAAGGGGATAGTCCGCTTCGCGGTAGGGTTTAGGTGTTGGTGCGCTATCGCGCCAGGAGGCGGGAGTTCAGGAACTCAGCATTTCAGCATCTCGTCTCACCATAAACTCGAAGACAGATAGATCGATGACCGAACCACAATCTTAGAATACGAGTACAACCCCCAACCCCCAACGCGAAGCGCACCAACTCCTGTAAACCGAGCTTTGCGAGGTTCCAATAAATAACTATATTTGACCACTAAAAATTCACACGTGGAAAAGAATCATAAAATCATCGACGCTAACCACTCCCGTATAATTCCAGATTTCAGAGAGTTGTATCGTTACAAGGATTTGTTTGTAACACTTACTTGGCGTGATTTTAAGGTGCGTTATGCGCAAACAACAATAGGTTTGCTTTGGGCTTTGATTCAACCCGTAGTTACCTTGCTTATTTTATCACTTGTTTTTGGAAAATTTGTTGGTGTAAAGACAGACATCCCTTACCTGTTATTTGCCATGACCGGCATGACGATATGGACCTACTTTTCGTTTGTGATGACGAATGCTGGCTCATCTATCATTGCAAGTCAAGGAATGGTGAAAAAAATCTACTTTCCACGCTTGATAATTCCACTCTCTAAAGCTGCTGTTGGCCTTATTGACCTCGCTATATCATTGGTGATTATGGTCATTTTAATGCTATATTATGGCATAGCCCCATCAGCAAATACATGGCTAGCACCTTTTTTCATTTTGATGGGAATGATTGCTGCGTTGGCTGTTGGAATTTGGTTGAGTGCTCTTACAGTTCGTTTTCGCGACTTTCAACACATTGTTCCATTTATGGTGCAAATAGGCTTGTACGTTACACCCATTGCCTATCCTGCTGATTTCGCCATGAAACAACTTCCAAGTTGGGCTGCAACCATTTACTACTTAAACCCGATGGCTGGAGTCATTCAAGGCTTTAGATGGTCCATCTTCGGAGGCGAAGCTCCAAGCAACATGATGTATGTTTCTTTCGCAATGATTTTGTTTATTTTCATCACTGGTCTGCTCTATTTCCGCAAGGTGGAAGATGAGATGGCGGATTATGTATAACTAGTGACTAGCGAAGCACAACAAGTCGATGCAACTCAGTTTTTCCATTCACCGTAAAGCGCAGCGCATACGTGCCATTCGCGACTTGCGCTAAATCGAATACATACGTATATTCTCCAACAACAAACGAGTAAGGATAAATCAATTGCTTAACAACGCGCCCTTGATCATCTACAAGATCCGCTTCAACTTCGGCATTTTCAGGTACGATCAAACTCATGGTAATTGTAGAACCAGTCGGATTCGGATACAACGGCTTTAAGATCACTTCACTGCTTTCAATGTTCTTACACACCTCATTGTTTGTCAAATCAGGTTCAACTTGTGTATTCGCATAGCCGGTACCTTGTACACAATAGAACGACAAGATTTCATCTTCCGCACTCAAGGTCATGGCTGGTTGATTCGTGAACACATAAATTTCCGTTTGATTCGGTAATAAGTTTCCAGTCCATGCTTCATTCATCACAAAACCGGCTTCAGAAAAGACATTTAAATCGATACTCGTAATAGGAGCTGTTCCCTTGTTTTTCAACTCTGCTCCAAGAATCGCAGTACTTCCATTTGCTTGAAAATAGATGTTGTCCACTTGTAAATCAACTGCATATTCTCCCACCCAAAGGAACGTATAAGTCGTATCAATACATCCCAATGAATTGGAAGCAATGAGCATGACCATAACCGACGAATCTTGATAACTACAATCGTAAACAGTTGAAGGATTGCTCGCAGTTGATATTGAATCATTACCAAAACTCCAAGCATAAGCCGTTGCCCCCAAACTGGTATTCATGAATGGTACCGTATCGCCACAAGCAACAATTGTACTCGGCGTTGTAAAACTCGCTCCAATTGCACCTTCTGGATCAAAGAACATGTTATATTCATCCGAACAACCGAAGTCGGATGTAATAAACAATTGCACTTGCTGTTGGATGAGATTCATTATTTCATAACCTGTAGTATCGCCGTAAAGTGTATCGCTCAAATTCACCACCCAGTACAAATCAGCTATCGATCCCGTTGAAATGGTCGAAGTCGATTGCACTTCCGTGTAAGCTCCTTTGCAATGTGGTCCTAAATCAAAACTTGCTACTGGAACTGGATGCACTGTCATTTGGATGGTATCCGTCGTAAAACAACCATTCGCAGCGGTTACCTTCACCGTAATTGTTTTCAGCCCTTCTGTTGGATATTGCTTGGAAGGAAGCGGTAAAATGGACGTTGTGTTGTCCCCAAAGTTCCATAAATAGGTCGCAGGTGCTTGAGCCACCGTATTGTTTGTAAACTGAACAGCTGCTCCGGTACAAGCATCGGCGGCAAAGACATCAATGATTGGTGTTGCATTCACGGTAATTTGCATCACCGTATCATCTGCGCACAAATGAGCATCTGTAACTGTCAAGGTCATTGGAAATGTTCCTCCTGTTGGAAATGAACGATACGGATTTTGAACCGAGGAAACATTCATAGCTCCCAAACTTGGTTGCCCAAAATTCCATGCGTATTGATTAATCAGCGCATCTCCCGCTGTGCTTTGATTCGTAAATTGCATAACCTGATCTGAACAAGAACCAGTGTGCGTGTAAGAGGCAGTTGGTGGAGTATAAATTTCTACTTGTTCAGTATGATAGGACCCACATCCTCCTTGCGAAAGCGCATACAATTCGACGGTATAAATTCCTGGTACGGCATACGTGTAAGAAGGATTTTGAGCTATCGATGTCCCTTGACCATCACCAAAGTCCCAGGACCAAGATGTCACAGGATCACCGGCAATCCCAGCACTTCCATCGGTAAATACATTCGCCACTCCCAAACAACGGTTTTGACCTGTAAAAATCGCTGTTGGTGCAGTTCCACTCACAATCACATGAATCGTGTCTTGTGCAACACATCCATTTACATTGGTACTTTCTAACCAATAATCTCCAGTTAATGTGATGGCAAGGTTCTGAGCTGTTGAATTATCATTCCATAAATAATTTACTGTTTCCAATGAACCAGATACAAGCTGAATTTGATTAGTAGAACATAAAGTTGTATCGTTTCCAAGGCTCATAGTATTCGGATATTGATCCACAACTACATGCATTGTATCAGAATTGACTGAACAACCAAATAAATCGGAAATTGTAACATAATAATCACCACTTGTGGAAATAGAAATAGTGGGATTTGTTGTATTATTTTGCCATTGAAAGGTAAAATTTGATGCTGGGAATCCAGTATTCCAAACAATCGTATTTCCATTACAAATTGTCGAATCAACAGCTGGCATATTGATGTCAAACGGAGGATTTACGATAATAGTGTCTCTACTAACAAAACCAAAAAAATCAACAGTTTCCAACCAATAAGTTCCGGGGGTAGTTGCTACAATTGTCTTTGTTGTTTGACCAGTTGACCATAAATAGCTGGAAAAAGGTTTTTGCGGAGATAGTGCAATAGCTCCGCACAAATTATTACCAGCCAAAATAGTGTCATTACCCAGTGAAACAGGTGGCGAATACTTGAAGCGCAAATAGGACTCAATGTCAGATTTTTCATTAGCAGTTAATAAATTATCAAACATTAAAATTTCTCCTATCTTACCATTCATATACCTTGTGGCTGAACCACCATACCGCCCAATTTTGACAGATGCAGAAGAATTGGGTAATGCAGCTCCAAATGCTGTGGACATTCCAGCACCCACAACATTAAAATTTTTAAAAAATCTAATTTTATCTAAAATCGCATTTCCATTAAATTCTAATTCTAAAAAAGTTGGTTTTAAAGTTTGGTCAGCATTTGTTGTTGTAACACTTGAAGGTGCAGCCTCGGTTAAATAAGCAGCAGGGCTATACAACATTTCATCAGAAACATTGT
>JACCDH010145775.1_pt1 | contig 20105 bp, 12 predicted proteins | sample 7442481 | NCBI WGS metagenome assembly JACCDH01 (sample SAMN15323433, study PRJNA562643) | freshwater metagenome | isolation source: river surface water | place: USA:Blue River Watershed | collected 2017-08-15 | reverse complement strand
TTCGCGAACGATGGCTTGAGCCAACACGGTGGCGGTTGTTGTACCGTCACCAGCGTTGTCAGAAGTCTTAGAAGCAACTTCCTTGACCATCTGAGCGCCCATGTTCTGGAGCTTGTCTTTGAGTTCGCTTTCTTTGGCCACGGACACACCGTCCTTGGTCACGGTGGGGGCGCCGAAAGAGCGCTCGAGCACCACATTGCGACCCTTAGGGCCCAAAGTCACTTTGACCGCGTTGGCCAAAATGTTCACGCCTTCAACCATGCGTGCGCGGGCTTCGCCGCCGAAAATTACGTCTTTTGCTGCCATTTGAATTTCTCCGATTTAAAAATTACTCGACCACTGCAAAGAGGTCTTCTTCTTTCATGACCAACAGCTCGTCGCCCAAAACCTTGACGGTTTGGCCGCTGTATTTGCCGAACAACACGCGGTCGCCGACTTTCACGTTCATGGCCAACACTTCGCCTTTGTCATTGCGTTTGCCTGGGCCAACGGCCAAGACTTCACCTTGATCAGGCTTTTCAGCAGCTGCATCAGGGATCACGATGCCAGAGGCTGTTTTGGTTTCGCTTTCGACACGTTTGACGATCACGCGATCGCCGAGAGGACGCAGTTTCATGGAATCTCCTAAATATGAAACAAGGTTAAAAACAAAAAGCATTCAAAATTGAATACTTTAGGGTTCTTTGGAGGGTGCTGAAGTTGTTAGCACTCATCTCCTGCGAGTGCTAATGATAAGGGTGTTTGGGAGGATTTCAAGAGGGGGAGTGAAAAATGAGGGGAGTTGAAAGGGGTTATTCGCTTCAGACTTGGACAGTTCAAGGTTGCCTCTAAGGCATCGTAAGAGAAAAAAGTTTGAATTTGACAGAGAGCGGAGTGTCTGTTTAAAGCTTTAAGCAGATGGACTAGGGGGGGGTGACCGGCAGCCCTCGACCCAAAGGCGTTCTTCAGCATTAATCAAAACGGTCATTCGTGCAGTTAGGCTTCAGGGTGTGGAGCGATGAATAACACGAGAAACGGCGGGGATAAGCTGAAAATAAGTACAAATTAAGTAGTAAAAAAAGCATTTAAGTTTTAGAACATTTTTTTCCTGCTTGTAACTGTCAGAAGGTTTAAAAGCCTTAAAAAGGGCAAAATTTAAATTTGTGAGAACCGTTGACGGGAATGTCCCGCCAGCTAAACAAAAATAAGCCTAAGGACTCCCAAGTGATTTTTTTTGTATCACTGCTTTCACAGCTACTAAATTTAATACTTGTACTAGTTGGTTTGTTAACACTAGGTTTTTTCGTGATCTTTATTCGAAAATTCCGACTTAGTGCTCAAGGACTGGCACTTGCAATTAAAGGGCTGGAGGGGAAACTTGGTCAACATAACGGTCGTGATCCACGTGAACTTGATGCAATCTTCGCTAAACAGCCGTTACTGCATATCTGGAATGAGTATTCGGATACCCTTCATCCAATGCGTCTGGCGTTGAGTGGTCAAACGCCGGTTGTGGAATACCGCTCGAGCATGCCTGCCGAAATGATGTTCACAAAGGAGTCACTGGTTGATGCGCCACTATTTGATGATTTTTGGCGTCACCTGCCGGGCATTCTTACCGGTCTGGGGATCATCGGTACCTTCGCAGGTCTGTTGCACGGCTTAGATAATTTTAAAGGAGCTATTGCTACCAACACATCTGATGCGGTTGCCGGTCTGGGCCCGCTGCTAGAGGCTGTGATGCATGCCTTTACCGTGTCAGCAGCGGCCATTTTCTGCGCAATGCTGGTGGTATTTTTTAGTCGCTACCTCGTTGCACTCCTGAACGCTAAGGTCGAGCTCCTATGCGATCTGATCGACTCGTTATACAAGTCAGGGGCTGGTGAAGAATATTTGCAGCGGCTTGTTGAGTCGTCTGAAAAATCAGAGGTACATGCAGCTCAGCTAAAAGATGCTCTCGTTGAGGATCTCACTCGCCTAATGACCAACTTAACTGAGCGTCAAATTCAGGCGCAAATCAGTGCTGGCCAGCAAATTGGGGAAACCGTCGGCCGAAGCATTGCTGAGTCGATTGCCGAACCAATGCAGCGCGTGCGCGAGGTCATGGAAAACAATGCCGCCGGCAATTCTGCGCAGGTCAATACGATGCTCGAGACTATGCTCACGGGCTTCATGGCAAAACTAGAAGACACCTTTGGTGGCCAAATTAACGGTATCAACGAACAGATGCAACGTTCGATAGCCGCGATGGGCTCTGTGCAAACTTCATTGCAGGCGCTGGTCCAAGACATCCAGAAGGCTAACGAAAATGCGACAACACAAATGTCGGACAAGCTTGCTGCTGCGATGCAGACAGCGTCCGACAACCAGCAGCAGCTCACCCAGCAAATGACACAGTTCGTCACCGATTTCAGGTCGCTGGTTGCGGAAGAACAGAGCAAGTCCAAAGATGCAATGAACGAAACCATCGCTAGCCTCTTGAGCGAAGTCGGCAAATCAATTTCCAGCATGGAAGCTTCACGCAAGAGTGCATCGGAGGAAGACGCTAATCGCACCAAAGTGCTCACAGACCAAACTGGACAAATGGTATCGGGGCTGTCCGCAAATGTCGAAGAACTTCTGCGGGCTGTCAGTGATCAGGTACTCAAGACGCAAGAAAGCATCAATGCAATCCGCGATGTTTCCATGCGCGCCGTCGATGGGATGAACCAAGGTGCACTGACCATGGGCTCGGCCGCTCAGCGATTCGAGACTGCCGGCAGCTCAGTTACTCGCGCACTGGATGATTCAGCTGCATTCATTGAGCAAGTGAAAGCTTCGTCTAATGCGCTGCAGGCGGCTTCGCTGGCAGTGAACAGCGGCTTTGAGAAATACGACGCCACCCGTAAGACCGTTGATTCGCAGGTCTTGGCGCTCACAGGCCTCATTGAATCGGCCAAACGCGAAGCTGGTGTCTCTCAACAGCTTATCGAAGGCGTGGAAAGCAGCGTCAAAGCGCTGCGTGCAGCGGAGGAAGAAAGCCGCCGCAATCTCAGCGCAGTCAACGACCAGTTGGTCTCGGCTTTCGAGACGTTTGGCAACTCACTGGTGAGCCAAGTTCAACGCGTCGTTGGCGAAACAGACAAGAACATCTCCGTTCTGTCTAACCAGCTCACAGGCGTAGTGCAAGAGCTCGCACAGTTTATGCAGCGCATGCGCAAACAGTGAGCCGTGAATGTTTTTCCAGATATTCAAAAAACGCTCAAGCAAGTCTGAAGGCGAGAGTCCTTTCTGGATCTCGTTTTCGGATTTGATGACGGCTCTCATGACACTTTTTTTGGTGGTCATGGCAGTTACCCTCATCTCCATTCAGAAAAGCATCCCAGAGTCCATAGCTCAAGAGGCCGCGCGCCAAGAAGACATCAGAATAGTCATGGGCTTGCTCAAGACGGAGTCTGTTCCATTTTCGAGAGTCAAGGTAGATGAAGCCAACTTCCGTCTTGATCTGGGCGATGTCGTCTATTTTGAGAGCAACTCTAGCTACATAAAGCCCGAAGTCGCCGCTGAACTGCGAGCGTACATTCCGACCCTTCTCAAGGTTAAGGAATTTGAAAAAGGCAAATGGATAAAGCGATTCATCGTTGAAGGATTTACAGACCAAGACGGCAGCTACACATTGAACTTGGCATTGAGCACAGATCGCAGCCGGAGTGTGATTTGCGCTTTGGTCTCCCCAATCCCTGCATCGCCGACACTATCCAAGGAGCAACTGATTGATATTCAGCGTTATTTCTCTCTCGGAGGCTTTTCTTCATACTCCATTCGTGAGGATAAGAAGCTCAGCCGCAGAGTAGAGATCCGGGTGGAGTTCTTGACGCTGGATGAGTACAAGAAGGGAAAGGAACAGCTTCTACTCAATCGTGAGTTTGGATTTTGCTGACCATGATCGACCAAACGCTTTTGAACCGTCTGAATGCCTCAATTGAGGGCATGGGGCTCAATCGCGTACAAATCGGATTCCCCGAAATTGTGATCAAGGAAGTCCAAAAAGCCGAGGCGCTGTTCAAGGACTTCTCAAAAGCCAAACCATCAACGCAAGATGCCTACAAAGCAGCGCTGACACTGCTGCGCGGAGAGAAGCTCGATGACTGGTCAACCGACCTTGTGGCTGCGGCCATTTCTATTCCCATCAAAGAGCAGCGAGGCCGAACTGTTCTTGAGAGCGAATACTGTGATGACTTGCTGCGAGAGTATGAAAACGATGCCTATTCAGGTGACTTGTGGCGGCTGACTTGGTATTCATTGCTCAACTCGTATCTAACCTATGACCTCGCCCGGACCACTTCGGAAGCAGGCATGGCCGGCTTTAGCAAGCTGCGCCGACTACTCAACCGCACATGGCCTTCCATTGATAAGCAGTCTGGAGAGCTCGCCGTCCCGGACTGGGTGCGCATCCTCCGCGTAGAAAACCAGCTGCTCTCGGACAACCCAGTTGAAAAATACGCCCGAGACTATTTAACTGGTAAAACGGAACACATCAAAGCACTGGCAGAAAACCTTGGCATCCCGGCCAGCAGCTGGTTCTGGCAAGAACTGGTTCTTGGTGCAGTGCGCCATGCAACCCTAGGCAATGACGAAGAATTTCGAAGCCAGATCCTAATGCTCATCGAGCTGGTAAAAACAGCGCCCGTCTACCGTGACAAAGCCATCGCTGAAATCCTCAACCGCTACTACAAGTGCTCAAGCATTACAGTACACCCTGAGTTGCGAGATTTTGTGATTCAGACATCTGTCTGGAAGAACCCCAAGCTGAAAGCGGCAGGCATCGCTACCGCTTGGAACCAAGTACCTGAAGCCGTGTGGCGAATGGTGATGGGTTGGGTGAATGAGCGAAATCTCCGTGACTTCTTCGACATTCTTGCCGCGAGACGTCATGCCGACCATGGCCGTCTGAAATTCTGGTCTCGATACATGAACCAGATATCTTGGACCCGACTGGTGTTTGGCGCAGAGACCATATGGCAAAAGAACCACAACGCAGGCATCAAGGCCCTGCTGGAGTCTGAAGAAGGCACATACGCCACCTTACAAGGCGCGCCAGACAAAGAGTTAGATGCTTTTTTGATGCAGATTGGAGAATACATCTTTGTCGAATTCAGCAAGACCGGAAATGGTGCTTATGCTTATCGAGCTGCCGATCTCGCCTTCAATCTGCATGCAGACACATACGCAGGCTCTACCTCCGATCTAAAGTGCGGGTATTACAGAAATGGTCGAGGCGTTGCCAAGATCATCCATACGCCTGGATGGGAAGAGCGGACAGCCATTGAGTTGGGCAAACTTGGTATTCATCCTGATCGCACCTCGTCGCGACAAGAGCCGGCCCGGAGCAGGTTAAGTGGTGAGCAGGCAGCGACGCTGGGGAAAATTGGTGACCTCACTCAAGGTTCCGCGCTCATCGCGTCGGAACCCACGCCTTCAAGTACTTATAAAAAGGTAGCTGAGTCAACAGTCATGAAAATAGCTGATATTTCCGATTACACGATACCTGAAGTAGCAACTTCATTTCGATGGTCTACTCAAGCTAGCAAAGTAACAGCTTCGCTTTCGGTTGATCAAGTACACAAGGTTGTATCTAAATATCAAGGCGCTCAAGTCACAGAAAAAGGCAACGGCCTGACGCGCCGCATATGGGTAACCAATCCGAAAGGTTGGAATGCACTTGAGAATGAACTCAAGAAAATGGGATTTCAATGGGCCGCCAGCCGTCAAGGCTGGTACTGGGCTGAAGACTGATGGGGCTCTTCGACCTTTTCCGCCGTTCAAGTGCAAAAACACCGGCAGACAAAGCTGCCCTTAAGACGCAGATCACGGTGCACGGTCTGCTGCTCAACTTCAATGTGGGCGTGGCGGTAATAGATCTGGACGCATTGCTTGAGTTCGATGAGAGTGCAAGCACCGAAGAAAAGCTCCTGCGCGCCTACTTTTCGGATCTGTTCATTGATGGCAAGTGTCAGCTCTCAACTAAAGGCGTTCTCTTGCCTTGGGATGTTTTCTATCAGTTAGCCGTCGATCCAGAACACGCCGCGCTCTTGGCGCTGATTGACCCACCCAATATCTCAAAAGCAGTCCCAATTCTTGAGAACACAGGCACGGTCTCCGATGAGATATTCCATGTCCAGATCACGGGCTGGATTCTTGATGGCCAGAAGGTGGATTTGCGCATCGTTAATTTGCCAGAGGTCCGCGTCAAAGGACAAACAGCTATCGTCTCTCGTGAGGTCAATGACCTTCTCTGCGCGCTCAGCAGAACCTTTGGCACCTCGGCCCAGCCACGAAGTCAGCAGGCAAACGAAGCTGCGTGGGGCTTGACGAGAACATTGGCACTCAAGGCTGGAGCACTATTTGGCAGTCGCTACTTAGCATCGACGATCGTTTTAACGCCACAAACACTGCGAATTCCTGCAAAGAAACAAGATTCCAGTTTCGGAAGGGTTTACACGGTAGAGCCCACCTTTGACGACGCACCCGACGGCTGGCTGGCAGCTTTTGACGGCTTTCATGCTGTTCAGGATCACTACGACATCACTCGTGATGGTGGACGTGTTCGCATCATCCTTTCAGAGCCAGTACGCAAGGTTCTGGAAGTGGTCAAACGGGAGATGCCTACGCGCAAAGTCGCCGGCACCAAAGCCGAGATGTTCGTGCACAACCCTAGAGCCTACCTTGGAGACTACGCCGAGGGCGTACTCGATGAGGCAGAAAACCCCGATGAGAGCGCAGATGACGACACGGTGGCCGCTTCGTTCCATCTGGAGGCTGCTGTCCAAAATGGCTCTATCTTCAGCACGACGCTCATCATCAACGAGTTCTACGCTGATGGATACAGCGGAAGCTTTAAAGAGGTCATCGAAAGTCCTGAGGCCCTATCCAAGCTCACGACCAAGATTGGAGATGCTCTGTCTGATCAGCGGCTCATGGTTGCATTCAATGAATTTGACCTGACGCTGGACGCAAATGCCGAGGTCGAATGGCATCGGATGCTTAGCATCCTGCGTACATGGCAAAGCCAAGGCGACGTGATCATCAAGCTCGAAGACATATATGAGTTGTCTGACTACAGTGATAGGGTTGAAGGCATTGGTATTGCCAAGCTCATCTATGTCCCTGTACTTCAGAAAGAGAAGAAAGAGGGTGATGAGGGCAACGGATGGATTCCAGACGATCTAACCCCCATCTTGAAGGTCTTGATACCCGGTAGTGGAGATCCTGTCTTGGTTCCATTGACCAAGGATTGGGTCGAGAAGTTCGAAGGCAAGGTCGCTGAAGCGGAGGAGTCTGGTGCGGCAACTGTTGACGACCCCGCCATTCCAACGTCCTTGGAGACCGCTCAAGCACGCATTCTGGCCGATGGTTTCAAGACCCTTATGGGCGGCCAAGAGTCATCAGATGCGGCGTCAAAGCTCGCTAAAGGACAAGACAGTGGGCAAGACAAAGAGGCTGGTAAAGGGCGCAAGAAAAAAGAAACTCTGCTGATTAAGAGCAACTTTCACAGTATCGACTATATTGAAGCTCGCAAGGCATCACTGACTCTCCCGGATGGAGTTGGGCCTCGACTGCCAAGCACACTTCGGCCAAACATCCAACTCAAGGCTCACCAGCTGTTTGGTGTAGCTTGGTTTCAGCATCTCTATGCCAAGGCACCCGGCGAAGTGCGCGGGTGTTTGCTGGCCGACGATATGGGCTTAGGGAAAACCCTTCAGCTGCTAAATGTCCTTGGCAAGATATACGAGGATGAGCCAGATGCACCCCCATCGTTGATTCTGGTGCCCAAGTCACTGCTTCAGAACTGGGCCAGCGAAGTAGAAAAGTTCTTCACGCCGTCTTACCCTAAGCATCTCGTTCTGTATGGCGAAGAGCTGGTGGATAGAAAACAGCCCAGGTATCGCATCGACGAAGAGCTCAAAACAAAGGGGATCGCGGACCTGCTTGTACCCAATTGGGCTGGGCAAAACAAGCTCATCATCACGACCTACGATGTGCTGACCGGTTTTGAGTTTTCGTTCGCGAAACAAGATTTCACTTTTGTCATTTGTGATGAGGCGCAGCGAATCAAGAATCCGGCTGCCAATGTCTCTAGCGCTGTTCGTAAGCTCAAGGCCAAATTTCGTGTCGCCTGCACGGGCACCCCAGTCGAAAACTCTCTTGTTGACCTCTGGTGCTTGTTCGACTTCTTTCAGCCCGGCCTGCTTGGTTCACTGGAGGAGTTTTTCAAAACCTACCGCAAGCCCATTGAATGTAAGTCTGAAGAACAGGTGCAAGCGTTGGGCCGCCTGCAATATCTAATTCGACCGCAGACTCTGCGGCGAACCAAGAAAGACATTGCCGCAGACCTGCCCAACAAGTTCTTCGCTGTCAGCGGTCAAGATTTGAACGACCGACTGCTCAAGCCTATTTTGGAAGATCAAGATCTGCTGAAAGTGGACATCACGGATCACCAGCGTGTCCTGTACAAAGGTGGCCTTAAACGCCTGCAGGAAGCACGGCAGGAAAAGGACGGAAAGCGACGTGGCCGACTGTCGTTTGATGCGCTGCATTTCATGAAAGCGGTGTGCGCCGAGCCTTACTGCTTACCCGGCAAGAAGTTCCTTCCGGACCCGGCCGGCATTGTTGTTCACCTTAGAAATTCCCCAAAGCTGGCATGGATGCTGAGCGAGCTGGAGGACATCCAGGCCAAAGGTGAGAAAGCCATCGTTTTCACCGAAATTCGAGAAATGCAAATAGCTTTGCTTTACTTCCTGCATGAGCGCTTTAAGCTAAAGCCGTTCATCGTTAATGGGGACTCAGAGAACCGGCAGTCCTATATTGACAAGTTCTCTGCCAAAGCCGGTTTCGATGTGATCATATTGTCTCCGTTGGCTGCAGGTGCCGGCCTGAACGTGGTGGCCGCCAATCACGTCTTTCATTTCACGCGGGCATGGAACCCTGCAAAGGAAGCTCAGGCAACAGACCGCGCCTACCGTATCGGCCAAGAGAAAGACGTGATCGTCTATTGTCCTACGATTGTTGATACAGCCGATAGCTTGTATAGCACCTTTGATCAGCGACTAGATCAACTGCTCAAGGAAAAAGCCGCACTGGCCAGCGCCACGATTGATGGTGACGACTTGTCACAGATGCTCAATGGCTCGGTTGGTGATGTCGGCTTCACAGAATTCATGGCTTCGGGCGGGCCATCGACTCAGACAGTCCCACGGATTCTGAACATCACGGACATTGACCAGCTCGACGGCAACTCTTTTGAGACTTTTTCGGCCCTGCTTCTCTCCAAGATGGGATTCATCGCGCAGGTCACTGAGAAACGCCAAGGTGATGGTGGCATCGACCTTATCGCTATCAATAGTGGAAGCGGAATGTTGGTGCAGTGCAAGTCAAGCCAGTCCACCTACATTGGCTGGGATGCAATCAAAGAAGTCGTTGGCGGTGCAATGCGATACCAGTCCAAGATGCCGAGCGTTAAGTTCAAGAAGGTGGCAATCACGAATCAGCGGTTCAATGCGACCGCCTCGGAACAAGCCGCCTACAACCATGTTGAGTTGATTGACCGATCTCAGATTGAGCAGATGCTGCAACAGTATCGAATCACAGACTACGAACTCGATGAATTTCTCATCGAGGCCAACTAAGATTTTTTGGTAAACATTGCTGGCCGCTACTGATATTCATTGCAGACCATGGGAGCTGTGAATGATAGGCAGCTCTTTCTGCATTTCAGGCAGGCACCAATAGTATGTCGGTTAAAGGCTGAGAGCAGACCGTCGCTGTGGGCATCTAAGCGGCAGTAGCCGACCCATTGCAGTCGTTCACTGCGCCCATTTGAATGCTAGTCAGCCTTTACGACGGGCTCAGCTTGTGCGACTGGTGGTGGGATGAGTTCCACCGCCAATGCAGTCCTCGCGAAGAGCTTTTTAATCAGCGCTGCGAGCCGAGGGGAGTTCGAGTCGTTCGAAATCGCCTTGCAGGCGTCAATGAAGTGCTGAGTCGCAGTACCGAAGTGAGCGTCGTAGGTCGCCCGTTGAAGGCGCATTTCGATCATCCGCCGCATGAACCTACGCAGTGTGTCTATATCCATGCCTCGTATTGCGGCATCGAAGTCCGCTTTAGTAGCACGCTTCATGGCAACCTCTTGCAGCGCACCCCACCCGCTGTTATCGATGATGTAGGTACAGGCCTCGACCACTGATGTGCTCGCTTGAGTGCGCGTCTTGGCGGCGTCGAACGCATCCTTGATGTCCGGATGGATCGGATTGTTGAACGGGTTGTCATCTTCGACAATGCGGTGATTGCCCGCTACGAACCCGGTTATCCACGCATCAACGATCGCTTGGCCAAGCGTCTGTCCATCGGGGATGTCGGAGAGTGTTTCGAAGAGCTGGGTCGCGACGTAGGGGTCCAGCAATTCGGCGCTGGAGGAAAATTGGCCGGCTTCCGTCAGAAGATCAGCGTCGCTCACTCGATGGTCCCAGAACGCCCGGTTCAAGAAGTCGCGGGCCGCCTGCCTGGCTTGCAGCGCCTGCGTCTCAGTGACGAATCTATCGATGATGGCCTGCACTTGATCCGCATCGAACAGTCCAGACTCCAAAAATTCGACAAGCACTTTCTCGAACTCACCGCAGCTGTGTATGCCGAGTTCTTGCATGAGCAATCGCCAGCGGTCCTCGCGTTTTTCCTGATCGGTCGGTCCTGCGTTCTTGTCCCGGCCGATATTCATCCAGTCTGGATTGGCCACGTTCAGCGCAAATTGAAAGTCTGGCCCGTCTAGGATGCCGCGATAGTGGATTGCGGAAAACAAGACAATCGATGGCACCACTCGCGCCTGGATAACTTGGTCCAGATCTCGGTCTGTCAAGATCTGATTGGCAGTCTTAAAAACCTTACCTACTATGCGGATATTTGTCAGTCCGCAGCTCACGATCGCTCGCTCCAGCGTCTTCTCGTACTTCGAGGGCGTCAGCTTGATAGCGATCGAGAAAGCCTCCTCGGGAGATGTAGACAGCCTGACCTCATCGTCAATGACCTTTTCGCGGAAAGTCGTCCACAACTTTGCCTGTTCGCCGTCCGTGGATAGCTGGTCGTCGTTCAGCACTAAGACGAACCTCACGCGGTACTGCTTGGAGTAGTCGTCGATAAAGCCCAGGACTTCGTCAATGCCGAGCTTCGCGTGCTTGCGCTCGATGTCATCGATGACGATTAGCTTGTCACGGAGCACCACCGGTGCCATCAACAACACGTTGAGATCCTTAAGGGCTGCCATCGCCTTGTAGTGCTGAGAAGCGACGGTCACACTAGCGTTAAAAAGGCTCTTTACGCCGTCAAACACACCGTCATGCGATTCGACTCCCGGAATGGCCGATTCAATCAACTTGCGCTTGATCTGGTCGACGCTTGAGAGACCAAACAGCGACACGTAGAGGGCATTCTTGACCTTTTCGTCGTCCGATGCATCCTTGACCTCATTCCACAGGTGCGTCTTACCGGTGCCCCACTTGCCCGAAAGCGCGATAACGCTGTTATCGTCCTGCCCTAGCAAGCGAACCAAGCGCTCCTTCGTCTTTGATAGAGTCATACTCTCCTCCTTTAGTGAACGCGACTGAGGTCGCTCTTACCGGTTCACAATGTTTCGTCCTGGAAGCCCACAGCCATTTTGCTCGCCGACATTGCATCGCAAAGCAGATGAAGCGGTGCAAGCGCTATCAAACTGCAGCAAAACGCCGTTGCCAAGCTAAAGCTGTTTGCCATACAGACAAGTCTGGCATCTTGCATCAATTCAGCACCTAATTTTGTTCGTATTCCATAAAGCTGCCGATACCCGATGACTGCTTATGGCCGATGCATGCCCTCCAGCGCATCAACCTCGATGGCTGCTCCCGCTGCATAGCAGACCTTTAAAAAAGTTAAAGAACTTTGGGCTAAATGAAGTGTCAAATATAAAGAAACTTCTGAAATCCAACAAAAGCCTGCCGAATATCTGCTGGGTTACCCAACGAACTTATCGCCTCCGATAAACCACCGTATTTCAATTCGATCAATGGTTTGATCTGGGAATCATCCAGCACATTCACACCTTGGTTAACGTATTGCGACAGTACAAAGTCTAAGAATACTTGTTGCTTATCGTTGAAGTCACTACTGATTTGCATACGCGCTTTTTCAGCACGTTCTGCTCGAGAGGTTGGGTAAACCGCAAAACGGATATTGGCAAGCACATCAAAGAGGTCGCTGTTTTCGGCGTCGATAGCTTTTTGCATATCTGTCAGCTGCTCCGCGCCAAAACCTTTTTCGGACAAGCCCTGCAAAAGCCTTTTCCGGGTTTCTGGGACACTCCAAATATGTCGCAATTCATCTTCGTCTTTGAAGAACTCTGGCAATGTGCCAAACAAGATTTCCATGAACTGAGCAGCGGATACCAACTTGCCACCCGCCCAATACGAGGTGGCTGACATGCTGCGAATCGTTCGTGCTTTGCCATCTGCCAGCTTGATAACTACTCGCGTTGGCGTCTTATTTTCCGGACTGTCTTCATTGACAGAAATCGGCGGTGTTGTAGTTTCTGGGTAATCCCTGGGGGGCTTCGGCGTATCGGGCTCTATCGGCTCACCATCCCATTCAGGGTCATTGAATAAGTGATGTGCCTTAACAAAGTCGTAGATGGTGAAATAGTCTTTACCGTCAAACAGACGCGTACCACGGCCAATAATCTGTTTGAACTCAATCATTGAATTCACAGTGCGAAGCAGAACGACGTTGCGCACATTGCGGGCATCTACGCCAGTCGTCAATTTCTGTGAAGTGGTCAGAATCGTCGGTATTGTTTTTTCGTTGTCTTGAAACTCACGAAGGTTTTGATCACCCAATGCGCCATCACTTGCTGTTACCCGTACGCAATAGTTGGGATTCGTGCTGGTCTTGTTTTGATTGATTAAGTCGCGAACAGCTGCGGCATGGGCTTGGCTTGCACAAAACACGATGGTCTTCTCACGCTGATCAATCATGCTCATGAGTTGCTTGACGCGATAGGCCTCGCGTTCTTTGATTTCAATTACGCGATTGAAATCTTTTTCTTCGTAGCGTTTGCCTTGCTCTACTTCACCTTCAAGGATTTCGTCATCAGAGGTGTAGACGTAGTCGTCCAACGTAGTTGCGATTTGGCGCACCTTGAACGGCGTTAAGAAACCATCTTCAATGCCATCCTTCAGCGAGTAAACATACACAGGCTCGCCAAAGTAAGCATAGGTGTCTGCATTGCCTTTGCGCTTTGGTGTGGCAGTTAAGCCTAACTGTACTGCGGGGCTGAAGTAGTTCAAGATGTCGCGCCATGCGCTTTCATCGTTCGCGCCACCTCGGTGGCACTCGTCAATGATGATGATGTCAAAGAAGTCTGGCGGGTACTCACCAAAGTAGGGAGAAGGCTTACCGTCCTTGGGTGGGCCACTCATGAAAGTTTGGAAGATGGTGAAGAAGATGCTGCCGTTCTTAGGTACACGCCCCTTCTTGCGGATATCCGCTGGGTCAATACGTACCAAGGCGTCGTCTGCAAATGCCGAGAACGAGTTGTAGGCTTGATCTGCCAAAGTGTTGCGGTCAGCTAGGAAAAGGATGCGAGGGCGTCGTGTGGGCTCGCCACCACTCTTCCAGTCGTTCAAGTTCCAGCGACTTTGAAAAAGCTTCCACGCCAGTTGAAATGCAATGAATGTCTTACCTGTGCCTGTGGCCAGTGTGAGCAAGATACGGTCTTGACCTTCGCTGATTCGCTTAAGAACTGCAGCAATCGCGTTATCTTGGTAATAACGGCCTTGCCAGGTTCCACCTTTATCTTCAAATGGAACGGCTGCAAAACGATCGCGCCATGCATTTACTTTTGCAAAAGTTTGTGCCCATAGCTCATCGGGCGAGGGAAACTTCTCAAGCTCACCTTCTGTACCAGATTGCATGTCAATGCCGTAAAAGCCCTGACCATTTGTGGAATATGTAAATCTAACGGCCAACTTGGCTGCATAGTTCTTTGCTTGACCAACACCTTCGGTTAGTGGCTTACCCCAGGCTTTTGCTTCGATTACGCCTAGTTTTGTATTTCGATACACCAGAACGTAGTCAGCAATGTCAGCTCGCGCTCTTTGACCTGCGCCTTGCAAGCGGCCCTGCGTAATGTGGTGCTCACGCAGGACTCTGCTGCCATCCACTTCCCCCCAGCCAGCAGCAGAAAGGGCTGGGTCGATGTGTTCTGCGCGAGTTTCAGCTTCGTTCATTTGGGGGAGTAATTTTTGAAACTAGAACAGTTTAGCTATGACCACTGCATTTTGTCACTGTAGCTAGCCCCAATGATTTTTTGAATTATTTTGGTGAAAAACTAAAAGCATTGTTCTATACTTCGATATAAGTGGATTGGGGGTTCCCGGTCGGCGCTATAGCCTCGGTGAGTTTCATCGGGGCTTTTCGCTTTCTTGGCGTGGATAAACTTTTAAACCCCAGTTTTCAAAACCATCGCCCACTTGCTCGCGACCGCCGCTGCAAAAGAACTTTTTCTTTAGTACATCAAATGCACGGTTCGGTTGTTTACGTCGAATTACGCTCAAGCCCAAAGGGCGAGCAACCAAGTCGGCGAGCTGTAACCCTGCTGAATTGGTTTGCTTGCTAGCAAAAATGATTTCAAAAGGTAAGCTTTTACCGAGTTTGTTTGCGCCATCACAAACACGACGGAACTCAAGCTCTAAGTCTTTGTCCTCTTTATTGCCTCGACACTCCACAACGATGTGTGTCTTTGTACCGGCTTGATTTTTTTCAAGCATGAATTCATAGAGTGTTTCAAGACAAAAACCCAATGCTAGATGGTAGGGGTTGTTGCCAACGCCATACTTATCTTTCAACTGACGTTTATCTATAACTGCACTGATCAAGATGAAATTAGAAGCTTCGATGATGGAGGTCAAGCCATCTATGAAATCGTGTTTATGCTTTTTGCTATTGAATTTGAAAGATCCTTTTTCTTTTCGTATTTCATGCTCATGCAGAACAACAACATCATGACCAAAATTATTGAATTTGAATTTCTGAAGAGCAGGAACCACTTTTTCGCTGTAGTGCCCCTTATAAAAAACACAGAAAGCCAACACAAAAACAGGGTAATTCACATCTACTGTTTGCATCCCGTGATCACCGCTCTCATCAACATAAACGATGAAGTTGCTGTAAGGCCCAGGTGGAGGCTGAGAGGAATTTACTTCTTGTGAATGAGGATTTTCCGAGTCAAATAGCGGAAACTGCTGTTGTGCTTTGTCTGGTGACATATGGCTTCCTTTAAAGCTGGCCGCTAAAGGCTTGGTGCAGCAGGGATTTCTTGAGGTTGTCGAGGGCGATTAGTTTTTGGCGATAAATGGATTCGATTAGCTCTATTTTTTCAGACAAGCTATCAAGGTCAGTTGCGATTTTTTTCTGAATACTCAAAGGCGGAATGACATGGAAAAATTCACGTTGTTTGGTAATTGGTACTTGATTTCTGGTGGATTGCTTCATCACTTGTGAGTACTGGTTAACGAATACGGGCGACCGCATGTAATGCGCCAAGTACTCGGGAAGAATGAACTCTTCGTTGCAACGGTAATAAGTCAAAGAAGTACCCAAGATGACAAAAGGTTCCTTGGTTTTGAGAACCCCTACTGGGCCGACGGTTGCATTGTGGGCAAAGAGAACGTCCCCGTCTTGTGCAAGACCCTTTCGAATTGTTGCCGCTCGTTCATGGGTAAGATATTTTGCTTCACTGAAATCGACCTCCCAGCCCCTTAGTGCGCGTGCAGCTATGTAAGGCACACCGTAATCCACAAACTCTTCTTTTTTTGGGTAATCACTGCCGTGGTTGCCATCTAAGTGACTTGTGATCCAGCCCCGAGACAATAGATTTTCCAGTTGAACTCTTTCCCAGTTTTGATTCTCTTCGAAAAGCGTGTGCATTCGAGATTCAAATAAAGCTCGGGCGTTTTGGAGATTCTTTTCGGCGTTGGCTTTGGCGGAGGCGATGTCGGCAAAGGCTTCGTCGAGGAGGGTAACGATGCGGTGTTGCTCTTCTTCAGAATCGGGATGCTGAAAAGCCAATGGCGCTAGATTTGTTCGCGTGATTTGAGGTTGAGCAGCACCGGTAATTGCCTTTGAAATATCAATGCCGCCTCTGAATAGATATTCCAAGAATTTAATATCGATTGAAGAGTTCAGTGGTCGGATGACCATCGCATTACCAGTTATCCATGAAAACGGATCTGAAACATTGACAGCGCCACACGTCGCTCCCCTACAAGTAACTAACAGTTGTGGCTCTTCGTGATTGAATTTTTCGTATCGACCAATAATGCCATTTGCTCCGAACACAGGATAAGGACCGTCTTCAACCATTTCTTTGGTAGAAATTGTTTTTGGCTGATAAATATGACAGCTTTCTCCAAGCGTTGTTGTTACCCACTTGCTCATACCAAAAGCTCACGAATACTTATAAGTACCTCTCCTGCTTCGGCATCCAGCGCGGCGATCTCATCCAGGATGTCCGCTGGGCTGCGGTGCACCACTTCTTCGCCGCCCTTCGGGTTTTTCACCGACAGGTCAAACGTGTCTAGGTTCACGCTGGTGGCGGGTACGCTCCAGCTTTTGGGTGAATCGACAAAGGTCTTTTGCATTTTCACAAACTCCACCAAGTCCGCGTCGTTCAGCGGGTTGGTTTTGCCCATGTTGCGGCCGGGGTCGAGTTGGTAAAACCAAGTCTGCTCCGTCGGTGCGCCTTTGGTGAAGAACAGCACCACGGTTTTGACGCCCGCTCCCTGAAAGGTTCCGCCGGGGCAGTCCAGCACCGTGTGCAAGTTGCATTCCGTCAACAACAGCTTTCGTAAAGCCACACTTGCGTTATCGGTGTTGCTGAGGAACGTGTTTTTAATGACCACTGCAGCACGCCCGCCAGCTCGCAAGCTTTTCACAAAGTGCTGCATGAACAAGAAGGCTGTTTCCCCGGTTTTGATGGGGAAGTTTTGCTGCACCTCTTTGCGCTCTTTGCCTCCAAAGGGTGGGTTAGCCAGAATCACATCAAAGCGGTCTCGCTCTTGGATGTCGTTGATGTTTTCGCCAAGCGTGTTGGTATGAACGATGTTTGGCGTTTCAATACCGTGCAGGATCATGTTCATGATCGCAATCACATAGGCCAAGCTCTTCTTCTCTTTGCCGTAGAAAGTTCGCTCTTGCAACGTGCTGAGATCTTTGGCATTGGTTGCCTTGGGGCGCATGTAATCAAACGCCTCGCACAAGAAACCAGCAGATCCACAGGCACCGTCGTAAATGCGTTCACCAATCTGTGGATTGGTAATTTCAATCATGGCGCGAATGAGTGGGCGTGGGGTGTAGTACTCACCACCGTTACGGCCAGCATTGCCCATGTTTTTGATCTTCACCTCATAGAGGTGCGACAACTCGTGTTTTTCGGTTTGTGAGCCAAAGCTCAGTTCGTCCATTCGGTCGATGACATCACGCAGGTTGTAGCCGCTTTGAATCTTGTTCTTGATTTCGTCAAACACTTCACCAATTTTGTATTCAATGGAGTTTGAACCGCTGGCACGTTGCTTGAAACCCGCCAAGTAAGGCATGAGCTTGTGGTTGACGAACTCTTTCAGATCGTCGCCTGTCATTGCTGCGTTGTGGTCGATCTGTCCGTTGGCTGTTTGGGGAGCAGCCCACGTTGCCCACCGGTAGGGCACGTCCAAAATGTGTTTGTAGGTTTTGCCTTCCAACTCTGCTTCCATCGCCTTGTTGGTTTCTAGGGCATCGAGATACTTTAAAAACAGGAGCCACGAGGACTGCTCGGTGTAGTCCAGCTCACTGGTACATCCTGCGTCTTTGTGCAGGATGTCATCGATATTCTTAAAAGTTTGCTCAAACATGTGTCGCTTACAAAATTAGTAATTTAAGTCTATCTTGGAAATGCATATTTTGTGATTTTGAGACAAGCAACTTGACTCTGCAGAGGACAACTGGAGATGGGCGTTGTTTCTGTCGTGAAGTTACACAAGCAAAGGTTTTGACATTTTGAGAAGTGTTTTAGTCGGGGGTGGAGTTCTTGCATTTGCTTGCATGTGTAGAAATCTTCTGGAAGTTAGGTATTCTTTGGAATGAACTAAAAAGAATTACAAATGCCTAAAGACTTCTTTATTTCCGATTCTTTGCATTGCGGCTATCGGTGCGTCAGTATCAGCGAAGGCAAAGATGAACAGTCTGAATAATCTCGGTTCTTTACAAGACGTGAGCTTATTGCGCGAAAGCATTGAACTGGAATGCAAGGCCGCACAAGGTGCCTCTGGTAAAGGAGAAGTACCCAAGGATTTCTGGCCAACTTACTCTGCCATGGCTAACGCGCATGGTGGGGTGGTGATTTTGGGCATTCAAGAAAAATCGGGCGTTTTCAGTGTGGTTGGGCTGAAAGACATCAACAAGGTGCGATCTGATTTGTTCAACAATTTGAATAATCACGGCAAAGTCAGCGTCAATCTGCTCAGCGACGCGGATGCCCAAGAGGTCATTTTGGAGGGGCAGGCTGTTTTGATTTTGTCCATACCGCAGGCGGGTCGAAAAGACAAACCGGTTTATTTGAACGGTCAGCCGCTTGGCAACACTTATCGCCGGCTGAATGACGGTGACCGCAAGTGCGATGACACCACAGTCAAACGCATGCTGGCAGAACAGGTGCAAGACAGCCGCGATACGTACATCTGTAACCGATATGGCTTGAATGACATTGACCTAGAGAGTTTGCATGCTTACCGCAATCAGTTTGCAAGTTACAAGTCTGGGCATCCTTGGGTCGGGGCGGACGACACCGAGTTTCTGCATTTACTAGGCGCATGGCGAGAAGACCGGGAAACAAAAGAGAACGGACTCACATTGGCTGGATTGCTGATGTTTGGTCAATGGCCCGCCATCATGACCTGCGCCCCAATGTATTTTGTGGATTACCAAGAACAACCCGATGAACCCGACACATCAGTTCGATGGCTAGATCGGGTGGTGCCAGACGGTACTTGGTCGGGCAATTTATTCGACTTTTACCGAAAGGTCATCCGCAAATTGACGGCCGACCTCAAGGTGCCGTTTCATTTGCAGGGCGATACGCGAATAGATGAAACCCCTATTCATCAAGCACTGCGGGAGGCCTTGGTCAACACCCTGGTCCATGCCGACTATTCAGATCGGGCTTCGGTGCGTGTCATTAAGAGACCATCAGGGTTCGAATTTCGCAATCCTGGGGCGTTGCGCGTTCCCGTTGCTCAGGCGCTTAAAGGCGGGGAAAGTGATTGTCGCAATCGAACGCTGCAACAAATGTTCTTGATGATCAATTTAGGTGAGCGAGCTGGATCAGGCTTGCCACGCATTTTGACCAGTTGGCAAAGTGAGGGGCGCTTGCTGAAAATGACGGAGTCATTTGAGCCTTATGACCAGTCGTTGCTAACTATGGATTGGGCATTGGAAACCGTGTCGGGGAAAATGTCGGGGAAAATGTCGGGGAAAATGTCGGGGAAAATGTCGGGGAAAATGTCGGGGAAACCGACATTGGAGATTTTGGGTCTTATCAAGCAGGATTCGCGCTTAACGGTATCTGAGCTTGCAATCACCCTTGAGTTATCGGAGAGAACAATCGAGCGTGCCATTCAATCCTTGCGCGCTGACGGTCGACTTGAGCGAATTGGTCCGTCAAAGGGCGGCTTTTGGAAAGTTCTGAAATGATAGGAATCGATGATTTCTACTCAGTTCAAATTAAAGAATTTTTTAATTTAGATCAGCAGTATTAAAGGATCCTTTAATATGACCTCTCCAATAGAGCAGAGTCACCATGTTGCAAACCCATCAGTTGAACGTCAACGGACAAGTTGTTTCCTTCAAATCCGGGGCTGACACTACCGCTCTGCAAACCATTCGCAATCAATTGGGCTTAACGGCCAGTCGATACGGCTGCGGTCAAGAGCAATGTGGTGCATGCCATGTCTTGATCGATGGTCAATCCAAGCCTAGCTGCCAATTGACTGTGGATGCTTTGGTAGGGTGCAGCGTTGTGACACTAGAGTCAGCAC
>JACCDH011717313.1_pt1 | contig 20108 bp, 12 predicted proteins | sample 7442481 | NCBI WGS metagenome assembly JACCDH01 (sample SAMN15323433, study PRJNA562643) | freshwater metagenome | isolation source: river surface water | place: USA:Blue River Watershed | collected 2017-08-15 | reverse complement strand
TGCTGGCTGGATGTTCAGCGTGTCGCTGCGCGGTGCATTTGGCGAGACTCAAATCAGACGACTACACATGTAGAACTGTACGAAAAAGGCTTATGGACGGGGGTTCAAATCCCCCCAGCTCCACCATTTGCATTTTGAGAGAAACACTCTCTCACTTTTTAAGAACCCCGTGGAGGCCCTGTCTCTGCGGGGTTTCGCCGTTTTTAGGTGTTGTCTTCGTCCTAAAACGGCACCCTGAATAACGCCGTTTGGGGCTGTTTTTACTCTCCATTCTCCAAAACTTGTGGACTTGAGAGTAGCTAGTCTACAAGTCCGATCCCTTACGAATCAACAACTTACGCGCTCTCAAAAAGTGCCATTCTTTTTGACGCTGCGCATAGGAGAGTAGAGCAAAAAAAAGCAGCTCCACGCGGCTGAGTGCTAACGGTTGCTTGTTTGGTAGGTGTTCAGGAGATATTTAAAAAGTGGAGCAGCAGACGGTTAACGCAGATACCGATCGTTCTTATCCTTCGTTTCCCGCCAGTACAAAGACCTCAAACCTGCTCTAGCAGGCCTTGAGGCAGCCTCAGGCCCCGCACCACGCGGGGCTTTTTGCTATGGGCTCCTGACTGACCCCATGGCCACCTACCCCCGAAACACGTCTCAAACCCCGTTTCGCCCGAGATGCTGATGCGACCGCCGCAGGCGTTGCGCTCTCTGCCGTCGCCGGAACCGTTGCCGCTAACTACCAGACCTGCCACGAGAACGCCGAGCAACTGAGGGCGTTGCAAGCGTGGGTCAGAGAGATGCAGGCGAAAGAAAAAGACTCCTCGCCCAGCCCTTGATCAGACGTCGATGGCCGTGGTCTTCCAGATCTCTTGTGCCAGAGCAATGAGCAATGCGTGGCGCTTCTCAATGGACGCGGCATTCCACGCAGGAAAAGCTGTCAGTTTGGCGTTGATCCGGGAAATGGATGTGTTCTGCCCAACGTCGGTCAGCGCCGCCAAACTGCGGGTCAGGTAGTTTCCGCTCTTACCATACTCGACCTGCTTGGCCGTATAGAAGTCGTTTCCCGCGACGATGTTGATCGGCTTCTCCAGCAGGGTCAGGTTGCCCAGCCGATTCTTGTAGTCGTCGTAGACCATTCCAGGATTCTCGGTGCCCCACTTGGTTCGCAGATCGTCCTCTGGCTTGTTGGGCAGAATGTGCTCGATTTCCAGATTGGTGAACGGCTCCAGACTGCCTGGCACCTTCAATCCGCTGAACGCCATCTCAACGTGTTGCGTCAGCCGGGCCAGCAGGTAACGCGTCCGGTACTGCTGCATCGAATACAAGGTGAAGCGTTTTAGGGCATCGGCCAATTCCTGTGACTTGCCCGCCATGTTCTTCTCAAAACGGTCGGCAACGAATGCGTTGAGCTGAACCTTCTGCTTCACCGGATCAGTCGTCTCCGCAATTGCGCGCAGCTCATCAGCCCATTGCGAGAAGCTGCGTTCCAGATCCTTGGTCGGCGTCTTGGTGAAGATGTAGTAGAAGAGGAAGCTCTCCAGCTGCGCCACGAAGTGGTCGAACAGCAGCTTCGGAAAGTTTGCCGCCGCCAGCAGCAAGACGTAGTGCAAACTGAATGCGCCACCGGCCAGCCGCTTGAGGCTGTCCATCGCCAGACTGGGCTTGCCGTCATTTCCCAGCCCGTTGGCGAAGGCTAGGTAGTGCTCAACGCTGCGAATCACCTTCCGGACGAACTCGAAGGGCTTGCCTTGGTAGTCGCATAGCGCCGCGTTGTCCTTGGCGATGAACCAGTCGTAGATCTCGTCCTCACGAACCACAGCATCGCCGCGCTCGTTCTTGATCGCGTAGTTGGCCATCAAGAAGTAGCGCAGGAAGCGCAGCGGCTTTTCCTTCTCCTTCTCCAGCGGCTTGGTGATCTTTTTCCATTCGTCCTTGAGCTGGGTGAACTGCGTTTGCTTGACCTGCGTAAACAGCAGGTTCTTGAGCAAATCCATCGGGTTCAGGCCCACGCCGCGCTCGTTGATGGTCTCGAAAATCTTCAGTGCGCTGCTGACGTCGGTGGATATCTGGATGAACACCACGTTGTTGGCCAGATAGCCCCAATATTTCTTCAGCTTGGCGACGTCGTCGTAGTTGTCCTTCAGATAGCGATACAGCGTGCTGTAGGCGTTGACCAGATTTTCTAGCGAGCCGAAGCTGGCGATTCCCGCAGCCTGGATTCCTGCGCGCACGGCCATAGGTTCGGCGTCCAGCTCCACCAGCTTGGCCATCACTTCGCCTGCGCTCTCGTAACGCGGCTCCAGCTTCAGGTTTGTGCGCACCTCGCCGTCGCTGTCCACGTAGCTGGTTGAGATCAGTCCGGAAATCATTTGTCGTTGCGGCTCTGCGTGGAACAGATGCTTGAGCGCGCACAACAGCAGGAAGAACGTGGTCAGGCGCTGCTGGCCGTCAATGACCTCGTAGTGGTTCTTCTGATCGGTCGGCGACACCAGCACGGTGCCGATGAAGTATTCCCGCGTCGTGCCCGCATCGATCTGCTCGCCGATGTCCTCAAGCAGCTGATGTACCTCCTTGTCCGTCCAGACGTACTCGCGCTGGTAGTCAGGGACGATGTAGAAGCATTCCCGGAACGCCTCTTCGATGCTGTATTTGTGGTTTTCGATGCGGGCCATGTTTGTGTAGTTCCTGTTTCGTTCTGCGTCGGATCGCAACCTCAGTCGAGGTGCCGGTTGAAAACCGCGTAGTGCTCGGGATTGAACGCCGGGTCAAGTTCCACAGCTTTGGCGCGCAGGTCCCTGTGATCACTACGGGCACGCCCGCGCTCCCAGGTCTGGCTGTTGCCTTGAATTCCCTCGATGAGATCGATGCAGTCGTCGAGTGCGTACCGATCAATGACGGGCCGGATTACCTCCGCGAACCTCTGATCGGCGGCGTTGTAACTCCCGCTGGCAACGTAGTACTTGTTCGCCAGCCGGATCATCGCCTTGGCCCATTCTGGTGAATCGGATAGTTCCCCAAGAGATTCCCACGTCCCCTGATCAATCTGTGGGTAGTCAGCGCCCGCGATCCATTCCCCAAGCCGCGCGGCGTGTTCTTCGAGCGAGTCGGAAATGAACCACGCCAAGCACCGGGCCGATGTTTCCTGCTCGGCCGTGTGCTGGATCGCCGTTTTGGCATGATCTGCCAGCGATCCGTAGATGCCCGCCGAGCGCGACAGGAAGTGAATTAGACACACAAGGGGCGAGCCGCCCGTGGCGATCATGCTGAAATAGTCTCTGTCGGCATCGATCTGCGCTCGAAACTGCACGGGGTTTCGGCCATACAGCAGGGTCAATGCGCTGTAGTTGATGGTGCGGTTTTTCTCGCACTGCTCGTCCGTCAGACGGAACACGAATTTCCACAAGGCTTTGAAGACAGCCTTCTCGACTTCCGGATTGAAGCGTGAGAAATACTTACTCTCCAAGTACGCTTTCAGCTTCTTGTCATCGATCAGGATGCCGGATGCCTGTTCAAGGTCTTCGACCAGATCGCCCACAATCTGCTTCGACAGGATCGGAGCCTTCGTGAGCAAACCGTCGAGTGCGTTACGAATCAGGGCGCGGGCCGTGTCACGATTCGGGCGATGTAACTGAAAATTCGCGTTGACCACTGGGTGCGCTGCGAGGTGACGCTGACGTTGCAGGTGCAGCAAGTTCTCCCGTTCGGCGATGTCCAGCAACTGCGTCTGCTCGGCCACCGATTCCACCATCTTCGATTCCCATTCCGAAGACCGCTCGTTGGCCTCCTGTAGCTTGCCGATCTCGGCCAGAATGGCCTTGGCCTTGTCATCGCCGTAGAGATCGACGAGATGCTGGAGTTTGAACAGCAGGTCGCAAACCACGACCGACCAGAGCATTACGACAGCCGACCGATGGTTGCCTGCCGAATAGCAGCTCAGCACCTCAGAGAAATATTCCTTGGTGCGAGCATCGAAAATCTGCGTCGCGCGCTGCTCGATGGAGTATTCGTCCAACATCACGCCCCCTGGTTCATGATCTCAACGTATCCAATCAGCTCCGCCGAATAGCTGCCGTCCCCATTCGCTGCGCCCTTGTGCTTCAGCTCCCGTTGCAGCGTCGGCTCAACCATCTGCTCGAAAAGTTCCTGCCGCTGCTTTGGCGCAAACTCAGATGACGTTACCGGTGCCTGCAGGTATTGCTCCGCCAGCCGCTCGACCGCAGGAACCCGTGTGCCGTCCTGCTTGACGGCAATGGGCTGAACGACGACACGGCGTTCACCGTTGCCTGCGGACGCTTCGACCATCCAGAGAGAAAGCACAACCGGCGCGTCCACATCCCCTGAAACCGCAATGCCGATATCCTCGGGTGGAACGCTGCGCCAGCGTCCAAGCTCCTCCTGTATCAGCGGATGATCCAGGCCCATCAGCTCCACGTTATCGCTGCTGGTAGCTGTATCGCGGTTCAAGGTAAATCGTGCCCGACGTGTGCCATCAGCAGTCACGAGGTCGTAAGTTTCATCGTCGATCTTTACCAAGCGTTGTTGGCGATCTGCCACTGCAGCCGACAGGAAACGTACCAGCCTATCCAGGCTGGACGACACATCGGAGAACGGCGTGTAGTCATCAAGACTGAAGCCTTCGAGGTCTTGGAACAGATCAAACACCACCTGCCGCGCTTCGCGTGAGTTCGAGAGCGCAGCCTCCAACTCCACCTGCGTGCGTTTCAATTCAGGATCGGACAACGCCTCCTGGTACAGGCGGTCGTAGTTGAGGCGCTCGGATAGCTGGCCAAGAATCTGCGCACGAAGGTCTTCGGCTACGTTGCCTTGGTCGTCAACCTTACCGACTGTTTTGGCGATTTCCGTCAGCTTTTCGTCGAGCATCAGGAAAATTCTCCCTTCGATTGTGTCGGACAAGACGAGGTTGTAGACCTGCGCCGTGTGGTTCTGTCCATAGCGGTGGATGCGCCCGATGCGCTGTTCCACATCCATCGGATTCCACGGCAAATCGAAATTGAACAGAATGCGAGCGAACTGAAGGTTCAAGCCTTCGCGGCCAGCCGCTGTGCACACCAAAACACGCGGCCCGTCTTTCAGGCGGAATTTCCGCTCCGCCGCCAGCTTGGCACCGTGGTCACCGCCGCGCAGCACCACCACACCCTGGCCGGGATAGGCCTGATCAATCTCGCGGGCAATCAGATCAACCGTGCCGAGGTAGGTGGCGAAGATGACGATCTTCTCGCTGGCATTCTGCCGCCACAAATAGCCTAAGCCATCTAGCAGCTTTTGCGCCTTGGTCTCCCGCTGCTTCGGGAAGACCTTGAGCAAGTCGCTGATGCGCAGGCGCTCCTCGGGCAGGTGAAGCTCCACGACAGCCGACGCAGCTTCCTCTGCGTGCGTTGCAGAATATTCGCTGCCGTAAGGATCGGAGGCCATTTCCAACGCCTCCTCATCCAGTTTCTTGACCAAGCGGTATTTGAGGTCGGCCAGCACGCGATCCACCTCGCTGCGCCCAATGCTGTCCTGCGGCAGTCCGAATTCTTCGTGAATCAGCGCCCGAGCTTCCTCAGTCAGGCGCTCACGGCCTTCGATATCAAGATCTTTGTCACGCAGCAGCGCCTCGTGCAGCGTCAACATCAATAGGCGGCGTTTCATGGTTCGCCGCACGGCAGCGAAACTTGATGCAGCAATCTTCTGGAAGATCGCCATCAAGAAGCCGAGGGCTCGCCCCTGGCCGCCCTGGCGGCGGGCAAGGTCGAAACCGTCCTCAAGATATTCGCGGAGCTTCTCGTAGAACAGCCGCTCGTCCTGATTCATCAGGAAAGACTCGGTATGCACCCAGCGCCGTGCAAACAGCGGTGAGCCGTCGGGCTGGCAGGCATCGGCCTTGGTACGGCGGAACATCACCGTATTGAGCCGGTGGCGGTTCTCCAGCATTTCCTCGGGGCTGCCAAACAGTGTGGGATTCAAAAGCTGCGCCAACATCCAAAACTGGAAGTGATTGCCCTGGTGCGGCGTGGCCGACAGCAGCATCAGGTCACGCGAATGATCCTTCAATGCCTCAGCCAGCTTGTAATTCTCTGTCTTCCTGACCTTGCCGCCGGTGCGGTAGGCTGTCAGATGGTGCGCCTCGTCGAACACCACCAGATCCCAACGCGGCGCATCGAGCAGGCGTTTGATACGCGTTGGGCGCTTGAGCGTGTCGATGCTCGCAATCAGCCGGTCGTGCTTGGCAAAAGCGTTGGTTTTGCGATCGGTAATATCGCCCTCGGAACCGAACACCTCGAAGTCGAGGTTGAACACTTCGTTCAGCTCGCGGTGCCAGTTGTTCACCAACCCGGCAGGCACCACCATCAGCGCGCGGTTCAGCTCGCCCCGGCTGGCCAGCTCTCGCAAAATCAGCGCGGTTTCGATGGTCTTGCCCAACCCGACCTCGTCGGCAATCAGATAACGCCGGGGAGACGCAGTAGCTATGCGGTGTGTCAGCACCACCTGATGCGGCAGCAGGTCAATCTTGGCCGAGGTCAGCGCCGATGCGCTCTCCATTACCGGTAGCGCATGTGCCTCGTAGGACAACCACGCTTTGCGTGCACGATCTGTGCCGCTATCGACAGCACGCAGGATGCGCTCGGTGCGCGATAGCTGGCGACGCACCGCGCCCACCGGCACACGGCGCTCGCCCACACCGAAGAAGGCACGCAAGTAGCCATCGCGCGCCGGGTCAAGAACGACACCTTGGCCGAATTCGTGGTGGGTAATCCGTTCGCCGGGTTGAAACTGAGCCTCTGCTTCCACGCGCCGACCTCAGGTAATTCTCAAGTGGAAGAGGCCTGCCGCTTTTGCGCCCTCGTGCAACAGAATTTCTTGCGGGTACTCGTTGGCCTCGCCCCAGAGCAGGCGGCCAAAATCGAGCTGCTGGCCTCGATGCGGTGCTTCACACAACCACGATACCGCGTCGGTGGACGCCTGCACCCTGAGGCGACTATCTCCCTGTGGCAACCAGAAGATCAGCGCAGCCTCGCCTGCGTAAGCATCCTGGAATGAAAGAATGGCGCGTTTGATCGTGTCCCCCAGCCAGATTTCGGCCTGGTCGGGAGCCAGCAGATCAAGGCTGCCCTCCAGCCCGGCCACCACCAGCGTCTGGTTGTCGTTGCTGGGAAGGTCTTCTGGCCAGCCATTCCCGTTCGGAATCGCGGCCTTCAAGAACTGCCGCAGACTCCACACCTCACCAGCGGCGCATATCGTGTTACGTGCTTCTTCATCCCACAGCCAGCTGGTGCCGCGCCGTTGCCACACCGTATCGAGCATCTGCCTCATTACGCATACTCCCCATCGTCATCGAACAGCGAACCCTGCTGCGGCTTGGGTGCCTGACTGGCTTGCCAGGTGGTGAAGATCGACACCGCGCGCGAGGCCGCGTTGCGGGTGATTTGATCCGGCCCGTTTTTCTGCAACCATTCCAGCAATGGCTTGAGCGCCACGTGCGGTTTGAAGTTGTCGTTCTTCAATGTGTCCGAGGCGTTGATGCCGCTGCCATCGACGCAGGCTCCGATCAGCACCAGTGCCTGATCAAGGTCGGAGATGAGCTTGCGCTTGTGCTTGCCCGACCAATCACGGGCGAAATCGAGCGGGTTGGTGCGCGTAAACACCTTCTTCACTTCAAAGCACCACCCGCGTTGTTCAAAGTCATCCGGCGTTGTGATCGTCCCGCGCAGGAATTTCTGCAACTGGTCACGCTTCATCTCGGTGGCCGCACCGAAGGTGCGCAGGAACTGGCGCGTCATCGGTTCGGCATTCACCGGCGGTGGCTCATTCCCCTTGTCGGCATCTTCGTCGATGAGCTGGTTGATACCGACCAGCGCATCCCTGACCGAGATGGTGCGGCCTTCATCGATATAGACCTTGCCGTAGTGGCGCGAGAAATACTCCAGTGCCTTTCCACGCCTGATAACCTGAATGTCGGCTGCGGGCAGCCCCTCCTTGGCGTGGTTTTCCAGCATCGCTTGGAGTTGACGCACATCGGCCATCACTTCACGACGCATCCGGCCCCAGCTCACTGGTTTGGGTTCTTCCGTGCGCTTGCGGCAGACGTGGATGATGTCGTATTCGATTTTCTGGGCGCCGAACTCCGCTTTCTCCCCCTTGGTCTCATCTGACCGAATCGGGTAAGTTGCCTCAAGGTAATAGCCTGCATCAAACAACGACTCCAGCACCGCGACCCAAGGCTCGTCCTCACTGTGATGGAAAGTAAACGCCAGAATGCCGCTTGGCTTGAGCAACCGGTACGCCTCTCTCCAGCATTGCGTTAGCAACCGCTGATAAAAGGCATCAGGATCATCGGGCTCTCGAAATTTGTTGGCAACAGCTTCAAGTGTTTTGGGTGTGAATTCTGCAGTGAATATCCCAGGATAGTTCCGCTTAAGTACCAAGCGTAACCACACATAGAAAAAATCAGCCAATTCAGAGTATTGAACCAGATCGCCAAATGGAGGATCTGTAATCACAAGATCGATAGTGGAATCTGAATACTGCTGGAGATCTGTTGATGAGCCTTGAGTTAGCGTTCCAGGACAAACGACGTCACCAGGGTAAGCCTTTTCACTCTTACCGGATATTTGCCCGGCAAGTTGGCTATGGGATTTCTCTAAGGTAGTTGCTGGCACAAGCTCCCAGGGATTCTTTGCCCACTCTCTGCCTTCCAAAATTGGCTTTATCGCGGACGACCAATTTCCATACCCGATCGGCGAGAAAACGCCGACTTCCACTACAGTCATTTTTGGACGGTAGTCACTGTTCGATAAGGCTGGGGCGTAGTGATCCTTCGTGATATGCCAGAAGGAGAACATGCATTGCCCGCGAAGATACTGCTGGAATGCGCCCAGGACATATTCCCGTATTTCCCAAGAGTAGCTGCCGACAGTGGCGATTGCTTTGAGCAGTCTTGCGTGAACGAGCAACTGCCGAAAGTTGAACATATCCGTCCAATTTCGGTAGCCGTGGCCGCTAGTGATCACGTCTTTTACTGTCGCTCTCAGACTCTCAGGAATCTCCGAGCGAGGCCAGAAGTCACGTAATTCTGTCTCTTTTAGTTCTTCCCACTCGCTGGCGGCCGCACTATATTGTTTTGCAAGCTGCTTGCCAAAGGGCGCATAGAATTTTCCACTGTACGCGCTCGTTGATTGGTTGGAGGGTGCATATCCCTGCACGGCATATGCGGCAAATGGGGCTGTTTTCTCCGTCGGTCTAATGGCGGCTACGACATCCTGAGCAGTACCACAGGCGGAGCAAGTGAAGACGCCCGGCTTGGCTGTACCGCCATTTTTCCCAGTTGAAAAACTAACCTTCGTTTCGGGGCATGTCACTTGATCGGGAAGCTCTCCACGCACTTCCAGCAACCGAATTGTTCTTGCTCTTTCCTCATTCCAGCGCCCAGTGGAAATGGCATCGTCCTGTGCTGCGCCGCCGTATGCATGACCTTCTGCGCTATTCTTTCTTGCTCCGGCTAGCCATGCGGGATGAAGAAGAACCGAAAGATCAACCTTCTTGTTCTTGGGTTTTCCAAGTTTCACCATTGATGCATGAGCACAGTGTGGGCAAACCACGCCACGTTTTTGATCAATTACTGAGAATGGCTTCTCAGTTGGCGTTACATACAACGGTACATCGGGTGCAATACGCGCAGACTTGTCTTCCACGTCAAATGCACCTCCACACTTGTCACAAGTGTGCTCCCAAGCTTTTACAGTAAGAGTTTTGATGGCAACCAAAGGGCTAGTCATCAGCGGCGTGCGATGTCCACATCCTGTTACGTGACAGGGGCCATGCTTTGCGAGAAACGTGTGCAGGATCTCTGGGCCCTCGTAGCGGTATTCAGGCCGCTGCTCTTGGGTGAGGCTAAGTGGATCGAAGTCAGCAGACATTACACGCTTAGTCGGGACGTGCGTCCACTTGCCCTTCTCGCCATGCGGACCGTCGCAGTAGTAGTACGGCATGATCTGCGGCTTGACCTCGGCCTCAATGTCAGCGAGCAGCCGTTTCACCTCGTCCAGGTCGACATTGGCCAGCTCCTGCTTGACGACGAACCAAGCCACTGGATTTAAGTCGTTACCGGTCATCTGCATTCCGAGACGTGAGCCTTCGACCAGTGTGGTGCCTCCGCCCATAAAGATGTCGGCCACCTTCAAGTGCTTGAACGCGCCTTTTTTCTGGTGGTTGGCGTAGTAGTTGTCCCACACTAGCTTGGCGGCGTGCGATTTGTCTTCAGGGGCCTTGGTGGCTGCCGCGATCAACATCGAGCGGAAAACGCTGGAGCGACGCCGTGCCCACCATTTCGACATCTGGTAAATCGGCTTGCCCGCGTTGCCTTCGATGATCGCTACCTGATTGACGGGCAGGATCGGGAAATCGACTTCCAGGCAAGTCTTTGGACGATTCGGGTCGTTAAAGTCGACGGTTTCCATTGCGACCGTCTTGCCTGCGCCGACAGCCTTGGCGACTTCCTGAGCGAGTAGTTCTTTTTTGGTGGCCATTTAAGGTGTTCCCCCAACTGCACCGACCGCCACTTGCGGCCGGATTCTGGTGCGAAGTTGTTCGTAAATTGGAATTTGGATGCCTTCAGCTACCTCGAGGGTGACTGCAAGGCCGTAAGGAATGGCGTCATCAAGGCTCGCCGTTGCATCTTTTTTGCAAGCGACCTGCAACAAAATGCTGTCACCATCTTGATATGCGGCGATCTGTTTGGAGCCTTCAACCACCTCGTGTTGTACTGTGCCGCGCAACACTTGGTTGTGGTCTGCATCTTGGCGGGCTAGTTTGAGGGGCAAATCGCCCCAGCCCTGAACCGGAGCCAGCTCAAGTTTTGCCTCGCGGAAGTTTCGGTGATCCGGATTGACAGGACTGAACCAAGCCAATGTCACCACCATGCGACGCCACACCTGACTACCGGAAAGGCCGGGAGGCAGTGGAAGCCGATATTCGTGAATTTCGTTCTCGCGAATTTCGCTACACCCAAGCACCGTGGCGCGCTGCTCAGTACACGCCAACACTCGTTCAATTTCAACCGAGCCATAGCCGAGATATCGGGCCATCACTTCTTTGATCTTGCGTGAGTTTTCGGGTGTTTTCAGTGCAGCAGTGATGGCCTTGCAAGCGTCATCATTCTGCTTCGCACCATGTACCAACAACGCCTTTATGAGTACGGAAATCAGCCCTTGGGGAATATCCTCCCCATGCTCTGTGCGCAGCGTATCAAGCACGTCGTAAATGCGCACCGCATTGCGAGTTGCCAAGGCAGTGGCATTGCTGGTGCCCCGCGTGTGAGCGGTGTGCGACAAATTCCCTGCCTGACTGCTATCCCAAGCGACTTTCTGTCCTGGCGCACCGAGCGAGCCGTCCAAGTGATACAAGGTTTGGCTATCCAATACGGGCGTTCGATATAGTTGTCGGCCGCCGGGAAAAAGGATCTCCGGTTTGACAGAGCGACGAAATCCGTGACCAAGCCGTGCAACAGGGCTGAATAGAGATGTGCTGGGCAACAAGTCTGTGCGCTGCCCTAGGTGATAGTTTTCGCTGCTATCGGAATGCGTTGCGCCCACCGAGATGGCATTGATGGACTCTGCGGGAGACAGGATTCGTCGCCCAGACAACTGAGCCTGAATGCACTTCAAAATATGTTCGACTTTCTGCTCTTCGGTCAAAGCCTGAAATTCAGGTACGGGCAAGCCAATATCAATGCTTTCTGGATAGTTTCCGGCGCTCACACAGAAGAGCACTCGGTATTTCCAAGACAGCCAGTCAAGTAGCCTCGCCCAAGGGCTGGGCGTGTGAATAAACGGACGTGCCGGGTCGCCAATAGACAAATTGATGACGCAAACGTCAGGCGCTTGTGCGGGTACTGCACCTTCACCCTCAAACATGCGCCTGACCGCACGTGCGATGCGATCCTCAAAGAAAATCTCATCGGGAACGTGCTCGCTCCGATTTCTTGGATCAGATTGCGGGTCTGGCTGCATGATGGGCAGCACATAAACCAGACGCGACAATGGATCGGACTGGCCGTCCACCATCTCACCGTGCACAACCAAAGACGCCATTGCCGTGCCGTGCTTCTTCTCGCCTGGCTGATACTGCGCGGACAGGTTGTCCGGATCGTCAAACAACAAGCGGCCCTTCAGCGCCTGATGCTGCACATTTGGAGCACCGTCGAGAATGGCCGCAACCGGCGGTAGTTCAACCACGCCCTCAGAAATTTCAGTTTCAACGCCGTCGCCAGCTTCTGTTGCAGTAAGACTTTGCCCCGTGGGACGAAAGTGCATAACGCCATGAAATTTGAAGATCTGGATGTCCGTGTCGTGAGTATCGGAACCCAGATCGCTCAACAGTTGCTGGATACGCTGTGCCGGTAATTCGGCCTTTACCGCATGAAATGCGATCTCCGGCATATCAATAAAGCTACCCAACGTTCGGCCACCGGCAGCTTCCAACAACGCGGCTACGTTGCGCTCTGCTTGCGTACGCCTTTCTCCTTGTTTTCGATAAAACAGCTCGATCTGACAATGGATTGGCTGCCCTGGATTGATAGGATCAAGCAAATCCCTCCAGCGATCCAACATGCCCGTATCGCGCAGTGTTTCTTCGATGCCCCAGCGCCGGATCTCTACCATCTGGTTGAACACATCGCGCCACTTTGTTTTTCCACTTGGCAGCGTCTGGTTGTTTCTCCATTGCTCCCATAACGACAGTAGTTCACGCATCCCGGCTTCATTACCAAGCGAGAGGAACATTCGGCCTTTTATGGCGTTGCCTGTTGGTTGCCCTTTCTTATTTCGCTCGAAGAAGTCCTCATCAGGAGGGATGTCGTCAACATCCCATTCGCCCAGCCACTCCAGGCCAATCGCTTCAACCGCCTGCCGGAATTCGTTAACACTGCCCGCTATTTCGATGACCAGCACAGATTCAGGTTCTAGCCCGGCGGCTGAACCGCTGACATTGGCTTTGTAGCGGTCAAACTCCTGCTGTAAAGCAGTCAATTGCGCGCCGAGACGAACCACCTGTTTTCCGTGGCCGGGAACATGGGGCTGGCTTGATGGAAAGCCGTTGCCCTTGGGTGGCGCTATAGTTTTTGCCTGCGGGAATACCAAAAGGGGAAGAGCGGTTGCCATCAGCGATTCGCCTCATCTTTGGCCGTTGTTGCGTTCTCATCCTCGGTCGGCTTCAAACGGATTTTCCATTGCTCCAGCTTGAGTTTTGTTACTTGCTGGGCGTTATCCGTTTTCATATCGAGTACGGCGCGACGAACCACACCAAGGCAAAACTCTTCGGTTTCTGCAAAGTTCAATCCAAGCAGATGTTTCGCCAATGTTGCAGGTTCATACCCAAAATTCACGCTGCATCGCTGACCAATCGATGCGATGTATTGGGTCAGTTGCTCGCGGGTTGGGATTGGCAGCTCAATACGCAATTGAAAGCGTCGCCAGACGGCTCTATCCAGAAGCTCAGGATGATTGCTGGCTGCGACCACAACAACGTAGTCAGGCATTTCGTCCAGCTGCAATAGCAATGTACTGACGACACGTTTTATTTCCCCCGTTTCATGGGTATCACCGCGCTCTTTTCCTAGCGTCTCGAATTCATCAAAGAACAAAACGCAACGCTGCGTCCTTGCATAATCCAGCACGCTCTTAAGTCGGCTGGATGTTTCGCCAAGGTAACTCCCCACCAATGTTTCATAGCGAATAACGATGAGTGGGTACATCAGCTCAAACGCCAGCGCCTCAGCCAAAGTTGTTTTGCCATTTCCCGGCGGGCCAGCGAGCAAAATTCGGTTTCTTGCCCGCAGATTGTGGGCATGGAGCAGCTCTGCACGATGCTGTTCTTCGACAAGTTCTTGTACCTGATTCCTGATTTTCTCGGGCAGTACTAGGCTGCTCAGATTGCGCTCTGGCGTAATTTCGTAAAACAAATCTTTACTTGCACTGCTACCGTTTGTTCTAGCAGCAGGAGGGCGCACAGGTTGAACTGCGCTAGCTTGCAAAGCTTTTGTCAGCCGCTCCGCCAGCAATCGATGCCCTTTTTGCTTTTCTTCCTGAATCAGCCCTTCAGCCGCTTTTCGGAACGCAAGCTGATCTCCGCTGGTCGCGGTTTTAAGCAGGTCAACCAATAAATCAGCTTGTGCCATTAGCTATTGCTCCAAAAAGTACGCAAGCAACCATTCATTTGCTTATTTCAACAAACGGTGACAACACCTCCAGCAGCGAGAGGCCGCCATGCGTCAGCGTCGGGTAACCGCCCTGACTGCGCCACTTTCTGCGGCCCATAGCCAGCAGATGTGCGCCGTGCTGGCCGTCGATCTGCAGCGCGACTGGAGGAACGAAGGGGCCTGCGTTACCATTCCCTGTCTTGCTGCGTCCGCTGGAAAAAGTCTGCTTGAGGTGGGCAGCAACCTCACCATCGGCATCGGGGAAGTAGCCGGTGGCTGCGTAACCGTGATCCGAGGTGATGACCAAGCGCCGCCCGGTGGCGAGACGCTCAACAAAGGCCCAGAAGTCGTCGCTGGAAAGCTGCTGCGCGGCATCCTTGGTCAGCAGCTCCAGCCCCTGGCCCGCGCCGTAGTCGTGCAGCTTGGCGTCCGGCCAGTGATGCCAGAACACCCAGTTCTTCGCACCGGAGGCGCTGCCCACCAAGCCTTCGCAGTCTTTCCAAGGCAGATCGATGGTTTCGGTCTGCGCCGGTTGCAGCTTGTGAGCCAAACCGCCGCCGTTGGCCTGCAATTGGCTGCGGCTGGCCAAGCCCAGTGCGCGGGCGAACTCGTTGGTTTCGCCGGGCAATTCGGAAGCAGTGGCTGTGACCCCCTGCAGTGTGAAGCCGCGCTCTTTTGCCCCCTGCAGCAACCAAGGTAGTTCTCGCAGGCTCAGGGCATCCAGAACCAACACGGCGCGGGCGGCGCTGTTGCCATAGCTGGGCTCGGCCCACCAACGCGTAAGGCGGTCGGAAGTACGTTCCACGCCGCTGACCTCGGGTTGGCCGAAGCACCGCCACAGATCCCAGCCACTGGACGCAAGGAACAGGTCGAGCTCGCCGATCTCCCGGTCGCGCTTGACGACTTCGCCCGGAGCATTGCCCTCTTCCAATGGTCGTGAGGCGATGTCTAGCGTGCGCTCAATGATGAAGCGCCATGCATCAGCAGCGTTGCCTTGAGTCAGGCGCTGCAATATTGCTGCATCAAGCGCCATCAGTTGTCCTCCTTCTCAAGACTCAGCTCGAAAGTCATCCCGTCCGGCAGCTTCTTCAGCAGCTCCTTGAGCTGCGCGCCGGTGGCGGCAGATACCTTGATCGAAACTTCTGCCACGGGCGTGGCCGGGCCAATGCCCCAGCCTTCGAGCTTGCCGATCAGGTTGAGCGGAGAAGTGGGCGGGTTAGAGAGAGGGATGCGCGGTCTGGCAGTACTGCCAGTGCCACCGAAAATACCGCCTGGCGCTGGCGCTGGGGTTGGCGTGGGCGTGGGCGTGGGCGTGGGCGTGGGCGCAGTGCCGGGTTGCGGCTCTTGTACACCGGGAATGGGCACGGCAACTCCGCCGAAGATATCGCCGCCGTTTTCGCCAGCAGGTGGCTGCGGCGTGGGTGCCGTGGTGCCGCCGGTCGCAGGCACGGCCGAGGGCTCCATCAGGAACACCTCATCCAGCTGACGCCCTGTGTAGGAGAGTTTGGGCCGCAAGCGCCGCCACGCAAACTCCTCGTCTTCGCCTGCGTGGGTTTGCAGATGCTCCAGATTGCGCAGGTTGATCGCGATCTTGCCGCGCGCGCACAAGCGCAGGATGCGCTCCTTCATGGCGGTTTCCCCCAGCCAGGGGATACAGTCCTGGCCTGCCGGGCGAGGCTCCTGCAGCTCGCGCAGCAGCTTGCCGAGCGGCGCGTTCTCCGAGGCGGCCTCGAGCACGAGGTCTTCGAAGTCTTCAGGCACGAAGAGGTCGTTGGTCAGTGTTTCCTCGATACCTTCGGGGATTTGTGCGCCTTGCTTTTTCAGATGCTCGACACTGAACAGTGATTGCTGTGGGCTCTGGTGATCGTAGCGGTGCATGACAGCGAAACGGTCAAAGCGCTTCTTCAGGTTGTCACGCAGTGTGCCTTCGAATTCTTTGTGCAGCTTTTTGTATTCCGGGTTCTGGCCGCTCCATTCCTGCGCCTTCATTTCTGCACGCGCGAGGATGAGCAGGTCTCGATCCAGGAATGCATTGGTGGAACCAGATCTCGGCAGCAGGAAGCGAATGGTGTTACGGCGCTTTTGCAGGTGATCCTTGAGCCAACGGCCCAACGTCTGATCGATTTTTTCCGGATCTTCCGGCAGCACCAGGACGGGTAGACGGTCATCCCAGCGCTCGGGCTGCTCGGCTTCGTCGAGTGGTGTCCATGGGTCTGTCTGCCAGGATCTTGGCAAGGCGATCACGCGGAAGTTTTTGGCGACCTCGTCGCTACCACCGATGACATAGCGAACCTGTTTGGCCAGCTGCGCCTGATCGGAGCCATCGGTGAAAAGCTTGTCGTTACGGGCACAAGCCATCAATTTGGCACGTGGGTTTTCGTCTTCACGGAAGACCAGACGCGGGCCGTCTTGATGGATATTGAAGCTGTTCTCGACAATCGTCGCCAGCTCGACCTGGAACGCATTGCTGTCTACCGGCTTGCTGCGGGTGATGTCCACCTGTAGCGTGGCTGGATCGGCCCCTGCGAGATTGCCAACGGCAATCGACCGCAGCCACAGTGCGCCCACGATCTCTTGCAGGTGTGGCGCAAGATTGGCGAGGTCGTACACCGCCTCGGTAACCGAGATGATGTTGTGCTGAGCCTTTTCGCGCAGGGTACGATGGTGTTCATTCGAGACCGAGTCCAGCAGTGCGCCAATGCCCGAGGTATCGTCATCCAGTCGGAAGTCTGCGGCGGTGAGTACGGGCACAGCTTCACCACGGCTTTTGTAAAGATTGGCCAGGATGCGAATCATGTCGCGCGTTTCCTGCGCGTCAGTGGCGATCAGTACCTGCTCCTCAAGCAGACGCAACAGGTGTGGTGCATAAGGCCAAGACTCGGTGAATTCGCGGCGCTTGCGATCCTGCTCGGCGGGTGGCACATCAAGCAGGCGGAAATATTCTGAGACGTGCTGGGTAACCAGTGATTCAATGGTGCCATCGGCAATCTGCAGGCGGTTGTCGAACAGACGGTGCAGCAACATCCGCCGGCGATCCTGCTGGATACGCTCGGCATTGCCCCCCGCCTTGAAGTCGATGGCGACCGGATTGACGCGGTGTACCTGCTGATACGCATCGCTGCCGCCATTGCGAACGGAAATCACAAGCACCAGCAGGTCGGGGCGCTCTTTGGCAATCTCCGAGAGGATCTGGATAAAGTTGAACGCCCAGTTCTTCCAGGGGTACTGCTTGGTGTTGGTCAGGCCGTCGTACCAAGTCTGGAATTCGTCCAGCAGCATCATCGTCGGCTTATTCTCCAGCAGCTCAATGATGAGTTTGTCGGACGGGATGTCGGTCTTAGCCGCCCCCATGCCTTCCCACTTTCCCTTGATGAACTCGCCGCGAGGATGGCGCTCGAACAGCAAGTCCCATAGGAATTTGTAGCGCTGACGGTGCAGGCTCTCGCCAATGACCAGCATTCCATCGCGCAAGGCAATTTTGCCGATGTTGGCGTCACCCAGCGTGGAGGCCCAAGATTTAAGCCATGCGCCTGTCGATGCGGCATCGTTGACCGCGTGGTACAGCGCGGCCATCAAGTGCGACTTACCCAAACCACGTTCGCCTATCACGACCACTGGGCGGCCCTGATTGGGGCCGATGGCCTCGATGCCCTTCAAAAGGTCATGGGTCGGATACGTGATCTCCAGAAACTGCTGTGCGGCAATCTGTGTCGCGCCGGTGTTGGAGTCGTTGGAGAGCTCAATGGCCGTCCCTTTGAGGCGCTTGCCCCGAAATTCATCCCGTAGAGTCAGTCCAAGCATTGCTTACGCTCCCCATCATTCGATTGACCGTCGGCCGTGTCATCCCCGTCACCACCGGTGGCAAGCCTTTCCATCGACTGCTGTTTGATCCAGTGGTCGATGTCTGCGCGCGAAAACCGCCATGTCCCACCAACCTTGAAGGCAGGGATCTTCTTGGCCGCAGCCAGCCTGTAGACCGTGCGCTTGCCAGCCTTCAGGTAGGCGGCAACCTCGTCCAGGGTCAGGATTTCATCTGAAGCTTTTGCCATCACCTTGCCTTTGCCGACATTGAATATAAGTTGCCATGTTTTGCCAATTCTCCCATAAATTTGGTTGTCATACCAGCCGAAAGAAGAGGACAGGCTTGTGCTCCTTCCGGAAGAATGTCACTACACCTGAGGCCCACCAATGGTGGTGGATTTATGGGGTGCAGATCCACTGAGCGCGCGCGTGTTGCGGCATTGCCATCTGAGGGGTAGAATCCTGCGTAGGCACCCGCCCGAGTTGTGAGCGACTCAAACAAGGTCACACCATTACACCCTGAAGTTTTCATCCGAACATTGGGATTCCCACTGTGCTGGATGCGTAATCGCTCAACGTCCCGCGCAGAATTTGGAGAATTTCAATGAAAGCCAACTTCAGTTCCCTCGCGTTTTCCGCCCGCCAACACCTCGTGGCATCCGGTGTTTCCATTTCTATTGGTCACACACAGCAGTTACTTGCCGCTAGTCTTGGCTATGGCAGTTTGGCGGCATTCCAAGCGTCCAGCGAAGAAACCCCAGGTATTGCTGGGGCAGACTTCGTTATCCTTGACGTAGCAGGTCTGTCCGCCCGTGCAACATCCCTCGGGTATGGTTCGGCATCACATCAAATCACCGATGCGATTGCTACTGCCATCAAGACCGACCCAGAGCCGCCAACTGTTTTCTTGGCACCGTTTGTCTTCATCGAAGATGTTGCAGGCCGGTTTGCTAATGACACGGTGATGGATCACGATGCCGTGTCCGACGCGGCCGCCAATACGAACGCCTATTTCGAAGGGGTCTACCTTGAGGCGACTGAGCCCGAGGAGGCGCTGAAGGACTGCCGCGAGTTTTGGGAGATCCCGGTCGAAGGCAATGTCGGCATGGATCAAGACCCCGACAAGCCTTTCAGTGGCGACAACATTCTGGTCAAAGGCGTTGTGCGGGTCTGGAAGGCTGGACGGGTCTGCCTCATGAACGACATGGAGCTCGACATTGGCGCTCGTGTCGACGACAGCTACTACGACCTTGACGAAGCCGACGCGTAGCGCGTACGGCCCGGAGTAAACCAATACAACACCCATTAACACCCATTTCAAGGTCGTGCGGCTTTGAAATGGGTGTTGTATTGGTTGCATGCTACGTTCAGACACTCTCCAGATCACGCCCGAGATCCTGACCTCATTGCCCAGATCGACGAATTCAAAGGCGCTTGGCGCGCCTTGGGCACGCTTGCGCCCGAGCGTCTTTCAGCGCTGCGACGGGTGGCGGCCATCGAAAGCATTGGATCTTCGACCCGCATCGAGGGTAGCAAGTTGACTGACAGGGAGGTGGAGCGCCTGCTCTCCAACCTGGCCATCCAGTCCTTTGACACCCGTGATGAGCAGGAAGTGGCTGTTTATGCTGAGCTGATGGATTTGGTATTCAGCTGGTGGCAGGACATCCCGTTCAACGAGAACCACATCAAGCAGCTGCACCAAATCCTGTTGCGCCATAGCGAAAAGGATTCGCGCCACCGGGGCAAGCCTCGAGGGCTTGGAAGTTTCAAACGTCTGCTCAACCAGAGTATGTTTATCTGCGCAGAGTGTCGGCCTACCAAGACTACTTCTCAGCCGTGAATGCCGGACAAGGTCATGAGTCCAAAGGGATCTTGAACTTCTTGAACTGCTCGTCCCAACGAACTGGGATATCCCGATAAATTTCATTGAACGCGAAATCTGACTCAATGTCATCGTCCAGTATTCGTCTAACGATCTCCGGGCAAAGTAGATTCATGTTCATCATTCGACTGACATAGCCAGGATCTACATCTTCTTCGGTTGCAATCTCTCTGAGATTCTTGAACTTCCCTGACTCGAGCATCTTTTGCCATTGGCGTCCTCGAGCTAGCGCAGTTTGCAAGA
>JACCDH011818682.1_pt1 | contig 20120 bp, 34 predicted proteins | sample 7442481 | NCBI WGS metagenome assembly JACCDH01 (sample SAMN15323433, study PRJNA562643) | freshwater metagenome | isolation source: river surface water | place: USA:Blue River Watershed | collected 2017-08-15 | reverse complement strand
GTCTTGTATCTACAATGTATCTGCACTTTAGCAAGGCAGCGCGGCAATGCCAGTGGTTGCTAGAGTGGGAGGAAAACTCGGCCCTTAATCGACCACTTCGCCGACGAAGCCGTCGTACTGACCTCCGGCGCCTTCGACGATTTTTACAACCTCGGTAACATGGGCCTCTACAACCTCGTCTGTCAGCGAGTGCTCCTTGGATGCCGTTACCTTGGTCGCTCCGAGCAATTTTGCCTCAATCGAAACACGGTAACCGTGGTTGGTCAATTTCGCCTGGACCTCTGGCACTGACTTCTTGCTCGCGCCTTTGAAGTATGCGAAGTAGAGGATCTCGCGAGGTTCAGCAAGCTTGTCCCCCATTTCAATGCGTAAGGTCTTTTGCTCCGGCCAACCGACTTCAAGTTCAAACTTGATCGTTGCGTTCAAGGGGTGCCCACTTTCTAACTCGAGCCCATCTTAATCTGCAAGCGCGCAACGCCTGGGGGAAATAAGAGTGTAGCGCATGCATCAAAAGCGTTTTGCTCAGAAAGCGCTAGAAATTTGCAAAGACGTCGATCTGATTCGATGGGTCCCTGAAAGTCTGGGGCCTTTTTGTGGCGCCCCGAATGAATCCCCAGACAAAAACAGGCACGAAATAAACGACGGCCACGATTAGCAACAGTTCAACCGTGAATCCAAAATTCCCGCCCAATATCGCGATGAACGAGGGTATAAACGAGAGCGCAATGCTCAACGTGCTAATCACGAGAGTTTTCAATTTACTTTTTTTGTCTCGAATGTGGAAGCCAAAACCCAATGAGTAGGTGGCTCCCCCACCTAGGCAAACAAAAAGAATAAGTGCCGCATAGCCTACGAGATCGCTGAGCACGGATTCACCTTTTGGCTTCCTAGACGGCCAAACGTCGCTCAACCACGCGAGCGATACGGTCAGCCCAAGACTGAGCGGTGCCTTCGTCGGCGGCTTCAACCATTACGCGGACGACTGGTTCGGTTCCTGATGGGCGTAGGAGAACGCGTCCGGTGTCTTTGAGGTCGGCTTCGGCTTCTTTTACTGCTGCCTGGACTTCGGGGTCGTCGGTCTTGGTGCGGTCGACTCCTCTGACGTTGAGGAGGACTTGTGCGTAAACCTTCATTACTTCAGAAAGTTCTTTGAGGGTCTTCTTGGTTTTGGCTACTTCGGCCATTAGGCGAAGGCCGGTGAGGACGCCGTCGCCGGTGGTGGCGTGCTTACTCAGGATCACGTGGCCGGACTGTTCGCCGCCGAGGGTGTAGCCGCCTTCGCGAAGCTCTTCGAGAACGTAGCGGTCGCCGACCTTGGTTTCGATGATCTCGATGCCGTGCTCTTTCATGGCGAGCTTGAGGCCGAGGTTCGACATAACAGTGGCGACGAGGGTGTTTCTTGCGAGTTCGCCGTTGGCTTTGAGGCTGAGGGCGAGGATTGCCATGATCTGGTCGCCGTCGACGATGGCACCGGTGTGGTCAACGGCTAGGCAGCGGTCGGCGTCGCCGTCGTGGGCGATTCCGGCGTCGGCTTTGTGTTCGATAACCGCGGTTTGTAGGGCGGTTAGGTGGGTTGAGCCGCAGCCTTCGTTGATGTTGAGGCCGTCTGGGTCGGCACCGATGACGATGACTTCGGCACCGAGGTCGGCGAAGATTTCGGGGCTAACTGCGGAGGCTGCTCCGTTGGCGCAGTCGAGAACGATCTTGAGGCCATCGAGGCGGTTGGGAACCGAGCGCATGAGGTGAACGATGTAGCGGTCTTCGGCGTCGGCGAAACGGGTTACGTGGCCGACGGCTCCACCGATGGGGGCAAGCTTCTCTTCGTTGATTGCCTTCTCGATGGCGTCTTCGATGTGGTCGGGGAGTTTATGCCCGCCTCTTGCGAAGATCTTGATGCCGTTGTCGGCGGCTGGGTTGTGGCTGGCCGAGATCATTACGCCAAAGTCGGCGTCGAGGTCGGCGGTTAGGTAGGCGGCTGCCGGGGTTGGAATCACTCCGGCATCGAAGACGTCAACGCCGCTGGCTGCTAGACCTGCTGAGACAGCGGCAACGAGGAATTCGCCTGAGATTCTTGGGTCTCTCGCGATTACGGCTTTTGGTTTGAGCCCGTTGTCTCTGGAATCTTTGCCGAGAACTAGGGCTGCTGCCTGAGCAACTTTGAGGGCGAGGTCAACTGGAATGTCGCGGTTGGCGACACCACGGATGCCGTCGGTGCCAAAAAGTCGAGCCATGAGAATAGGCTACGCCTGAATGTTTAGCGCTTCGAGAACTGCGAAGCCTTGCGAGCCTTCTTGAGACCGGCCTTCTTGCGCTCGATGACACGTGGGTCGCGCTTTAGGAAGCCAGCCTTCTTAAGGGCAGGGCGGTTGTTGTCGCGGTCGATCTCGTTCAGTGCACGGGCGATGCCGAGGCGAAGTGCGCCAGCCTGGCCAGCGATGCCGCCGCCGTTGATGCGGGCGATGACGTCGTACTGGTTCGAAAGCTCAAGCACGGTGAACGGGTCGGTGATTAGCTGCTGGTGCAGCTTGTTTGGGAAGTACTCGGCAAGTGCGCGGCCGTTGACGGTGATTACACCGGTTCCTGGCTTGATGCGAACACGAGCGATTGCCTCCTTGCGGCGGCCAAGGCCGGCGCCAGGGGTGGTTAGTGGGCCACGCGACTTAGCAGGCTTGGTAGCTGCTGCTGGGGTCTCGGTGGTGTAGCTCTCTGGAGCTACAACTTCTTCTACTGCTACTTCGTTCTTAGCCATCTGGGTGTCCTTACTGGGCTACCTGGTCGATTACGTAGGTCGCTGGCTTCTGGGCAGCGTGTGGGTGCTCTGCACCGCGGTAAACCTTTAGCTTGCCAAGCTGCTGACGGCCAAGGGTGGTCTTAGGGATCATGCCCGAGATAGCCTTCTCAACTGCCTTCTCTGGGCTCTTCTCTAGAAGCTCAGCGTAGGTGGTTGCGGTTAGGCCGCCTGGGTAACCCGAGTGACGGTAAGCCTTCTTCTGAGCAAGCTTCGAACCGGTTAGGGCGATCTTGTCTGCGTTGATGATGATGACGAAGTCACCGTTGTCCATGTGGCTAGCAAAGGTTGGCTTGTGCTTGCCGCGAAGAAGCTTGGCAGCAGTGGTTGCTAGTCGGCCGAGCACTACGTCGGTGGCGTCGATGATCAGCCACTCGTTCTTTAGCTCGTGAGCTTTTGGTGAGTAAGTACGCACGTTAAGTTTGCCTTCGTTGAGGATTGGTTTACGGGCTGGCTTTAACCAGCAACAGAGGTCAAGTTTAGTCGGCTAATAGGCTTCAGGTCAAACCCTAAATATCGTCTTCGGTACGAATTCTCTGGGTGGCGATGGCTTGGGCGGCCAGTTTCGATTTTGCGGGGTAGCCGATCTGCATCAGGGTGAGTCCGTGAGGCTCGACAACCTTCCAACCGGTGGAGGTTCGCTTCTTCATCGCGAGCACGCGGGCGATGTCTTCCTTGGTGGCTTTGCCGTCGCCAACCTTGATAAGCGCACCGACAATTGAGCGCACCATGTTGTGCGCGAAGGCGTCGGCCTGGAGCTCGATCTCGATGATTCCGTTCTTGCGAGTCACGTTGACCTTCTCGAGGCGGCGGATCGTGGAGCCGAAACTGCGCGGCTTGCAGTAGCTGGCGAAGTCGTGGAGGCCGAGGAGCGCCTGGCTGGCCTCGTGCATCTTCTTTTCGTCGAGGCGGCGAAGGTGGTAGAGCGCGTAGCGGACGATTTGCGGAGACTTCGGTGAGCCCTTGTCGGCGATTTTGTAAATGTAGCGGCGGTTGATCGCCGAGAAGCGGGCGTCGAAGCCGGCCGGTGCTTGCTCGAAACTCTTGATCCAGATGTCGCCCTTGGTGAGCAGTTTGTTCAGGCGGCCTTCGACGTCGGTGTTGCGCCCGAGTCTTCTGAACTGCTCTTTGCTGAGGTCGATGTGGACGACCTGGCCTTCGGCATGAACGCCAGCGTCGGTTCGGCCGGCTACTCGCATTCCAAAGTCGTCTTCGGAGTCACCGAAAATCGTGTTCAGCGCCTCGACCAGTTCGGACTGCACCGTGCGCAGCCCGAGTTGCTTTGCCCAACCGTAAAAGTTGGTGCCGTCGTAACTAAGGTCGATACGAAAGCGAAGCGGCCCGTCAACCGATAGGTCAACGGGCCGCTCCATAAGCGTTACTAAGCCTGTTCGGCTGGGGTCTCCTCGGCGGCAGCCTCGGCAGGAGCCTCTTCGGCTGCTGCTTCTTCTGCTACTGGGGCTTCCTCAGCGGCTGGGGTCTCAACAACCTCGGCCTCTACTGCTGGGGCTTCGTCAACTGCGACCTCTTCAACGGCTGCGTCGGCGTCAACGGCCTCAACAACTGCTGCAGCGGTGGTTGCCTTGACAGCGTTCTCCAGCTTTGGCTTCTTGTTGACTGCCTTAGGGTTCACTGGCTCAAGAACAAGCTCGATGACACACATAGGAGCGTTGTCGCCCTTACGGAAGCCGAGCTTGGTGATGCGAGTGTAACCACCCTGGCGGTCAGCAACTAGCGGAGCGACCTCGGTGAATAGCTTGTGAACAACCGACTTGTCGGTGATCTGAGCCATTACACGGCGACGCGATGCTAGGTCGCCGCGCTTTGCGAACGAAACTAGACGCTCGGCAACCGGACGAAGACGCTTGGCCTTGGTCTCGGTGGTCTCGATGCGACCGTGCATGATTAGCGAAGTGGCCAGGTTACGAAGCATTAGACGCTCGTGAGCTGGTCCGCCTCCTAGACGTGGGCCCTTTGTTGGGGTAGGCATGTTATTTCTCCTCTTGGCTTTCTGACCGGACTAGTCCTGGTCGGCCTCGTCGTACTCGTTGCTGAAGTTGACGTCCTGGCCGGTGTTGAAGTACGCGCCTTCAAAACCTGGCAGTGAGTCACGGAACTTTAGTCCCATTGAAGTTAGCTTGTCGCGAACCTCGTCGACCGACTTGCTTCCGAAGTTGCGGATGTGCATCAGCTGGTCTTCGGTTAGAGCGATTAGCTCGGCAACGGTGTTGATTCCCTCGCGCTTTAGGCAGTTGTAGCTGCGAACAGTTAGCTCGAGGTCTTCGATAGGCATTGCCAACTCTGGCGAAAGAACTACCTCGGTCGGTGCTGGACCGATCTCGATACCCTCTGCCTCGGTGTTTAGCTCGCGGGCTAGGCCGAACAGCTCAACCAGGGTGCTACCTGCCGAAGCCATTGCGTCGCGAGGGGTCATCGAAGGCTTGGTCTCTACGTCGATGATCAGCTTGTCGAAGTTGGTGAACTCACCGGCACGAGTTGCCTCGACGCGGTAAGCGACCTTCGAAACTGGCGAGTAGATCGAGTCAACCGGAATCAGACCGGCTTCCTCGGCACCCGAACGGTTCTGCGAAGCCTGAACATAGCCACGGCCGCGCTCGATGATTAGGGTCATCTCGAACTTGCCCTTGGCGTTCAGGGTTGCGATAACTAGCTCTGGGTTGTGGATCTCAACACCGGCAGGAACCTTGATGTCGGCAGCGGTTACAGCGCCGGCAGCGGTCTTCTCGATGCGTGCCTCAACAGGCTCGTCGATCGAAGACGAAACGACTAGCTCCTTGATGTTCAGGATGATCTCGGTGACGTCCTCTTTGACACCCTCAAGAGTGCTGAACTCGTGTAGGGCACCTGCGATGCGAACGTGGGTGACCGAAGCACCTGGGATCGACGAAAGCAGGGTGCGGCGGAGCGAGTTACCTAGGGTGTAGCCAAAGCCTGGCTCTAGTGGCTCGAGCGAGAAGCGCGAGCGGGTTGATGAAACGACTTCTTCGTGAAGGGTTGGGCGCTGTGCAATTAGCACGTTTGGTTCCTTTCAGCTGAGCATCCGCTATTTGACGCTCATTTTTTAGGTCTCCGCAGTGGCCACTGCGGAGGGTGTTGCTTGGGGTGAAGTTTTGAACTTAGACGCGACGACGCTTTGGTGGGCGGCAGCCGTTGTGAGCCTGTGGGGTGACGTCGCTGATCGAGCCAACCTCTAGGCCTGCAGCCTGAAGCGAGCGGATAGCGGTTTCGCGGCCCGAACCTGGACCCTTGACGAATACGTCAACCTTCTTTAGGCCGTGCTCCATCGCCTTGCGAGCAGCAGCCTCGGCGGCTAGCTGTGCGGCGAACGGGGTTGACTTACGCGAACCCTTGAAGCCAACGTCACCAGACGACGACCACGAGATAACTGCGCCGGTCGAGTCGGTAAGCGAAATGATGGTGTTGTTGAAGGTCGACTTGATGTGAGCCTGACCAACGGTAACGTTCTTCTTCTCTTTTTTGCGAGGCTTGCGAACTGCGCCGGCCTTTGCCTTAGGTGCTGCCATGGTTTTTCTCCTAGATCCTTGGACTCACGCTTACTTGCGTGCAGCCTTCTTCTTGCCGGCTACGGTGCGCTTTGGACCCTTGCGAGTACGAGCGTTGGTCTTGGTGCGCTGACCACGAACTGGAAGACCCTTGCGGTGGCGGATACCCTCGTAGGAGCCGATCTCGACCTTGCGGCGGATGTCTGCGGCTACGTCGCGGCGAAGGTCACCCTCAACCTTGTAGGTGCCTTCGATGAAGTCACGGATTGCGACCAGCTGGTCGTCGGTGAGGTCCTTGACGCGGGTGTTCTTGTCAACTTTGGTCTCGGCCAAGATCTGAGCCGAGCGAGTACGGCCGATGCCGTAGATGTAGGTTAGTGCGATTTCGACGCGTTTCGCGTCTGGAATATCTGCTCCGGCAACACGTGCCATAGGGAGTTCTCCTTGTTGTTAGAAGGTCTGCAGCAACGCACCCGATTGCTCGGCTCCGGCCTTCTCCGGAGGTGACGTCTTTCGACGTTGCGTTACCTTGTTGTTCTGCTATTCAGTTATGGGTTTGTTTGCTTAGCCCTGGCGCTGTTTGTGGCGCGGGTTTTCGCAGATGATCATGACGCGACCGTGGCGACGGATGACCTTGCACTTGTCGCAAATCTTCTTGACGCTTGGGTTTACCTTCATGTCTCTTACTTCTTCTCTGTGGAGTCTTATTTGTAGCGGTAGATAATGCGGCCACGAGTCAGGTCGTAGGTGCTCAGCTCAACAATCACGCGGTCCTCCGGGAGGATCTTGATGTAGTGCTGACGCATCTTTCCTGAGATGTGTGCAAGGACTTTGTGACCGTTAGTCAGCTCTACTCGGAACATAGCGTTCGGTAGGGCTTCAACTACTGTGCCTTCGATCTCGATGACACCGTCTTTGTTGGCCATAAACTCACTTATCTCTGCGACGTTTCGGCGCCACTTGGGCACGCAAAAACGCTTTCGAGCGAAAGTGATTTGCGTGTAAGAAACACCGAAGTTCAATCCTAGGCAAAAACTGCGGATATTGCCAATTAAATCTTCCGAGGATCAACCGGAACGATTCCGAACGGCGCAAGCTTGGCTGCTCCCCCGTCGGTTGCGGTTAGAACCCAGATACCTTTTTCGTGCACGGCAACGCTGTGTTCCCAGTGCGAGGCGTCGCTGCCGTCGCTTGCCGAGACTGTCCAGTCGTCGTCAAGGACGTGTGTGCGTGCGCTGCCGGCTGTGACCATCGGTTCGATGGCGATTACCAGACCGGGAACCACGTGAGGTCCGGCAACTTTGGTTTTGAAGTTGAAAACCGGTGGATCTTCGTGCATCGAGCGGCCGATGCCGTGGCCGACGTACTCCTGCAGGATTCCGTAGCGACCCTTGCCGCGAATGTGTTTTTCGACGGCGGTGCCAACCTCGTTGAGGCGTTTGGCTGTTGCCAGTGCGGCGATGCCTGCCCAGAGCGAACCCTCGGTGACGTCGCTGAGTTCTTGGCGCTTCTTGGTGAGCACTTCGTCGCCACCCGGAACGATGAAGGTCATTGCGCTGTCGCCGTTCCAGCCGTCTTCGGTTTCTGCACCGCAGTCAATCGAGACGATGTCGCCGGGTTGGAGAATTCGGTTCTTGTTCGGGATTCCGTGCACAACTTCGTCGTTGATGCTCGCGCAGATGGTGTGTTGGTAACCCGGAACCAGTTTGAAGTTTGAGTGGCCGCCCATTTTCACGATTGTGGCTTCGGCGATTGCATCGAGTTCGAGGGTCGAAACACCCGGCTTGATGGCAGCCTTCACAGCTTGGAGAGCTGCCTCGGTCATTAGCCCGGCCTCGACCATCCGCACAATTTGCGCGGTCGTTTTGAGGCTGTATTCGTGGCGCATTACTTGAGAGCGCTAAGGATGCGCTCGGTAACTTCTGCCACAGCGCCAAGGCCATCGACTTCGCGAACCAAGTTGCGGCTCGAGTAAACCTCGATTAGCGGAGCGGTCTGCTCGGCGTAAACCTCCATGCGGCGGCGAATCACTTCTTCGGTGTCGTCGGCGCGGCCCTGTTCGAGGGCGCGGTTCAGAAGTCTGCGAACGACTTCGTCGGTGTCTGCGGTGATCAGAACAACTGCGTCAAGCGCGTTGCCCTGGTCGGCGAGGATGCCGTCGAGTTCGTTGACCTGATCGGCGGTGCGTGGGTAGCCGTCGAGCAAGAAGCCGTTCTTGGCGTCGTCTTGGCTTAGGCGGTCGCGAACAAGTGCATTGGTTAGCGAGTCTGGAACATACTCGCCGCGGTCCATGAAGGCCTTCGCTTGGCGTCCGAGCTCGGTTTCGTTCTTGACGTTCTCGCGAAAGATGTCGCCGGTCGAAATAGCTGGGATGCCGTAAGCCTCTGCGAGTCGAGCTGCCTGGGTTCCCTTGCCTGCGCCCGGTGGGCCAATCAAGAGAAGGCGGGTCACTTCAGGAGGCCTTCGTAGTTGCGCTGCTGCATCTGAGCGTTGATCTGCTTGACAGTCTCAAGACCAACACCGACGATGATCAGGATCGTGGTACCACCGAACGGGAAGTTCTGGCTGGTGCCGAGAACACCGAAGGCGATTAGCGGAACCAGCGCAACCAAGCCGAGGTACAGAGCACCGGTGAAGGTGATGCGGCTCGAGACAAACTCTAGGTATTCCTGGGTCGGGCGACCGGCACGGATGCCAGGGATGAATCCGCCGTACTGCTTCATGTTGTCGCTGACCTCTTCAGGGTTGAAGGTGATCGCTACATAGAAGTAGGTGAAACCGAAGATCATCAGGAAGTACAGCGCCATGTAGAGCGGGTGGTCGCCGGTGGTTAGGTAGTTGGAAACCCAGGTAACCCAGTCGGCAACCTTCTCGCCCTTAGCAGGCTGGTTGAACTGTGCCAGAAGAGCAGGCAGGTAAAGCAAGCTCGAGGCGAAGATGACAGGAACAACACCGGCCATGTTGACCTTGATCGGGATGTAGGTAGCCTGGCCACCGTACTCGCGACGACCAACCATGCGCTTGGCGTACTGAACCGGGATGCGACGCTGCGACTGCTCGACGAAGATGACCAGAGCGATGATCAGGATACCGATACCGATAACACCGACCAAGATTTCTGGGCTACGGGTCTGAGCGATCTCGGCAAGCGACTGTGGGAAGCGTGCTGCGATCGAAGCGAAGATCAGAAGCGACATACCGTTACCGATACCGCGCTCGGTGATTAGCTCACCCATCCACATGATCAAGCCGGTACCGGCGGTCATCGTGATGATGATCAGCAAGATACCTGCCGGGTTGGTGGTGGTCAGGATGTTGTCGTTGCAAGAGCCGAACAGCGAGCCCGAGCGAGCAACCGCGATCAGGGTGGTTGACTGCAGAATGCCGAGACCGATGGTTAGGTAGCGGGTGTACTGGGTCAACTTAGCCTGGCCCGAAGCGCCCTCTTTGTGGAGGGTTTCGAAGCGCGGAATAACTACGCGGAGCAGCTGGGTGATGATCGACGCCGTGATGTACGGCATGATGCCGAGGGCGAAGACCGAAAGCTGGAGGAGAGCGCCACCCGAGAACAAGTTCACTAGTTCGTAAATCTTGCTCGTCGAAGCGTCAGTCGTTGCCTGAGCCAAACAGTTCTGAACCGCGCCGAAGTCGACGAACGGTGCAGGAATGAATGAGCCGAGACGGAAGATCGCGACGATGAGCAGGGTGAAAGCTAGCTTGTTACGCAGATCCGGGGTACGGAATGCGCGAATAACGGCGCTGAACAACTCTGCCTCCTGGCTTTTTGATCTATTCGGCGGTTGCTACTGAACCACCAGCGGCTTCGATCTTGGTCTTGGCAGAAGCCGAAACCTTGATGTCGCTGCTAACAGTCAGTTTAACCTTGATGTCGCCGTTGCCTAGAACCTTGACTGGCTCGTTCTTGCGAACAAGACCCTTGGCTACTAGGTCTGCAACGGTGATGTCGCCACCCTTAGGGTAGTTGAGCTCAAGCTTCTCAAGGTTGACAACCTGGTACTCGACGCGGAACGGGTTCTTGAAGCCGCGAAGCTTAGGGGTGCGCATTACGAGACGAACGCCACCACCCTCGAAGCCAGGGCGAACCTGGTAACGAGCCTTAGTACCCTTGGTTCCACGACCCGAAGTCTTACCCTTCGAACCTTCACCACGACCAACGCGAGTGCGCTCCTTCTTCGAGCCATCGGCCGGACGAAGGTGGTGCAGCTTTAGAACGTTGCTCTTCTCCTGAGCAGGCTTTGCAGCCTTCTTAGCAGCGGCAGGCTTAGCGGCAGCAGCCTTAGGGGCTTCAACCTTCTCGGCCTTCTCGGCAGCTGGCTTAGCAGCAGCCTTGGCTGCAGGCTTTGCAGCGGCTGGCTTCTTCTCAGCGGCAGGCTTAGCGGCAGCAGCTGGCTTAGCAGCGGCTGGCTTCTTTGCGGCAGCAGGCTTAGCTGCTGCTGGCTTCTTTTCTTCAGCCATTAGTCGATCTCCTCAACCTTTACGAGGTGGGAAACCGTGTTAACCATGCCGCGTACAACCGGGCTGTCGTCTTTGACGATGATGTCGCCAATACGCTTCAGTCCTAGGCTGCGAAGTGTTTCGCGCTGGTTCGGCTTGCCACCGATTTTGCTCTTGACTTGGGTTACCTTAAGACGCTTGGCCATTAGGCACCTGCCTTCTGCTGCTCACGAAGTAGACCTGCTGGTGCTACCTGATCGACTGGTAGACCACGACGTGCTGCAACAGCGGCTGGCTCTTCGAGCTGCTTCAGTGCTGCAACGGTTGCGTGGACGATGTTGATGGTGTTCGAAGAACCGAGCGACTTGCTAAGGACATCGTGGATGCCTGCGCACTCGAGAACTGCACGAACAGGACCACCGGCGATAACACCGGTACCCGCAGATGCTGGGCGAAGAAGAACAACGCCAGCTGCTGCCTCACCCTGGACAGGGTGTGGGATGGTGTTGCCGACGCGTGGGACGCGGAAGAAAGCCTTCTTAGCTTCTTCAACACCCTTGGCGATAGCGGCTGGAACTTCTTTAGCCTTGCCGTAGCCGACACCGACCATGCCGTTGCCGTCGCCGACAACTACAAGTGCGGTGAAGCTGAAGCGACGACCACCCTGAACAACCTTAGAAACGCGGTTGATGGTTACAACGCGCTCCAGGAATGGGCTCTTGTTCTCTTCGCGCTCACGACGCTCACCACGAGGTGCACGGTCGCGGCTGCCACGACGCTGCTCGCGCTCCGAGGCCTCAACGGTCTCGGTTGCTGGGGCAACGGCTGCAGCTGCAGCGGTCTCGGTCGACTCTGTAGCCAACTCAGTCTCCTTGTTCTCGCTCACAGGACCAACCCGCCTTCGCGAGCGCCATCGGCGATCGCAGCAACGCGTCCTGCGTACTTGTTTCCACCACGGTCAAAGACGACCTCGGTGATACCGGCCTTCTTGGCGCGTTCTGCAACCAAAAGACCAACCTGCTTTGCCTTCTCGGACTTGTCGCCCGAGGCCTTGCGAAGGTCTGCTTCCATGGTCGAGGCCGAAGCTAGGGTGTGACCCTTGCTGTCGTCGACAACCTGGACGAAGACGTGGCGAGCCGAACGAGTGACCACTAGACGTGGACGCTGTGCGTCTCCGGCGATGCGCTTGCGTAGACGAGCGTGACGGCGCGCACGAGCGTCCGACTTGCTCTTTCCGCGGAGCTTTGGAATAAGAGCCATGACTACTTACCAGCCTTTCCGGCCTTGCGGCGAACAACTTCGCCTGCGTAACGAACACCCTTGCCCTTGTAAGGCTCAGGCTTGCGTAGCTTACGGATGTTTGCAGCAACCTCGCCCACAGCCTGCTTGTCGATACCGACGACGGTGAGCTTGGTGTTACCTTCAACCACGAACGAGATACCAGCTGGTGGCTCGACGGTGATTGGGTGCGAGTAACCGAGGGCGAACTCTAGAGCTGCACCCTTCTGGGTAACGCGGTAACCGGTACCGACGATCTCGAGGCCCTTAGAGAAGCCGTCGGTCACACCGGTGATGTTGTTTGCAATGAGGGTACGGGTTAGGCCGTGAAGCGAACGCGAGGTGCGCTCGTCATCTGGGCGGCTAACCACTAGGGTGCCATCCTCCAGAGCGATCTGGATTGGGGCAGGAACGGTGTGAGACAGGGTGCCCTTAGGGCCCTTGACCTCAACGACGGCTCCGTCGATCTTTACTTCGACACCGGCTGGAACCGGAATCGGCAACTTACCAATACGCGACATCTGTGATTACCAAACGTAGGCGAGAACTTCTCCGCCCACTCCCTTCTTGGCAGCCTGACGGTCGGTTAGAAGACCGGACGAAGTGGACAGGATGGCGATACCAAGGCCGCCGAGTACGCGAGGTAGCTCGGTTGACTTTGCGTAAACACGAAGACCAGGCTTCGAAACGCGCTTGATACCAGCGATTGAACGCTCACGGTTAGGGCCGAACTTTAGGTCGACGATTAGGGTCTTGCCCACCTCGGCGTCCTCAACCTTTACCTCTGCTACGTAACCCTCAGACTTGAGGATCTCGGCGATGTTGGCCTTCAACTTGCTGTAAGGCAGTTTGATGGTCTCGTGATACGCCGAGTTTGCGTTGCGCAGCCGGGTCAGAAAGTCTGCGACCGGATCTGTCATTGTCATTTTGTTGCACCTTCCTCGGAGGTATCCAGACGCCTTACGGGCGACTGGACCTTGCCGATTATTAGTTGGTCTTGAAAGGGAAGCCGAGCGCGGTTAGGAGCGCACGACCCTGGTCGTCGTTCTTCGCAGTGGTAACGACAGTGATGTCCATACCGCGCGAGCGATCGATCGAGTCCTGGTTGATCTCGTGGAACACGTTCTGCTCCTGGAGACCAAAGGTGTAGTTGCCGTTTCCGTCGAACTGGCGGTCCGAAAGACCACGGAAGTCGCGGATACGAGGCAGCGCTAGCGAAAGCAGACGGTCTAGGAATTCCCACATGCGGTCGCCACGAAGAGTGACGTGCGCGCCGATGGCCTGACCTTCGCGAAGCTTGAACTGCGCGATCGACTTGCGAGCGAGGTTAACCTGAGGCTTCTGACCGGTGATTGCGGTCAGGTCCTTGACTGCGCCGTCGATGAGCTTGCCATCCTTGGCGGCGTCGCCGACACCCATGTTTACAACGATCTTGGTTAGGTTCGGAACCTGGTGTGGGTTCTCGAAACCGAATTCCTCAGTTAGACGCTTGATGATTTCAGCGCGGTACTGAGCCTTTAGGCGCGGAAGTGCCTTAGTAGTCTTGGCAGCCATTAGATCTCCTTACCCGACTTGCGAGCAATGCGGGTGCGAACGGTCTTCTTAACACCGTTCTTGGTTACGGTCTCAACCTTGACGCCAAGACGGGTTGGCTTCTTGGTCGATGGGTCAACTAGTGCGACGTTCGAGATGTGAATCGGGGCCTCAACGGTCTCGATTCCACCGGTCTTGGTGCCACGGTCGGTCTCCTGGACCTTGATGTGCTTCTTGACCAGGTTGATTCCCTCAACGACGACGCGGTTCTTCTCGCGGTCGACAACCAAAACGGTGCCGGTCTTGCCGCGGTACTCGCGCTTACCTGCGATCACTACTACGGTGTCGCCCTTCTTGATGCTCGCCATGTTTATAGCACCTCCGGAGCTAGCGAAATGATCTTCATGAACTTCTTGTCGCGAAGCTCGCGGCCGACCGGGCCGAAGATGCGGGTGCCCTGAGGCTCGCCGTCCTTCTTGATGATCACGGCTGCGTTCTCGTCGAACTTGATGTATGAACCGTCAGGACGACGGGTTTCCTTGACGGTGCGAACGATGACAGCCTTGACGACTTCACCCTTCTTTACGCTGCCGCCTGGGATTGCGTCCTTGACGGTGGCGACGATTACGTCACCTAGACCGGCGTAGCGACGGCCCGAGCCGCCGAGGATGCGGATCGCCAATAGCTCTTTGGCGCCGGTGTTATCGGCTACCTTGAGTCTCGACTCCTGCTGAAGCATTTGTTACTCCTTGTTTGATGGCTACCCATTACCGACGGGTGAACCTAGGGGTTTTGTTACTTGGCCTTTTCGATGATCTCGACTAGGCGCCAGTTCTTGGTTGCCGAAAGTGGACGAGTCTCTGCGATTAGCACGAGGTCGCCGATGCCGGCGGTGTTCAGCTCGTCGTGAGCCTTCACCTTGGTGCTGCGGCGAATAACCTTGCCGTAAAGCGGGTGCTTCACGCGGTCTTCAACCTCAACAACGATGGTCTTGTCCATCTTGTCGCTAACAACGTAGCCACGACGGGTCTTGCGGTATCCGCGAGCAACAGCCTCGGCAGCTTCGGCCTTTGGAGCCTTCGCCTTCGGTGCGGCCTTTGGAGCTGCTGCCTTTGGCGCAGCGGCCTTCTTGGTCTCAGCCATGGTTATGCCTCCTCGGTTGCAGCGGCTTCAGTAGCCTCTGCCTTCTTGGCTTTGGTTGCCGTCTTAGCAGCAGGCTTGGCAGCAGCTGCAGCCACAGGGACTGCGCGAATGCCGAGCTCACGCTCACGGATGATGGTGTAGATACGGGCGATGTCACGCTTTACAGCGCGTAGGCGTCCGTGGCTCTCGAGCTGGCCGGTGGCCGACTGGAAGCGTAGGTTGAACAGCTCTTCCTTGGCTTTCTTTAGCTCTTCGACTAGTACTGCGTCCTCGATCTTGTCGAGTTCGGCAGGGGTTAGGTTTGCTGAACCGATAGACATTATGCGTCACCTTCCTCACGCTTGATGATGCGGGCCTTCAGCGGAAGCTTGTGGATCGCACGGGTCATTGCTTCACGTGCAATTTCCTCTGAAACACCGCTGAGCTCGAAGAGCACGCGGCCAGGCTTTACGTTGGCAACCCACCACTCCGGCGAACCCTTACCCGAACCCATGCGGGTTTCGGCTGGCTTCTTGGTTAGTGGACGGTCTGGGTAGATGTTGATCCAAACCTTACCGCCACGCTTGATGTGGCGGGTCATTGCGATACGAGCAGCCTCGATCTGACGGTTGGTTACGTATGCAGGGCTTAGAGCCTGGATACCGAACTCACCGAAGTGGACCTTGGTGCCACCGGTTGCAGTGCCCGAACGCTTCGGGTGGTGCTGCTTGCGGTGCTTTACGCGACGTGGAATCAGCATGGTTTAGTTCTCGCTTCCTGCTGCAGTAGCGGCTGCCTCGGCTGCTGCCGGTGCTGCTGCTGCTGGAGCTGCGGCTGGCTTGCGAGGGCCACGGTCGCGGTCGCCACGTACTGGCTTGGCGTTGGCCTGCTCGCGAGCAAGTTCCTTGTTGGTGATGTCACCCTTGTAGATCCAGACCTTCACACCGATGCGACCGAAAACGGTCTTGGCCTCGTAGAAGCCGTAGTCGATGTTGGCACGGAGGGTGTGTAGTGGCACACGGCCTTCGCGGTAGAACTCGCGACGCGACATTTCTGCGCCACCGAGACGACCGGAGGTCTGAACACGGATACCCTTGGCACCCTGACGGATGGCACCCTGCATACCCTTACGCATTGCGCGGCGGAAAGCCACACGTGCGTTGAGCTGCTCGGCGATACCCTGGGCGACTAGCTGGGCGTCCATCTCTGGGTTCTTGACCTCGAGGATGTTCAGCTGAATCTGCTTGCCGGTTAGCTTCTCGAGCTCGGCGCGGATGTTCTCTGCCTCTGCACCACGGCGACCGATAACCAGACCCGGACGTGCGGTGTGGATGTCGACGCGGACGCGGTCGCGAGTGCGCTCGATCTCTACACGGCTAACACCGGCGCGGTCCAGCTTGTTGGTTAGCAGGTTGCGTAGCTTGATGTCCTCAGCTACGTAGTCTGCGTAACGCTGACCCTTCTTGGTGCTGTCGGCGAACCAACGCGAAACGTGATCGGTGGTGATTCCGAGGCGGAAGCCGTACGGATTGACTTTCTGACCCATTACTTCTTGCCTCCAAGCTCGTCTGGGGTGGCAACCACAACGGTGATGTGGCTGGTGCGCTTCAGGATGCGGAATGCGCGTCCCTGTGCACGAGGCATGAAGCGCTTGAGGGTTGCACCCTCATCGACGAATGCCTTCGAGACGATTAGGTCTTCCTCGTCAAACGCCAGGTTCGCGGCCTCAGCCTTGACACGAGCGTTTGCCATTGCAGCGTGAACCAACTTGTAGATCGGCTCGCTAGCTGCCTGAGGGGCAAACTTCAGGATTGCAAGAGCCTCGACGGCCTGCTTTCCGCGGATTAGGTTGACGACACGACGTGCCTTCATTGGGGTGACGCGAATGTGCTTGATTTTCGCTACAGCTTCCATTACTTGCGCTTTCCCTTCTTGTCGTCCTTCACGTGACCACGGAAGGTGCGGGTAGGGGCGAATTCACCGAGCTTGTGACCAACCATGGTCTCGCTGATGAAAACAGGGATGTGCTTGCGACCGTCGTGAACCGCGATGGTGTGGCCCAGCATGGCTGGAACAATCATCGAGCGGCGCGACCAGGTCTTGATCACGTTCTTGGTGTTGGCTTCGTTCTGCTTGACTACCTTCTGGAACAGGTGGTCGTCGACGAACGGGCCCTTCTTTAGACTGCGTGGCATCTTCTAACTCCTACTAACGCTGTTTGCCATTTGGACGACGGCGAACAATCATCTTGTCGCTTGGAAGGTTTGGCTTGCGGGTACGACCCTCTGCCTGGCCCCATGGGGTTACTGGGTGACGTCCACCGGAAGTCTTACCTTCACCACCACCGTGTGGGTGGTCAACAGGGTTCATAGCAACACCGCGAACGGTCGGGCGAACGCCCTTCCAGCGCATACGGCCAGCCTTACCCCAGTTGATGTTGGACTGCTCAGCGTTGCCAACTTCACCGATGGTTGCGCGGCAGCGTGCGTCAACGTTGCGGATTTCACCCGAAGGCAGACGAAGCTGCGCGAAGGCGCCATCCTTTGCAACTAGACGGATCGATGCACCAGCCGAACGACCGAGCTTTGCTCCACCGCCTGGCTTGAGTTCGATTGCGTGCACAACGGTACCTACTGGGATGTTCTTCAGTGGCAGGTTGTTACCTGGCTTGATGTCGGCCGATGGACCCTGCTCGATCTTGTCGCCCTGCTTTAGCTTTGCCGGAGCGATGATGTAACGCTTGGTTCCGTCAATGTAGTGCAGTAGCGCGATGCGAGCGGTACGGTTCGGGTCGTACTCGATGTGAGCTACGGTCGCTGGAACGCCGTCCTTGTCGTTACGACGGAAGTCGATGACGCGGTACTGACGCTTGTGGCCTCCACCGATGTGGCGGGTGGTCACGCGACCAGCGCTGTTACGGCCACCGGTCTTGGTCAGTGGGCGAAGCAGCGACTTCTCAGGAGTCGAGCGAGTGATCTCGGCGAAGTCTGAAACCGACGAACCGCGGCGACCCGGGGTTGTGGGCTTGTACTTACGAATTGCCATTTTTCTAAGTTCCTCTTCTTACTAACCGACGTTGTTGAAGATGTCGATTGAGCCGGACTTTAGGGTGATAATGGCGCGCTTGGTGTCCTTGCGCTTGCCAATACCGAACTTGGTGCGGGTTGCTTTACCAACACGGTTCATGGTGTTAACCGATGCAACCTTCACGTTGAAGATGCGCTCGACGGCCTGCTTGATTTCGGTCTTGTTCGAACCAGGAGCAACCTCGAAGGTGTACTTTCCCATGTCGATGAGCGCGTAGCTCTTCTCCGAAACAATCGGCTTGATGATGACGTCGCGTGGGTCCTTGTTGATCTGGGTCACGATTACGCCTCCTTCTTGGTGTAAGCGTCGAACGCGGCCTTGGTGAACACTAGGTCGTCGCTCAGAAGCACGTCGTACGAGTTCAGCTGGTCAACCCAGATGAAGTGAACGTTGGCTAGGTTGCGAAGGCTCTTAGCCGAGACCAGGTCGCTGCGGTCTAGAACAACTAGAACGTTGCGACGCGAGGTGATCTGAGCTAGAACCGCGGCAGCTGCCTTGGTCGATGGGGTGTCGCCGATCGCGAAAGCGTCGATGACGTGAAGACGGTTGTTGCGTGCGCGGTCCGAAACGGCTCCGAGCAGTGCAGCAGCGATCATCTTCTTTGGGGTGCGCTGCTCGTAGCCACGAGGCTTGACAGCGTGAACCATGCCACCGCCGCGCATCTGTGGAGCACGGATCGAGCCCTGACGAGCGCGACCGGTTCCCTTCTGCTTGAACGGCTTACGACCAGCACCCGAAACCTCGCCGCGAGTCTTCGCCGACTGGGTTCCCTGGCGAGCTGCTGCAAGCTGTGCAACAACTACCTGGTGGATTAGTGGAACGTTGGTTTGTACGTCGAATAGGTCAGCAGGTAGCTCAACCGAGCCGGCCTTCTTGCCCTTTACGTCTAGAACGTCTAGCGATGCCATGTTGGTTACGCTCCCTTCACTGCGTTGCGAACGAACACGAGCTGTCCCTTAGGGCCAGGAATTGCACCCTTGATGAGCAGCAGACCCTTTTCGGCGTCAACGCCGTGCAGCTTCAGGTTCAGAGTGGTGACTCGGTCTCCACCCATGCGGCCTGCCATCTTCTTACCCTTGAAAACACGTCCCGGGGTTGACGACATACCAATCGAACCTGGCTTGCGGTGGTTGCGGTGCGCACCGTGCGATGCGCTAACACCAGCGAAGCCGTGGCGCTTCATGTGACCTGCAAAGCCCTTACCCTTCGAGGTACCTACGACGTCGACGAGAGCTCCGACCTCAAATACCTCAACACCAAGCTCCTGGCCAACCGAGTACTCGGCTGCGTCAGCGGTGCGGATTTCAGCAATGTAGCGACGCGGGGTTACTTCAGCAGCAGCAAAGTGACCAGCAGCAGGCTTGTTTACCTTGCGTGGGTCGATTGCGCCGTAGGCAACCTGGATTGCCTCGTAACCATCGCGGTCGATGTTCTTGATCTGGGTGATGACGTTTGAGCCAGCCTCAACCACAGTGATTGGAACGAGTTTGTTGTTCTCATCCCAAACCTGGGTCATGCCGAGCTTCTTGCCCAGTAGTCCCTTAACGGTCTTAGTCATTTGAGTTCGTTCCTTACAGCTTGATCTCGATGTTGACGTCTGCCGGGAGGTCGAGACGCATCAACGAGTCAACGGCCTTTGGCGTTGGGTCGATGATGTCGATAACACGCTTGTGGGTGCGCATCTCGAAGTGCTCGCGGCTGTCCTTGTACTTGTGAGGAGAGCGGATTACAGCAATCACGTTCTTCTCGGTTGGTAGCGGCACTGGGCCTACTACGGTTGCACCAGCGCGGGTGACCGTTTCGACGATCTTGCGCGCCGAAGTGTCGATGACCTCGTGGTCATACGACTTAAGTCGAATGCGGATCTTTTGTCCAGCCATCGTGACTCACTCTCGTTCACTACCATGCCGAAGCATGGATCGTTTAGTAGCACTACTTCTGTTGCACCACTGTTTATCTGTCAATTACCGGTTTCCCGGGCCTTACTCTCCGACCCACGCTCTCGGGCGTGTCGCACGGAGACCCGCGCAAACACAGACCAAAAGCTTGTGTCGGTACATTTTTGTTCTTGCTCAGACCGGACCAGGAAACCTGTTCACCGCGTCATGAGTGCCACGCGCAAGACAGCGCGAGTTCTTACGAACTTGTCTAGTCTGCCATACCCGACAAGGGCAAAGCAAATTAAGTTAATACTCCTCGAACCCGGTTGTATGTCACTTGCCTTTAGGTATGGTTACCCCAACTTCTGGACCCTGACCAAACTTGTTTAATGCACTAAGCAAGAAAGACATAGAAGTCTTTGTGTTTATCGCTTGAGTTATCGTTATCGAGCT
>JACCDH011036202.1_pt1 | contig 20120 bp, 18 predicted proteins | sample 7442481 | NCBI WGS metagenome assembly JACCDH01 (sample SAMN15323433, study PRJNA562643) | freshwater metagenome | isolation source: river surface water | place: USA:Blue River Watershed | collected 2017-08-15 | reverse complement strand
TGACATGTGCTTCGTCCAAAAATGTTAATCAGAACCGTGGTGCGAGGAGGGGGACTCGAACCCCCACACCATTGCTGGCGTCAGGACCTAAACCTGGTGCGTCTACCAATTTCGCCATCCTCGCGGCTATCGGGCGCAGCGTCCCGGAAGAGCAGCTAACCCGACACAGTTTCAACAAAAGCAAAGGGCGACCCAGCGTCAAGAGCGGTCGCCCTGCGTTGCCATTGTGGTGGCTGTGACTCCAATAGTGAATTTTACTGGAAAATCAAGCAAAATGCTCCGGTTGTGCACCCCGCTGCCACGGTAATGGGGGAAGATTCTGCTTCGTTCCTGGTCATCGCGCCACAGGAGAAACCGGGCGCTTCACCCTGAACCACGCCGCATACAGCGCGGGCAGGAACAGCAGCGTGAGCACGGTTGCCACGATCAGCCCGCCCATGATCGCCACCGCCATCGGCCCCCAGAACACCGAGCGTGACAGCGGAATCATCGCCAGCACCGCCGTGGCCGCCGTCAGCATGATGGGACGACAGCGTCGGACCACTGAACCCACGATCGCATCCCAGGCCGGGATCCCGGCCGCGATATCTTGCTCGATCTGATCAACCAGAATGACCGAATTTCGGATGATCATCCCGAACAGTGCAATGACGCCGAGCTGCGCGACAAAGCCGAAAGGCCGCTGCAAGATCAACAGCGCCATCGCCGCGCCCGCTACGCCCAACGGTCCCGTCAAGAACACCAGCACCGAGCGCGAGAAACTGTGCAGCTGCAGCATCAGCAAAGTAAAAACAATAAAAATAACCAGCGGCACATTGGCCGCGATGGATTCCTGCGCCTTGCCGCTATCGGCGATCGCGCCCTCCAGACTGATCTTGTAGCCCGGCGGTAGCTTCGCACGAAGGCCGTCCAGCTGCGGATCGATCTGCATCGAGACCGTTGGTCCCTGAATGCCGTCGGCCACATCGGATTGCACCGTGATTGCCCATTCGCGTCCATAACGCCATATGACGCCTGGCTCCCAGACGAAACGCGGCGTTGCCAGTTGCGACAGCGGCACCGCACGGCCGCTGGCTGTCGGGATGCTGGCGTTACTGAGCGCGGTGATGGTGCTGCGTTCCTCGACCGGTTGCCGCATCACGATGTCGATCAGCTTGTCACCGGTACGGAACTGCCCGATGGTCGAGCCGCTGAGTATGGTGTTCGCCGCCCGCATCACTGTCTGAGAGCTGACACCCATCGTTCTGAGCTTGTCCTGATCCAGATCGATGCGCAGTACCTTGACCGACTCGTTCCAGTTATCGTTCACACCGATCGCGTGCGGGTTCTTGCGCATGATCGCCTTGACCTCATCGGCGATCACTCTCACCTTGTCGATCTCGGTGCCCGTCACACGGAACTGCACCGGGTAAGGCACGGGCGGACCGTTCGGCAGCAATTTCACCCTACCCCGTACCTCGGGGAAATCCGTCTTGAACGCCTGAACAATCTTCAGGCGCAGCGCCTCGCGCGATGTCGCATCCTTTGGCAGCACAACGATTTGCGACACATTCGTTTGCGGGAAAATCTGGTCCAGTGGCAGATAGAAGCGCGGGCTGCCCGTGCCAACGTAGGTCGTCACGCTGTCCACGCCCGCTTGCTCTGTGATGAATCGCTCGAATTTTTTCGCCTGTGCCTCAGTCGCCTGATAAGAAGAACCTTCCGGCAGCCACAGCTCAACCATCAGCTCTAGACGGCTGGAATCCGGAAAGAACTGCTGCTCGATGAATTTGAAGCCAAACACACCCAGGAAAAATCCGGACAGCGTCAGCATGATGGTGGTCTTGCGCCAATCCACGCACCAGTTCACCACTCGTCGCAAGCGCGTGTAGAACGGCGTATCAAACAGCTCATGATGGCCATCTGCCGTCGTCGCGGGCTTCACGCGCAGCAGCACGTAGCCGATATACGGCGTAAAAAGTACGGCGGCGAACCACGAAATCAACAAGGCAATCGCGTTGACCGAGAACATAGAAAATGTGTACTCGCCAGCGGCCGACTTCGCAAAGCCAATCGGCAAAAATCCAGCGGCCGTGATCAGCGTGCCGGTCAGCATGGGCATCGCGGTGGAGGTATAGGCAAAGGTCGCCGCATCGAAACGTGACAAACCTTCTTCCATTTTGCGCACCATCATCTCCACTGCGATGATTGCGTCATCGACCAGCAGGCCCAGCGCAATGATCAGCGCGCCCAGCGAGATCTTGTGCAGATCGATGCCGAAGATACGCATCGCGAGAAATGTGGCGGCCAGCACCAGAGGAATGGTCAGCGCAACGACCAGCCCGGGACGCACATCAATGCGCAACGGTCGGGTGTGCAAGCCCAGCGAGACAAAACTGACGGCCAGTACGATGAGCACCGCCTCAGCCAGCACCTTCAGGAATTCATTCACCGAGGAGCTGACCGCGCGCGGCTGATCAGCGACGCGCTCCAGCGTGATACCTACCGGGAGCTTGGCGCGTATCTGTTCGGCGGCGACATCAAGATGATGTCCCAGCTCGATGATGTCGCCGCCCTTCTCCATCGACACGCCCAGCCCGATCACTTCCTTGCCGTTGTAGCGTAGCTTGTCGCGCGGCGGGTCAGCATAGCCACGCGTGATGGTCGCGAAATCACCTAGCCGGAAACTGTTGCCGTTCGCACGCAGCGGCAGGTTCTCCAGATCTTTCGCGGTCATCAGAGCGCCCGTCACACGCACCTGCAAGTTGTCCGTGGGTGTGACTAGCACGCCGCTGCCCTCGACGGCATTTTGCGCATTGATCTGCGCGATCACGCTGTCGACAGGAATGCCGAGCTGTGCGAATTTTTTTGTCGAGAAATCGATGTACAGCTTTTCGTCTTGTACGCCGTAGAGCTCCACTTTGGAAACTGCGGGTACCGATAGCAGCTGCTGGCGCACGAAGTCTGCGTAATCTTTGACCTCGGCATGACTGAAGCCGTCGCCCGACAGCGCAAAGATGGAGCCAAAGGTGTCGCCAAATTCATCATTAAAGAAAGGCCCCTGCACGCCCGACGGCAACGTGCCACGAATGTCGCCAATCTTTTTTCGCACCTGATACCAGACCTGAGACACCTCTCTCGGGGGTGTCGATTCGCGCAACTCGATGATGATCAGTGTCTCGCCCGGCTTGGAGTAGCTGCGGATCTTGTCGATGTATGGCGTCTCCTGGAGTTTTTTCTCCAGCTTGTCGGTCACCTGCTCTGCCATCTGCACCGAGCTACTGCCCGGCCAGTAGGCGCGAATCACCATCGCGCGGAAGGTGAATGGCGGATCTTCATCCTGCCCGAGTTTGCTGTAACTCATGACGCCGCCCAGCAGCAGCACCACGATCAGGTAGCGAATGAACGGTATGTGCTCCAGCGCCCAGCGAGAGAGATTCAGTCTGCCTTTCATTTTCCAGCCCCGGCGTCCGGCTTGCCGGTCTCAGCCGCCGGAGCTTTCGCAGACAACTCGTCACCGAGCAAACTGACCTTCTGTCCGACCTGCAGCTGATTGACGCCGGCGGTCACCACCACCTGCCCCGGGTTCAAGCCAGAGGCCACCAGCAACTCATTACCGATCGTACCGGCGACTTGCACCGCGACCAGCGAGACCTTGCCACCGTCTACCACCCAGACCGCTGTGCCCTCTTGCTGCCGGACCAGCGCCGATAGCGGCAAGCGGATTGCGGCCGGCGCAGGTACCACAAATTGCACCGTCGCCGTCATGCCCAGCCGGACATCCTCACCTGCCTTGGGCAACGCGATCTTCGCCGTGTAGGTCCTGGTCGCCGGATCCGCGACGGGTGAGAGCTCGCGCAGCTTGCCCTCCATCGGCCCACGCGGATTAGCCCAGGTGCGCACCGTCAGATTGCTCACCTGACGCAGCGCATCGACCTGGTCTTCGGGAATACTGACTCGGACTTCCTTGTCACCAGCACGTGCAAGCCTGATCACGGGGACGCCCGCGGCGACCACCTGTCCGACCTCGGCATCAATGCCAGTGATCACGCCCGCTGCATCGGCGTACAAATTGTTGTAGCCACTCTGATTGATCTGGATTTTCAGTGCGGCGCTGGCCTGCTCATGCAAGGCGAGCGCCGATTGGTAGGCCGCTTCTTTCGTATCGAGAAGCGCCTGACTGACGAAATTCTTCTGGCGCAGCTCCCGATAACGCTGCGCCTCGGCACGCGCCAGCGACAAGTTGCTGTCGGCTGCACTGACAGCCGCCTTCGCCTGCGATTGTGCGAGCTGCAGGTCCGCAGGATCAAGCTGCATCAGCAACTGGCCACGCTTGACCATGCTCCCGATCTCGACCTGTCGCCCGATCAGCTTGCCACCGACGCGAAAACCCAGTCGTGATTCGTAACGCGGCTGAATCTCGCCCGAGAGCTCCACCAGCGCCCGATTTTCAGCAGGCGCAACGGTCACGGTCCGAACCGGTCGCACAATCTCGACACGCTCGACTGGCTTGGAGCAGGCTGCTAGGGCGAGCACCAGCGAGACCGCCGGCCAGTTCATCGCAAGGGGCAGGGTGCGGGAAGCGAAGCGGAGCACGTTTTTTCCTTTACTATTCGGCCTGCAAAATGAAGATGAATCAGACAATGCACCGCAAAGGTCGCCATGCAGCACCGACGGCCTTGCTCCAGCGTCGCTGATGTACGCCTTGGCCGACGGGCCGTATCGACCCCTGAGGCTGCCGCCAACCCGCCCACTACTGACTTTGCGGTTAGTAATTATAGCGAAAGCACATTCCTTTGCCTTAACAACATCTCCGCCCGCCCTCGTCTTCATGCCTGATCAACACTACGAAAACTTCCCGGTCGCCTCGCCGCTGTTACCCCGCGAGATGCGCGCCCCGGTGCGGGTGCTGTACGCATTCGCTCGTAGCGCCGACGATCTGGCGGATGAAGGCCATGCGAGACCGGAAGAACGTATCGCGGCACTGGATGCTTACGAGAGAGAACTCGACCTGATCGATGCCGGGCAGAAGCCAACCGCCCCCCTCTTTCATCAGCTGTCCGCGACGCTGCGTGAGCGACGCATCGGCACGGCTTTGCTGCGCGATCTCTTGTCCGCGTTCAAGCAAGACGTTCGTCAGACACGCTACGCCACTTTCACCGCACTGCTCGACTACTGCAGACGCTCGGCCAATCCGGTCGGGCGTCTGATGCTGGCGCTCGCTGGCCAGACACGCGAGAGCTCGCTCAGCATGAGCGATGCGATCTGCAGTGCGCTACAGATCATCAATTTTTTGCAGGATGTGGCCATCGACTGGGAGAAATCCCGCATCTACCTGCCCCAGGAAGATCTGGATCATTTCGGCGTGACCGAGCAGCAGATCGCGAATGGCGAGATTGACGAGCGCTGGCACGCGCTGATGCAGTTCGAGATTGATCGCGCCCGCGAGATGATGTGCGCCGGTGCGCCGCTGGCACTGGCAGTGGGCGGCCGACTGGGGTGGGAGTTGCGGCTGGTAGTGCAAGGTGGGCTGCGCATTCTCGAAAAAATCGAGTCTGCCGGCCATGATGTGTTCCGTCGCCGCCCCACGCTGCATGCGGCTGACTGGCTGCTGATGATCTGGCGTGCATGGTCACAACCCGTGCCCACGCTGCGTCGGTCTTCTGCTCGCTGATTTTTTTGGTCTTTAGGGTCTTCCCGATCTGACGATGACACCCGACGAATACTGCCAACAAAAAGCCGCACAAAGTGGCTCAAGCTTTTATTACAGCTTTCTGTTTCTGCCACCGCAGCGGCGCAAGGCCATCACCGCGCTGTATGCGTTCTGCCGCGAAGTTGACGATGTGGTGGATGAGACCAGCGACCCTTCCATCGCACGCACCACGCTCGAGTGGTGGCGACGCGAAGTACAGAGACTGCTGTCAGGCTCGCCGACTCACCCCGTGACGCAGGCGCTGCAGCCGCACCTATCCACGTTCGGCCTGCGTGGCGAGCATCTGCTGGCCGTCATTGATGGGATGGAAATGGATCTGACGCAGACCCGCTATCTTGATTATCCTGCGCTGCAGCGCTATTGCTGGCACGTCGCCAGCGTCGTCGGCATCATGTCGGCCAGCATCTTCGGTTACAGCGACGAGCGCACGCTCAGCTATGCAGAGAAACTCGGACTGGCCTTTCAGCTCACGAATATCATCCGCGATGTCGGCGAAGATGCGCGCCGGGGCCGCATCTACCTGCCGATCAGCGAATTGCAGGAATACCAGGTCACCGCCGCCGAGATCCTCCAGGCCAAGCACAGCGAACGATTCGAGGCGCTGATGCAATTCCAGACGCAGCGGGCGCAGTCGCTGTACGACGACGCCTTTGCCACGCTGCCCACCGCTGACCGCCGCGCGCAACGGCCCGGTCTGATCATGGCGGCGATCTATCGCACCTTGCTTGACGAAATACAGCGCGATGGCTTCCATGTGCTTCAGCATAAAGTGTCACTGACACCGCTGCGCAAGTTATGGCTGGCATGGAAAACCTGGGTCAGACCCTGAAAAACACCTCCTCATGAAAAAAACACAGGTCGCCATCATTGGCGCCGGCTGGGCCGGCTGCTCAGCGGCGGTCGAGCTGGCGCGGCGCGGCGTGCGCGTGACGCTGTTCGAGGCGGCACGCACCGCTGGCGGGCGCGCGCGGCGTGTCGAGCACGAGGGTCGAACGCTCGACAATGGGCAGCACATCCTGCTCGGCGCGTATCACGACACCCTGCACATGATGCGCCAAGTCGGCATCGATCCCGCGAGGGCGATGCTCCGCTTGCCGCTGCAAATGCGCTACCCGCCCGACGCCGGCGGCATCGACTTCATTGCACCGCGACTTCCCGCGCCGTTTCATCTTCTCGTCGCCATCCTGCGCGCGAAAGGACTAAGCGCCGCCGACAAGCTCTCGCTGGCACGTTTTTCTACTGCGGCTCGCTGGATGGACTGGCAGCTGGACATGGATTGCAGCGTGAATGCGCTTCTGGATCGCTTCGACCAGACCGAACGACTGGTACAACTGATGTGGCGACCGCTGTGTATCGCTGCGCTGAACACCCCGCCCGAGCGGGCCTCGGCGCGGGTGTTTCTGCGCGTGCTGGGCGACTCGCTGGGCGCTGCCCGCAGCGCGTCCGACATGCTGCTGCCCACGGAAGATCTGTCGGCACTCTTCCCGGACGCCGCCATCGCTTATCTCGAGAAGCATCATGGTCATTATCAAGCGGGCGCACGCGTGCGCTCGATGCACGCGATGAAGCATCGGTGGACGCTGGAGATCGACGGAACAGATCCGCCCACGGCAAGCTTCGATCAGATCATCATCGCCAGCCCGGCGCCGGTCACGCAGTCACTGCTGGCGCCGCACGACAGCGCGCTGGCGGCATCGCTGCAGTTCGAGCATGAGCCGATCACGACCTGCTACCTGCAATACGATGCCAACCTGCGGCTCGCGCAGCCTATGTATGCGCTGGCAGACCATCCGGCTGACAATCAGTGGGGACAGTTTGTGTTTGATCGCGGCTGGCTAAATGAAGCACACGCTGGCCTGCTCGCGGTGGTGATTAGCGCATCATCGGAAGCGATTCAACTATCTCACCCGTCGCTGATCAATGCAGTCACGAAGCAACTGGCAGGCGTATTCAATGATCCTGCGCTGGTGTCACCCGTCTGGACCCAGATCATCACCGAGAAACGCGCCACCTTTGCATGCACACCGGATCTGCAGCGACCAACGCATCAGACCTCGCTGCCTAATGTCTGGCTGGCGGGGGATTACACCGCCGGACCTTATCCTGCAACGATAGAAAGCGCGGTGCGCAGCGGCCTTACAGCGGCACAACTTGTGCTGGCATCGATGCATTGAGATGGACTAGTGAATAGCAAGAAAGGCTCGCGCGGTGCAGAGGTTCAGGACACCCTCGAGCCTGCAGCCGTTGAAGAAGAAAGACCTCGGGCGCTACGGCAACTCCCGCACGCGATTCATCGCTTCATCAATACGCTCGACGCCAATCACCTGAAGGCCTTCGATCGGTTGCTTGGGAAGATTCGACTTGGGCACCAACGCGACCGAGAATCCCAGCTTCGCCGCTTCCTTCAGACGCTCCTGGCCACGCGGCGCCGGGCGAATCTCGCCCGCCAGGCCGACTTCGCCAAACGCCACCAGTCCGCGCGGCAGGGGCTTGTTGCGCATCGAGGACTGTATCGCCAGCAGCACCGCCAGGTCCGCTGCGGGCTCGGTAATCTTCACACCGCCGACAGCGTTGATGAACACATCCTGATCGTAGGCAGCAACACCCGCATGCCGATGCAGCACGGCGAGCAGCATCGCCAGCCGGTTCTGTTCCAGCCCAACGGAGAGCCGGCGTGCATTCGGCACGTGCGAGGCATCGACCAGCGCCTGTATTTCGACCAGCAGCGGACGGGTACCCTCTTGCGTGACCATCACACAGGAACCGGGCACTTGGCTGTCATGCTGCGACAAGAAGAGCGCCGATGGATTGGAGACGCCTTTCAGGCCTTTCTCGGTCATGGCGAACACGCCCAGTTCGTTCACGGCGCCGAAGCGATTCTTGAAGGCGCGCACCAGACGGAAGCTGGAGTGGGTATCACCTTCGAAATACAGCACGGTATCGACGATGTGCTCGAGCACGCGCGGGCCTGCCAGTGCGCCCTCTTTGGTGACATGCCCGACCAGAATGATGGTGATACCCGACTGCTTGGCCACGCGCGTCAGTTGCGCTGCGCATTCGCGCACCTGCGCAACCGAACCCGGCGCGGAGGTCAGCGCATCCGAGTACAGGGTCTGTATCGAATCAACGACCGCGACTTCCGGCTTTTGCTCGGCCAGCGTGTTAAGGATTTTTTCCAGCTGAATCTCTGCCTGCAGCTGCAGACTATCGGCGTCAATCGCCAGCCGCCGCGCGCGCAAAGCGACTTGTGCGCCGGATTCTTCACCACTGACATAGAGCGCACGCTTGACGCGCGACAGATTCGCCAGTGCCTGCAACAGCAAGGTGGATTTACCGATGCCCGGATCACCGCCAATCAGCACCACGCCACCGGCCACCAATCCGCCGCCCAGCACACGATCGAATTCATCGATGCCCGTGCCGAACCGGGGCACATCGCTGGCTTCGATATCGGCCAGCCGCACCACCGGTGCGCCCTGCACCAGGCCTTTCTGTGACGAGAAGCGGTTGCCGCCCGAGGGCTCGACCAGGCTTTCCACGAGGGTATTCCAGCTGTGGCATGAAGGGCATTGCCCTGCCCATTTGTTGCTCACGCCGCCGCACTCGGTGCAGCTGTACTGAATTTTTTGTTTGGCCATCGCGGCGCTCAGCGCGTGGTCGCACGCTGCACACGCGGCGTGATCGAGCACATCAATTCATAGCCGATGGTGCCCGCCGCTTGTGCGACTTCATCGACAGGCAGCTCGTCGCCCCAGAGCATGACCTCGCTGCCAACCCCGGCATCGGGCATGCCGGACAGATCCACGTTCAGCATATCCATCGACACACGTCCCAGCAACTGAGACCGTTTGCCATCGACCAGCACCGGCGTCCCGGTCGGCGCATGACGGGGATAACCATCGGCATAACCGCAGGCGACAATGCCAATGCGCATGTCGCGCTCGGCGCGGAACAAGCTGCCATAACCGACCGAGTCGCCCGCTTTCAAGGACTGCACGGCGATCAGGCGGGTAGTCAGACTCATCGCGGCTTGTAGACCGAACGATTGCGCGCTACCCCCTCCTGGAGAGCCGCCGTACAGCATCACGCCCGGCCTGATCCAGTCGCAACGAATGTCAGGATGCAGCAAAATGGCGGGTGAATTCGATACGCTGACCTCTGCATGCAAACCAGCAGTGGCTTCATTGAAGCGACGCATCTGCTCGGCCACATCGGGATCAGCGCTGCTCTGATCGGCATTCGCGAAATGCGTGATCAGCGACACCTTGCCCACGGCCGGCATGGCCGAGAGGCGCTGCCATACGGCCTTCGCCTGCGCAGCGGGAAAACCGAGGCGGTTCATGCCAGTGTTGATTTTCAAGTGCACGTCGACAGGCTGCAACGGCTTGAAATGATCGAGCATGTCGAGCTGCTCTGACGTATGGATCACGGGCTGCAGGCCATAGTCGCCGATTGTTTTCAGGTCGCTGCTGTCGAACATACCCTGCATCATCATGATCGGTCGGCGCCAGCCAAGCTCTCGCAAGTGCACGGCGCGGTCGAACTCGATCAGTGATAATCCGTCTGCCTCTGCAAAGGCGATCAGTCCGTTCTCCAGTCCGTGGCCATAGGCATCGGCCTTGACCACCGCCCAGACCTTGGCGCCCGGGGATGCGGCACGCGCAAGCGCAAGGTTGGCACGCATGGCGGCAAGATCAGTGGTCGCAACGATGGGACGCGGCATCGAGAAGAGTCGAATCAAGTGCAGTGGCAAACCCTGAATTCTACCGGACGCCGACCGAGTACTGCCGAGGAAAGGACAAGATTTCATGGTATAAAGCCGGGGTCGCTGCGGGATCAAGCCGCTTTTCGGATCAATTCGGCAGCGAGAGAAAAAGCGCAGATCAATCGTAGGCAGCCTGTCTTTCCATGAATCCCGGCTTTTACACCATCATGGCGGCGCAGTTTTTTTCGTCGCTCGCTGACAACGCGCTGCTGATCGTCGCCATCTCCTTGCTGGCATCCGCCGAGTCCCCTGGCTGGATGACACCCATGCTCAAGTTGTTTTTCGTCACTTCCTATGTGGTGCTGGCACCCTTCGTCGGTGCTTTTGCCGATTCGCTGCCCAAGGGCCGGGTGATGTTCATCACCAACCTCGTGAAAATAGTCGGCTGCCTGATGATGTTCTTCAGCATCCACCCGCTGCTTGCCTACGCGGTCGTCGGCTTTGGCGCCGCCGCATATTCGCCGGCGAAATACGGCATCCTGACTGAATTGCTGCCCGCAGAAAAACTGGTTGCCGCCAACGGCTGGATCGAGGGCCTGACCGTGCTCTCCATTATTCTAGGCACCGTGCTGGGCGGCGCGCTGGTCAGTGAAAAATTTGCTGCGGCCATCGCCGCGATGCTTCCCGTGAATCATTTCGAACTCAGCGTGTCGTTGGAAGTGGCACTGGGTATCGTCATGGTGGCCTACTTGCTCGCCGCCTTGTTCAACTTGAAGATACCTGCCACCGGCGCGCACTACCCGGCGCAAGAACGGCATCCAGCGCGGCTGATCGTTGACTTCTCGCATTGCTTCGTCGCACTCTGGAAGGACCGCCTCGGTCAGATTTCATTGGCGGTGACCTCGCTGTTCTGGGGCGCTGGCGCGACCCTGCAATTCATCGTACTCAAATGGGCCGAGAAAGCGCTGAACATGCCTCTCGCGCAAGCTGCGATCCTCCAGGGCGTGGTGGCCTTTGGCGTCGCCTTCGGCGCTATGGCGGCGGCGCGGCGCGTGCCCCTGAAAAAATCGCTGACCGTGATGCCACTCGGCTTTGCGATGGGTATCATCGTGATCGTGATGGTGATGGTGACAAAGGTGTCTTTCGCCTATCCGCTGCTGGTGCTGATCGGCGCGCTGTCCGGCTATTTTGTGGTGCCAATGAATGCCTTGCTACAGCATCGCGGACATGTGCTGATGAGCGCCGGGCACTCGATCGCCGTACAAAATTTCAGCGAGAACCTGTCCATTCTGATGATGCTCGGCCTCTATGCGCTGCTGGTGAAGCTGGATTTCAGCGTGCACGTAGTGATCGTGCTGTTCGGCTTGTTTGTGGCGGGTGTGATGTGGGCCGTGATGAGGCGGCATGCGGCTAATCAGCGCGAATATGATTCGCTGCACCTGATCGGCGAGCAGAAGCACGTCGGCACCTGATTCAGGGGTGCGCAGGCGCCCTCCGCTCTGCACGCTCTTCCCAATCCACAGGCACCACGAAACCGCGATCGGTTTCTATCCACCGTCCGTTATCTTGCGACAGATTGGCAATCATCACAGGCATGTCATTGGATGCCAATCGTTGTTTGAGTGCGGCATCGGCCTGGTCGAATGCGCTGAATTCTGAGCGCTCAACCTGCGCTGGCGCAAGCCATGACAAACGTGGCAGTATCAGCGAAGACGCCGACAGATGCGCCTTCAGTTCATCGATACGGCACCACCAGCCAAGGCAGTGGGGCGACGACACGCCGAATGCCTCACCATTGATCGGATCATCCCGGCGATAGAACAGCCAGCCCTTGATCAAAGCCTTCGCCGCAGCCAGCGGCTCACCCAGTAATGCCTTCGCCGCTGGAAGTTCGCCCAGCGCCAACTGCCGGCCAAAGATCTTTTGCATCTTGGCGCCTAACGTATCGGCAAGATTCGGACCGATAAAATAATCGGGTCTATCCACGCGCTGGTCCGCTGCTGCCCCCGCTGCGGGTTGCGGGCGCAGCAGGTAAAACTTGGTCGCCAGTTCCCAATGCTCCAGCCCGGTTGGCAAACGCAGCAAAAAATCGAATTCTCCCAGCGTTCCTTCCGCCGGATCGCGTACTTGAAGACCGTGCGCATGCAGCACCCCCATGTGCGCAAAGTACCAGGCAAGGAGTTTTTCGGCGTAACGTCCCAGCCGGACCATCGGCTGCTCATTCAAAAACTGATGCAGCGCTGCGGGTTGCTGGTCCAGCGCGTGCAACCAGTCGGCATGATCGCGATCAATCAGACTGGCGAGTCTGCCTTGCCAGCGAGGCGAGCGGGTATCCAGCAGATCAGGGGCATCCAGTAACCAGGCGAGCGAGCGCACATGCGGATCCCGCAGCGCGCCCCAACGGTAATGAAACTCGGATTGAAATGCAGAAAAATCAGCGCTCATCATGGAGCCGCTGCGCGAGACAAAGGTCTTGCCAGCTCTTGGCTTTGTCGGCCGGCTTGCGCAGCAAATACGCCGGGTGATACGTGACCACCAGCGGTATTCCCGCATACGCATGCGGCTTGCCGCGCAGCCCGGACAAGGCCGTATCCTCACCCACGCCGAGCAGCGACGCGGCCGCTGTCTTGCCCAGCGCAATGATGACATCCGGCTTGATCAGCGCAATCTGGCGTTCCAGATAAGGCATGCAGGCTGCGGCCTCATCTGCCGAAGGCGGACGATCGCGGCCATCATCGCCAACTGGCCGGCACTTCACGATATTGGCGATGTAGGTGTGCTTGCCGCGGGCCAGACCGAGCGCGCGCATCATGTTGTCCAGCAGCTTGCCTGCCGGACCGACAAAGGGCTCGCCCTGCAAATCTTCCTGGCGACCCGGCCCTTCGCCAACGAACAGCCAGCGTGCCTGCCGATCGCCGATGCCCGGAACAGCGTGCGTTCGACCCGTGCACAGTCCGCAGCGTGTGCAGCTGCGTATCGTCGATTCGAGTGTGTCCCAATCCATCGCCGGGATGGCATCATCGGCATGCGATCCTGGATGTTCTGCCGACCGGGGCGCTGGCGCATGCACCGGGGATGCAGCCGCCTCGGCGCGTGTCTCGTCGACCGGGTGCCCAGCGGGCATGCGCAAGGCCCAGACCGGGCCCAGACCCATCTGCTCCAGACGCTTCGCCTTGAACTGATCAATCGCCATGGCTGTCCAGCATCAATCGCATCACGATCGCATCCTCGCGCGATGTGCCAGCGGCAGGGTAGTACTGTTTGCGAATACCGATCTGCTGAAAACCGCAGTGGCGGTACACCGCCAGTGCATGTTCGTTCGACGGACGAACTTCCAGCAGCACTGAGCGCATGTTGGCATCGAGCGCGAGCTGAATCACCTTGTCTAGCAGCATTCGTCCATAGCCTCGGCCGTGCAGATCGGGCCGCACGGTGATGTTCAGCAAATGCGTTTCATCAACCGCATGCATCAGCAAAAAATATCCTGCGAGGCGGGCATCCGCCTCGCGCAGCGTCCATGCGTCATAGCGACTGGCGAGTGAATCGAGGAAATTGCCTCGCGTCCAAGGAAAAGGATAGGCATCGTTCTCTACGGCGACCACCGCCTCCACATCCTGCGCGCGCATCATCGCAAAACGCAGCGCCGCCGCCGTGCTGGTCGTTGAGGCACCGTTCATGCCGCGGCTCCAGCCAGGCGCTCTCGTGTGGTCAGCGCTACTTTGTTGCGCAGATAGATGGGTTGCGCTTCTCTGGCATGCACCGCCTTGCCCTCACTCAGGGCCAGCACGCCCAGTGTGAGGATATCGGTCGCATGCGGCATTACCTCCGGCAGATCACGGGCCACTACCAGATGCGATAAATCATTCTGATAAGCGACCAGTCCATTGCCGCAGACGGCAGGCAAACCACTCGCTATCACTTGGGAGGCAGGGGACAAGGTCGGGGGAGTGATCGCGTTCCAGCCATCACTGAACTGATACTGCGCCCAGTACACCTCGCCCATGCGCGCATCGAGCACCGACAGCACATTGTCCGCACCCAAGGTGCGCGCCCGCTCAGCCATCGCCAGCAAAGTCACGACTGGCACCACAGGCACCTGGGCACCGAAAGCCATTCCCTGCGCAAGGCCGCACGCCGTTCGCACGCCGGTGAAAGAACCTGGACCCGCACCAAACGCCAGCGCATCGCACTCCGACAAGCGAATGCCCGCCTCTTTTAGCAAGGCCTGAACCATCCCCGGCACGGTGGCCGAGTGCGTTTGCGCACCCAGAGATTCTCTGCTGTACCGCTCTCCCCGATGGAGCAGCGCGACCGATGCGAGTTCCGTCGAGGTCTCAATGGCGATCAGCGTGGCGGAAACGGTTGACATGCTTGCTATTTTACCGCGCAGGGCTGCGCGAGTTGGGCGGTCGTCCTGAGCATGATGAGATGCTTAGTGCGCTGCGGTAAAATCTTGACTCATGAGCAGCCTGTTCCTCGTTCCCGATAATTTTTCTCAGCTGTCCGCCGCGCTCGCGTCGGGCCGATGGGTAGTTGCCTGCCTATGCGCGGCCTGGTGCGATGTATGCAAGCAGTATCGGTCCGGGTTTGATGCGCTGGCCACGCAATATCCCCAGCACCAGTTCGTCTGGATCGACATAGAGGATCAGGCGGATTTAGTCGGTGATCTCGACGTGGAAAATTTTCCAACGATACTGATTCAGAAAGACGACATTGTCGCGTTCTACGGCACGATGATGCCCGAGCCACGCCTGATAGCGCGCATGATGGAAACGCAATTAACCCGCTCGGAGGACGAATTGCGACATGAAGCGGCAAGCACGCCGGAGCGTCAGAAATGGCAAAGGGAGTGCAATCTGATCGCGCGACTGGATGAGGTCAGTTAGGGCCGGGATCCATCGTCAATCTGGCAGGGCCTGTTGGAAGCGAACGCTTTCAGTTCACCACGATAAAGCCCGACTTTACTCAGGATGACGAGTTGGGCTGCGGCAGGCTTTCCGATCTGAGCGTCCTTACCCAGTCAGCCGCAATGGCAAACTGCGCAAGCGTTTCCCGGTGAGTTTGAACACGGCGTTCGCCACCGCCGGCGCGATTGGCGGGGTGCCCGCTTCGCCAACGCCGCCGGGACTGGAGTCGCTGTCGATGATGATGACCTCGATATCCGGCATCTCATCGATACGCAGGATCGGTGCGTCATGAAAATTCTTCTGTTTCACACGACCGTTGGCAATCTTCAGATCGCCATGCAGTGCCGCGGACAATCCGAATGCGATGCCGGATTCCATCTGCTGGCGCACGATGTCAGGATTCACCACCAGACCGCAATCGATCGCGCATACTACCTTGTGCACCCGCACTCGCCCTTCTTCGATGCCGACGTCGGCCACCTGCGCGACGATGCTGCCATAGCAGTCATGCAGCGCAACGCCATGCGCGCGTGTACCGGGTACTTTGCCGGCGCGACGCACCGCCGCATTGAGCACGGCCAGATGTCGCGGATGAGATGCCAGCAGATCGCGCCGGAATTGCACCGGATCGGTCCTCGCCGCATGCGCCATCTCGTCAATGAAACTCTCTTTGAAAAACGCATGATGCGAATGACCTACCGAGCGCCACGGACCGACCGGCACGGGCACATCGACGATCACATGCTCGATGTGTTGATTCGGAATTTCATACGGATGATCAAACAAGCCCTCGGCAGCCGTTTTGTCGGGCCCCGTGGCCGGCAGACCAAACGCGCGATGCAATAACTGCTGTATGGGCGCTGCCGATGCCGATTTGATGTGCATCGATTTGATCTTGTGCTCAGTGCCCAGCACCCCGGTCAGTCGCGCCACCGAGGCCGGTCGATAAAAATCATGAGCGATGTCATCCTCGCGCCGCCAGACCAGTTGTACCGGCACGCCAGGCATTTCCTTTGCCAGCGCCACCGCCTGCGCCACCATGTCGGTTTCCAGCCTGCGACCGAAGCCGCTGCCGATCAGCGTCGGTCGCAAGTCCACTTGATCTTGACTGATCTCGGCGACGCGCGCGGCCGTACTGACGGCGATCGACGGCGCTTGCGTCGGCAGCCACAGACGTAACCGGCCGTCGATTAGCTGTGCGGTGCAGTTCAGCGGCTCCATGGGCAGATGCGGCAGATAGGGTGCGCTGTACTCCGCCTGCAAGGCCTGAGGAAGATCGTCCTGATCGACACCATCTCCGACGCTGTGCAGCGTGGTGCCTGATTCGTGCGCGAGACTGTGCGACAGCTGCTCCATCAGCGATTCCGTGCTCAGCGAGGCCTGCTGTCCTTCATCCCATTCCGGCGCTAACAGCGCCAGCGTATTTTGCGCAGTCCACCAGCTGCCCGCGATCACGGCCACGGCATCCGGCGCACCGGAACGATCCCCGGCAAGCTTGACGACCCTCAGCACGCCGGGTTGTTCATTTGCTTCTCGGGTATCGACACTGACCAGCTTGCCACCGAACACCGGGCACATCATCACGGCGGCATACACGAGCCCTTTCGGTCGCATATCCATGCCGAACCGCGCCGTGCCATCGGACTTTTCTGGCACATCAAGGCGGGGCTGGTCTTTGCCAATCAGCTGGAAGTTGCCGGATGGCTTGAGCTGGAAACCCGGCGAGGCCAGCTCCGCCGCATCGGCCACAAGATCACCATACGTTGCTACCAACCCGCGCGCATGTCTTACCTTGCCATGGCTGGTTTCACACTCGGAGGCCGGCACGCCCCAGCGAATCGCCGCCGCCGAGATCAAGCGCGCGCGCGCCTCGGCGCCAGCCTCGCGCATCGGCAGCCAGCTGTCCCTGACGCTCGATGAACCACCGGTGGCAATCACGCCGATCTCTCTGGCCAACTTACGCGAGAGCCAGTGACCGAGATGCCGCATCGCGCTCTGATCTTCGGGATGAAACGGCAATCCATCGGCCAGCATGGTGGTGTCACCATAGATCTTGTCGATGGGCGCGGCGACCACGCGCACCATGGACAAGGGCACATCCATTTCTTCCGCGACCAGCATCGCCAGCGCAGTCATCACGCCCTGTCCCATCTCATTCTTTGCCAGCATCACACTGACCAGATTGTCTTTGCCTACCATCACCCAGCCGTTCAATGCCACATCTGTCTCGCGTCCGGGCAAGGGCGCGTCGCCCTCCAGCCGCTGCCGGGGTGGCAAGAAGCCCCAGCCCACGAGCAATGCGCCAGCCACTGCTGCGCCGCCCAGCAAAAAGTGGCGACGATGGGTGGAACTCGAAACAGGCTCAAACATAAAAGTGTAGGCAGGCTAGTATGAACAGCCTGAATGCTAGCCTATCTTCGGTTTACTACCGGAAATATCTTGCTTTACGAATGGAGACGGTATGCCAGAGAGTTTTTTTCAGACCTTTGTGCTCCTGCTGCTGGTCACCGACCCGTTCGGCAATGTGCCGCTGTTCACCAGCACACTGGCTGGTGTCGCTCCAGAGCGGCGAGCGCGCGTTGTGGTACGCGAGTGCCTGATCGCATTCTTCCTGCTGCTGTTGTTCATGTTTGGCGGTCGGCATTTTCTCGGAGCGCTACAGCTCACCGATATCTCGCTGCGCATCGGTGGCGGCGTCATCCTGTTTCTGATTGCGCTGCGCATGGTTTTTCCGCAGCCCGGCGGCGTATTCGGCATGCAGCAGATGACCCATGAGCCGCTCATCGTGCCGCTGGCGATTCCCGCGCTGGCGGGTCCCTCTGCGCTGGTCACGGTGCTGCTGTTCTCTTCGGCGCAGAAGATGCCCATGCTGCTCTACGTCGCCGCACTGATGCTGGTCGCCATGGTTTGGCTGGTCGTATTGCTGTCGGCGGAGCGGCTGCAGCGGGTGCTGGGGCCCGCCGTGATGACCGCCTTCGAACGGCTGATGGGGCTGATCCTGACAGCACTGGCGATCGAGATGCTGCTGGCCGGGATCAAAGACTATGTGGCCGCGCTGAATGCAGGCTAAAGGCCAGTGCCAGTCAGTGAAGCCCAAACGTCTCTATATGCAACAAAAGACCCTGGGTCCCGGCCTGCGCCGGGACGACGACATGAAAACCGGTAGCTGCTGGCACGTCATCCCGGCGCAGGCCGGGATCCAGCGACTGTAAATTTTTCAATGATCTCGAACAATCTGCCTGCTTGACTGACTGGCCCTAGGCTAAAGGCCGGTTTGCAAGTCAAATCGCCACGATGGCCGCGAATCTGGCTGTATTATTGCGTTTCAGTCACAAGTAATCGACGGCTCCCGCCGTCCGACCTGCCTCCTCCCGATGGATCAGTTCAAACAGATCTCCACTTTCGTGGATGTCGCAGCGCGCGGCAGCCTGTCGGCGTCGGCGCGCGCCGAGGGCGTGGCTCCTGCGGTGATCGGCCGGCGGCTCGATGCGCTCGAGGCACGCCTGGGGGTGAAACTGCTGCAGCGGACGACGCGCAAGATAGCGCTGACCAATGAAGGGCTGGCGTTCCTCGAACACTGCCAGCGCATCTTGCACGATCTCGAAAATGCCGAGGCGCAGGCCTCTGAGCGCAGCGCGCGACCGAGTGGCCATTTGAGCGTTTCCGCGCCCGCCGGTTTCGGACGGCAGATCGTGGCGCCGCTGATTCCCGCCTTCATCGCTGAGCATCGCGACGTGAACGTGACCCTGGACCTGAATGATCGCGTGGTCGATCTGATCGGCGAAGGCATCGATGTCGCCATCCGAATCGCCGATCTGTCGGACTCCAGCCTGGTGGGCGTGAAGCTCGCCAGCAACCGGCGCGTGGTGGTCGGCGCCCCCGATTACTTTCGCCGCCACGGCAGACCATCCACACCGGATGACTTATTGCGGCATAACTGCCTCGCCATTTCCGGCGCTGGCAGCCAGCGCGGCTGGACCTTTCGTCAGGCCGGCAAGACGGTCACGATGAAAGTTGCCGGCAATATGGCTTGCAATGACGGCGCGGTGCTGCATGACTGGGCACTGGATGGCAGAGGTTTATCCTGGCGCTCGATCTGGGAAGTCGGCGCAGAAATCGAGCAAGGCTTGCTGGAGACGGTGCTTGATGACTATGCCGCACCGGGCAATGATATTTATGCCGTCTTCGCGCAGAGGCAGCACCGGCCGCTGCGCATCCGGGTGTTTGTGGATTTTTTGCGGGAAGCCTTTGCCGAGCCGGATTACTGGCGCCGACGCTGAACCGGCGTGACATGGAGGCAGCCGCGAAGTTATTCGCTGTTTTTAGCGAGCCAGCGCAGCTGTGCGCCGCGGGATCCAGTAAAGCCAAAGGCTCGGGGACAATCAGCGCGGAGTAAAAGCGACTGGTTTTGTTGAATCAGCGCTTCCGACCCAGCGAAAAAAAATCTCCGCGAGCGGAGATTTTTTTGTTTCAGTACGCTTGCTGCTGGGCTTCAGCCCGGCGCTTCAGATAATCTGAATGTTCGATGCCTGCTTGCCCTTGGGGCCCGTGGTCACATCGAACTGCACACGCTGATTTTCCTGCAGGGACTTGAAGCCCGAGGATTGAATCGCTGAGAAATGCGCGAACAGATCTTCGCCGCCCTCATCGGGTTTGATGAAACCAAAGCCTTTTGCGTCATTGAACCACTTAACGATACCAGTTGCCATTGCAATTTCCTGTCTTAGTTAACAAAGGCGGAACACCCGCCAGATAAGCGTCTCAACCAAGTAAGGAATTACAGAACACACTGCACCACTACTACTCGAATCTCAAC
>JACCDH010204682.1_pt1 | contig 20122 bp, 23 predicted proteins | sample 7442481 | NCBI WGS metagenome assembly JACCDH01 (sample SAMN15323433, study PRJNA562643) | freshwater metagenome | isolation source: river surface water | place: USA:Blue River Watershed | collected 2017-08-15 | reverse complement strand
GTTCAGGTGCGTCAGATCAAGAGTGGCGAACAACTGAACTTGACCACCGTCATCCCCATTCGGATTGCACGGCACAAGTTCACCAAGGTGATCATTCAGCCTGGCGACGTCCCGGGTTCCACCACCAACAACTGGCAGGCCCAGATGGATGCCAACCTCATGAAGTCTCTGTGCAAGGCGCTGTATTGGCAGGAACAGATCGACACGGGCCGGGTGGCCAATCTGGTGGACATTGCCAAACGTGAGGGCATGGACAAGGTGCGGGTGCACAAGATCATGAAGATGGCACGGCTGGCTCCCCGGTACGTGGAGGCCATTGCCAAGGGCAAAGGTCCCATTGGCTTGTCGCTCGAATTCTTCGTGCGCAAGACCCTCCCACCCAACTGGGGCGAACATGAAGAGCTGATGGAGAACCTGTCGAAGTGACGAAGTGACCTGCTCCCTCTTGGCCGTACCAACTGAATGGCACAAAGTCCGTCAACCTCTGGAGAATGACGGACATGAAGAAGACGAGATTCACCGATGAACAGATCATCGGTTTCCTCAGGCAGGCCGAAGCCGGCATGCCCATCAAGGACATTTGCCGCGCAGGTGGCTTCAGCCAGCCGACCTTTTACAAGTGGCGCTCGCGCTTTGGCGGCATGGAGGCATCCGATGCGGCCAAGCTGCGGGATCTGGAAGCGGAGAACGCCAAGCTCAAGCGCCTGCTGGCCGAAGCGCACCTGGATATCCATGCGCTCAAGAGCGTCTTCGGGGTAAAGCGCTAGCCCCACAAGCCAAGCGCGAGGCGATCCGGCAGATGGTGGACATTCACCATCTGTCCGAACGCCGCGCCTGCCGTCTTGTGGGGCTGAGCCGAGACAGTTATCGCCATCCACCTCAGATGGATGCCCATACCCAGCAGTTGAGCGCACGCATCGTGGACATCGCCCACGCCCGCCGCCGCTTTGGCTATCGACGCATCCATGACCTCATTCGCCCCGAGTTTCCCGGGGTCAACCACAAACGTGTCTACCGGCTCTACAAGGATGCCAACTTGGCGGTGCGCAGGCGCAAGAAGGTCAAGCGCCCAGCCAGCGAGCGAGTGCCGCTGCAATTGGCCCAAGCGATCAACGAGGTGTGGAGCATGGATTTCGTCTCAGACAGCCTGGCCAGTGGCCGACGACTTCAGCCATGAGTGCTTGGAGATCGCCGTGGACTACGGCATATCGGGCGAGTACGTGACCCGCATTCTGGACAGGGTGGCGGTGTTTCGGGGCTACCCGTTGGCCGTGCGTACCGACAACGGCCCCGAGTTCACCAGCCGCAAGTTTCTGGCTTGGACACATGCACACGGTGTGCGCCACATCCTGATCCAGCCCGGCAGGCCCATGCAAAACGGCTACATCGAGAGCTTCAATGGCAAGTTCCGCGATGAATGCCTGAACGAGCAATGGTTCGAGACGCTAGCCCAGGCTCGCGAGGAGATTGCCCACTGGCGTCAGGACTACAACGAGGTCAGACCACACAGCTCGCTCGGGCGCATTCCCCCTGCTGCCTTTGCCCAAAAGCACAGAAGCGGCACCCCGGCCGCTTCTGATTCAATCAACCAACACAAATTCGATTAACCTTGAACCACGGACTTGTGCTTGATCACTGGTACGCCTGAAGGGGGCAGGTCATATGGACCAAACCAGCCAATGGTCCTGGAAGGCAAGCATGCTGTGAGTGGGCTGGAAATTCACTTCTTTCCGCGCCCGCTGTATGACAAGCTGCTGAGTCCTATGGGACGACAGCCGCGATTCTTCAAAATTCTCAAGAATCCAATCAATCCAACCCCTCCAGTGCACCCCATCAAGTTGAGCAATGTTCAGCTCATGATGTCCCGTCTGGTCGGAGATGCTTTCGTGTCGTACTACGAACGCCATCTTGCCGCTGCCGAAGCAAAGTGGGGCAAAGAATCTTCAGGAAACTGGCATCCCGTATGGAGCTTTGGGTGGGCAATGCGTAACGCTTGCTCTCATGACGGCAAAATCCACTTCAGAAACGCAAAGCACCCAGCAGTTCAGTGGCGAAACCTTCAATTCACGCACGCCGACAATGGGCGTCAAGTTCTGTTTAGTGAACTCACAGGGGTTGAATTGATCCTGCTGATGGAAGAGATGGACTTGGCGCTCAAGTAGCCCATCGTCCAGGCCGCTGCCTCAGTTGCTTGACAGCTCCCGATCAATGTCGTTGAATTATTATGTTTTCAATTTTTGATATGGAGCAGGCATGGCAAAAACTCCCAAAAACCACGGCACAGCATGGACACCTGAAGATTTGGCTCAGCTTGCGAAACTGGCAAAGGGCAACACTCCGACAGGACTCATCGCCCACGCCATGGGACGCACCGAGGCCGCAGTCAGGGCAAAAGCCTCTGAAGAGGAAGTTTCTCTGAAGCCAGTAAACCAGTCTCCCTACAACCGTCAGAAAAAATAGGGCCAAGAAGGTTCAATCATGAATTCAGAGGCTGAACGCAAGATCAAACGAGCCATTTCTGCCATTGAAGATGCTGCCAATGTTCTGAGAAGGGCACGGAGCAAGTCAGACGAGGCAAGATCCGATATCAATCGGGCGCTGAATGAGTTGGACGATGCAGAATCAGATTTGCGCCGCGCCCTAAGAGAGCTTCAAGCCTGAGACCTACCACCTTCCCGTTACAGGACGATCAGAAGATCGTTATGTCCTTTGAAAGGACAGGCCCACGATCAGGGCCAACGAACCTGACAAAGTACAGTCAAACCGTCCTTAGTCACGATTGCCAACTCTGCCCCGCCTCTCAGCAGATCCCGACTTTCAGTCGTGGACGGCCAACAATGTGGCATCAGGCCTGAGCAGCTGGGTGCGCAGCAACATCGCGCGCGAGATTTCGCTGGACTGAGCCCAGGAACGGCCAGCATGCCTGGTCATCGGCAAACCCCGCTCCCAGGTTTGCTACAATCGTTGGCTCTACTTCGGGGTGTAGCTTAGCCTGGTAGAGCGCTACGTTCGGGACGTAGAGGCCGGAGGTTCGAATCCTCTCACCCCGACCAACTGGTCAAATCCATAAACCCGCCGTTCACGCAAGTTGACGGCGGGTTTATTTTTTTCGACGCTCAACAGCCAGGTCCTCCATGCCAATTCAGGATGGCTTGATCTCATTGAGCTGCGAACAGCAAGAGATGGCCGACCAAAATCTCTGCATATTGTCACAGCCTCACGTCAACTTGACGTCAGTCAAGACTGCATAAATTGCAGGCAAATAGGTGCGCAATGACAAAGACAAATTTATTCGAGGCTGCTGCTCTTGTACTGATATCGGCATTTCTCTACTGGGCGGGATTCGCGGTGCAAAGTTGGCTGTTCGGTTTTACCGAGCACATACCGGGCGTGAATTGGTTTTATCTGCCTTCTGGACTTCGCGTGTTGCTGGTGATGGTGGCCGGCATTTTCGGGGCAACCGGCATCTTCTTGGCTACGATCATGATAGACCTGCTGCGTATGCCTGACATTCGCGGCGCAACAATGCTGGCCACAGCGCTGGCATCTGGTTTTGGAGCATGGATCGCCTTGTGGGTGTTGAGATGGAAAGGCGTGATCCCGGCAGAACTGAAGGGATTGACTACAGTGGCCTTGCTGCAATTTTCGGTTTTGTTCTCGATTTTCAATGCCTTTTTTCATCAATCTGTATGGTTGCTGTCCAAACGTGAAGGCTCGCTGTTCATGGTCGATATCTGGCCTATGTTTGTTGGTGATCTGTTAGGCGCTGTTGCATTCCTATACGTACTGAAACTGGCACTAAGCCTGAAGAAAGCACGCACTGGCAATGACGACTGGGACTTGTCACGCTAACGCCAGACGGGCGAGGCTTTTCACACACACACACACACGATCTTCAAGCTGTACCAAGTTTGGCGCTACACCACAGACCATGTCGCTGCCGTGCGAATTGTGCGGGACCTGAGCACCGCACACACCCACCCTTTACAAATCAGCTACAGCCATCCATTATTTGAATACTTTGGAATTCAAAAGGATTCGCCATGGCCGAGTCACAAGGAGCGATGGTGCGCACCGGACAGCTGGAGGATGCGCCCGTGGTGGTTTATGTGCAGCAGCTGTTGGAACAAGCCGTGGCCTTGCACGCTTCCGATCTGCACTTTGAGCCGTATGAACACCATGACCGCGTGCGTCTGCGCATCGACGGCCAGCTGCACGAGATTGCCACCACACCCCTGGCTTACCGCGACCGGCTGGTGGCCCGCATCAAGGTCATGGCACGGCTGGATGTGGCAGAAAAACGCCTGCCGCAAGACGGGCGCATCAAGCTGACACTGCAGGGTGGCCATGCACTGGACTTGCGCGTGAGCACCCTGCCCACCCTGTTTGGAGAAAAAGTGGTGGTGCGTGTGCTGGACGCCCGGCAAACCCAACTCGATCTGGCCAGTCTGGGTTATGACCCGCAAGAGCTGGCCCAGCTGGAACAGGCGATTCGTCGCCCACACGGCATGGTGCTCGTGACCGGACCCACCGGCTCGGGTAAAACCCAATCGCTTTATGCCTGCCTGAAACAGCTCAACACGGCAGAACTCAACATCGCCACTGTGGAAGATCCCTGTGAGATTCAGATGGATGGCGTCAACCAGGTCAATGTGCAGGACAGACCAGGACTGAGTTTTGCCGTCGCCCTGCGCGCCTTTTTGCGGCAGGACCCCGACGTGCTGATGGTGGGTGAGATCCGCGATCTGGAAACCGCCCAGATCGCAATACAAGCGGCGCAGACCGGGCATCTGGTCTTGTCCACCCTGCACACCAACGACGCACCGTCGACTCTGGTGCGTCTGCGCAACATGGGCGTGGCGCCCTACAACATTGCGGCCAGCGTGTCGCTCATCACCGCCCAGCGACTGGTGCGCCGCCTGTGCCCGCAGTGCCGCGCACCAGCGACGGTGCCGGCCAGCGCCTTGCGCCATGCCGGGCTGCCCGATGTCTGTGCGGCCCAGTACCATGTCTACACCCCACAAGGTTGCCCGCACTGTCACAAGGGCTTCAAGGGACGAACGGGCATATTTCAGGTAATGCCTGTGAGCAACGCGCTGCAAGACCTGATCGTGCAAGAGGCGGACTTCCTCAAACTGGAGCGCCAGGCCCGGCAAGAAGGCATGCGTAGCCTGCGTCAGGCTGGATTGCGCAAAGTCCTGACGGGCGACACCTCGCTCGAAGAAGTACTGGCTGCCACACGAGAGCACGCATGAGCGGGCGTAACAGCAGTAAATCCTACCGCTGGCATGGCCTGGACGCTCAGGGACGCCACCACCAAGGCATGCAAGACAGCAGCAGCGCCGAGCTGGCCTTGGCACAGTTGCGTCGCCAGGGCTATACGGTACAGGTCTTGCAGCGGCAGTGGGGGGGGCGCAGCAGCATTGCACCGAGCACCGTGGCCGCCATGACACGGCAATGCGCCACCTTGCTGCAAGCGGGCCTAAGCCTGGTGCCGGCACTGCAAATGCTGCAGCGCAGCGCCGCCAATGCCACCATGGCGACGCTGCTGCAACAGGTGCAGCAGGATGTGGAACGCGGTCTGCCTTTCTCGCAAGCCCTGGCGAGGCATGCCGATGCGTTCGGCCCGCTTTACACCAGCATGGTTCACGCTGGCGAGAGCGCCGGCATTTTGGACACTCTGCTTGATCGGCTTGCCCACACTCTGGAAAAAAACGAAGCCCTGCGCGCACGCGTGCGTTCGGCGCTCACCTACCCGTGCGCCGTCATCGTGGTGGCGATGGCCGTCTTGCTGTTGATGCTTTTGTGGGTGGTCCCTGTCTTTGAGGACGTGTACCAGTCGTTTGGAGCTGCACTGCCCTGGAGTACGCAGCTTGTACTGACGCTCAGCCGGACACTGAGCGACGGTGCCGTTTGGCTGGTCTTGCTGTGCCTGCCACTGTTGGTTGTGCTGCGCTGGCAGTGGCAACAGGCCCGCTGGCAGCGCCTTTGGCACCGGCGCGTATTGGATATACCGGGCCTGGGGCCGATGGTGCGCAGTTCGGTGCTGGCACGCTGGGCGCACACTTTGTCGGCCTTGCTGGCCGCGGGCGTTCCACTGACCGAAGCCCTGCCAGTGGCTGGCAAGGCCACCGGTCACCCGATTTACACGCGCATCAACGAGCACCTGCAACGGCGCGTGGCACAAGGTGGTCGACTGAGCGAGGGCATGGCCCACACCGGCCGATTCCCGGACATGCTGGTCCAGCTTTGCGCCACCGGCGAAGACACCGGCACGCTCGACACCCTGCTGGAGCGCGCAGCACAGCTGATGACCGAAGAGCTTGACACCCGGGTGCAAGCCCTGTCCAGCCTGATCGAGCCACTGATCATCGTCATTCTGGGCGGAGCAATCGGGGTTATCCTCATGGCCATGTACCTCCCCATCTTCCGGCTCGGTCAAGTCTTCTGAACATGCCTCACGACGTTTTGAGTTTGGTCTTCATGGCTGCACTGGGTCTGGCCATTGGCAGTTTTCTGAATGTACTGATCCACCGCCTGCCCATCATGATCGAGCAGTCTTGGCAAGACCCGGCTGCCAACACCAAGCCGGCCATGGATCTGGCTTTTCCGGGTTCGCACTGCCCGTCATGCCGCCACCCGATTGCCTGGTACGACAACCTGCCGCTGCTGAGTTTTGTGCTGTTGCGTGGGCGCTGCCGGCATTGCCACATCGCCATCTCTTGGCAATACCCCCTGGTTGAACTGGTCACCAGTGCCCTGTTTGTCTGGAGCCTGCTGACCCACCCCGACACAGGTGCCGCCTTGGCCTGGGCCGGCTTTGCCGCTGCCTTGCTGGCCTTGGCCGTGATTGACGCTCGCACCACCTGGTTGCCCGACGCCATCACCCAGCCCCTGACCTGGGGTGGCCTGATCGCTGCCGCATGGGGCTGGACCGGGGTGTCGCTGTCCGCTGCACTGTGGGGGGCGGTGGTCGGTTTTTTGTGTCTGTGGTCGGTGTACTGGGCGTTTCGCCTGCTGACCGGCAAAGAGGGCATGGGTCACGGCGACTTCAAGTTGCTGGCCGCTTTGGGGGCCTGGTTTGGTGCACAGGCCTTGCTGGCCCTGGTCCTGATCGCTTCTGTTTCTGCGCTGGTGGCGGCCCTGGTGCTCATGTGGCGCAAGCAACTGCCCGAAAACCGGCAAATTGCCTTTGGGCCTTTTCTGGCGCTGGCTGGCGCCTGGCTTTTGTTTGCCGGGCCGCCGCGCATGCTGGTGCTTTGAATCTGGATTGAACTTGTGATGACTTCTTCACGCATCTGGCGCCTGGGATTGACCGGCGGTATTGGCAGCGGCAAAAGCACCGTGGCGGGCATGCTGGCTGAGCTGGGCGCCGCCATCATCGACGCCGACGCCATCTCTCGCAGCCTGACAGCCCCTGGTGGACGCGCCATCGACGCCATTGCCCAGCAGTTTGGCGCGCACATGATCGGCGCGGACGGCGCCATGGACCGCCAGGCCATGCGTGAGCGCGTCTTCCAAGACCCGCAGGCGCGCCAGCAACTCGAAGCCATCATCCACCCTCTGGTCGGCGACATTGGCCGCGAACAGACCGAGGCCGCACTGCAATCGGGCAAGCTTTGCCTTGTGCACGATGTGCCGCTGCTGGTCGAATCGGGTCGGCGCTGGCGCACCCTGGTAGACCGTGTGTGGGTGGTTGATTGCGAAGTCCACACGCAACGTGAACGCGTCATGGCCCGCAGTGGCCTGGACGGCACCGAGGTGGACCGCATCATCGCCAGCCAAGCCAGCCGGGCGCAGCGCCTGGCCTGCGCCGACGTGGTCATCTACAACCAGGCCCTGAGCCTGGCCCAGCTTCGTCAGCAGGTTCACAAGGCAGCACAGCACTTCGGGCTATGATCGGGCGATTGGAAGATCACCGCGTGATACTGTACGAATACCCCTTTAATGAGCGCATCCGCACCTATTTGCGGTTGCAGCAGTTGTTTGACCGACTGGGGGTGCTGATCGCCCGCCCAGACGCCATCGACCACCACTTTGCGCTCATCACCCTGTTTGAACTGCTCGAAGTCGCAGCTCGCCCCGAGCTCAAGGCCGATGTGCTGAAAGACCTGGAACGCCAAAAGCAGGTTTACAACAGCTACCGGGGCAACCCGGCCATCTCTGAAAAAGCGCTGGACGGCGTGATCGCCCAGCTCGACAGCCACTTTGAACAGCTCAACGCCCAGACGGGCCGTCTGGGCCACGTGCTGAGCGAGAACGACTTCCTCACCGCGCTGCGCAGTCGGGCGGGCATTCCCGGTGGCACCTGCGAATTTGACCTGCCTGCCTACCACGCCTGGAAGCACCAGGAGCCGGGCTTGCGCTATGCCGACTTGCTGAACTGGACAGCGCCTTTTGCGCCGCTGGCTCAGGCCATCACTTTGCTGATGCAGATGCTGCGCGAGTCGGGCATGACGCAAAAAGTCATGACCAGCGCAGGCCAGTTGCAACAGAATTTGCCACAGGGCCGCGCTTTCCAGTTGCTGCGTCTGCGCATCGACCCCAGCCTGGGCCTGACGCCTGAGATCAGCTGCAACCGCATGCTGGTCGTCATCCGGCTCATGCAGCAGCAGGCCGATGGCAAACAAATCGCTTGCAGCGACGACGTGCCTTTTGAGATGACGCTCTGCGCATGAGCGGCGCTGACGGCACACCCGAATCGGTCGAACGCCGGGTTCGGTGCCCGGCATGCCAGCATTGGTGCATCTACAGCACCCGCAACCCCTACCGCCCTTTTTGCTCGGCCGCCTGCAAAGGGCTGGACCTGGGCGCTTGGGCCAGCGAGAGTTTCCGCTTGCCCGAAGACACGCCCAGCGACGGCGAGTTTGGCGACCCCCGCCTGTTGCAGTAATTCAGGCGTGCGTCGCGCCTGAAAACCCACGTTCTTCGGCCAACCAGGCCAGCACCGGGACTGTGCCAGGCAGCACCGGCATCACCGTGGCCGGCAACTGTTGCCAGGCAAAAGTCTGGGCCTCGCGCATCTGCAGCTCGCCGTCCCACTGCCGCACCTTGCAAAAGTGCAGGCGCACCAGGGCGTGCGGGTAGTCCACCATCTGGGTTTTCCAGGGTTCGGCCACGCCGATGGTGATGCCCAATTCTTCGTGCAGTTCGCGGCGCAAGGCTTGCTCCACCGTTTCTCCGGCTTCGAGTTTGCCGCCCGGAAATTCCCAGTAGCCTGCATACACCTTGCCCTCGGGACGCGAGGTCAGCAAGAAGGCACCGTCGGGCTGCAGCAGCACGCCCACCGCCACTTCGGTCACGGGGCGGTCAGCGCCGCCCTCACGCTGGCATTCGCCGTCGGCCACCAGGGTGCCCCCCATCAGGCCAGGCGCCCCATGAAATCACGCGCGAACTGGTAGGCCACACGACCGCTGCGCGAAGTGCGCTCCAGCGCCCACAGCAAGGCCGCCGGGCGTGCCTCTTCGATCTGCGCGGGCGTGGCGCCCAGTGCGGCCAGCCATTGCGCGGCAATCGTCAGGTACTCGTCTTGCGAGAAGGGGTAGAAGCTGATCCACAGGCCAAAACGCTCGGACAGCGATATCTTTTCTTCGACGCCTTCGCCCGGATGCACCTCGCCATCGGGCGTGTGCTTGTAGCTCAGGTTCTCGCTCATGTACTCGGGCAGCAGGTGGCGGCGGTTGCTGGTGGCGCACACCAGCACATTGGGCGTGGACGCGGCCACCGAGCCGTCCAGAATCGACTTGAGCGCCTTGTAGCCCGGCTCGCCGTCTTCAAAGCTCAAATCGTCGCAATAGACCATGAACTTTTCGGGGCGGGCGGCCACCACTTCGATGATGTCGGGCAGATCGGTCAGGTCGTCCTTGTCCACCTCGATCAGGCGCAAGCCACGCGGGGCAAACTGGTTCAGGCTGGCTTTGATGAGCGAAGATTTGCCGGTGCCACGCGCACCGGTCAGCAGCACGTTGTTGGCTGGGCGGCCCTGCACAAACTGCTCGATGTTGCGCTGCATCTTCTCTTTCTGGTCGTCGATTTCCTTGAGGTCATCGAGCGTCAGCGCGGCCACATGGCGCACAGGCTCCAGCACACCGTGGCCGCTGGCACGCTTGCGGTAACGCCAAGCCACGGCCTGGCTCCAGTCGGGGGCAGAAAGAGGCTGGGGCAGGACGGACTCGATGCGCGCAAACAGCTGCTCGGCGCGGTCCATCAGGCGTTCAAACTTTTCGTTCATCGGGATCAGCTGCGGTAGTCGGCGTTGATGGACACGTAGTCGTGGCTCAGGTCGCAGGTCCAGACGGTGTCACTGGCGGTGCCGCGACCCAGGCCCACGCGCACCGTGATCTCGGCCTGCTTCATGACGCGCTGACCGTCTTCCTCTTGGTAATAGGGATGGCGGCCGCCCTGGGTGGCCACGTGCACGTCGTCCAGGTGCAGTTCGATCAGGCCCTGGTCCAGGTCATCGATGCCGGCGTAACCCACTGCCGCCAGGATGCGGCCCAGATTGGGGTCGCTGGCGTACATGGCGGTCTTGACCAGTGGCGAATGCGCAATCGCATAGGCCACCTGGCGGCATTCGTCACCGGTTTTTCCACCTTCGACCGTGATGGTCAGGAATTTGGTGGCGCCTTCACCGTCGCGTACGATGGCGTGCGCCAGCTGGCGGGCCACTTGCAGCATTGCGGCTTTGAGCGCCTGGGCGTCCGGGCAGTCCCAAGAGGTGATGGGCGCGTTGCCCGCCTGGTGGGTGGCCACCACCACAAACGAGTCGTTGGTCGAGGTGTCACCATCGATGGTGATGCGGTTGAACGAGCCATCGGCCAGCTCGCGGGCCAGCGCAGGCAGCAGCTCGGGGGCGATGGCGGCGTCGGTGGCCAGAAAGCCCAGCATGGTGGCCATGTTGGGGCGGATCATGCCCGCGCCCTTGCTGATGCCGGTCACGCTGACCGTCTTGCCACCGATGTGCAGCTGCCGGCTTGCCGCCTTGGGCACGGTGTCGGTGGTCATGATGCCTTCGGCCGCCTTGGCCCAGTTCGATGCAGCCGCATCGGCAATGGCCGCCGGCAAGCCGGCCACGATGCGCTCGACGGGCAGCGGCTCCATGATCACACCGGTCGAAAACGGCAACACCTGGGCTGGCTGGCACTGCAGCAACTGGGCCAGGGCTTCGCAGGTCTGGCGCGCGTGGGCCAGACCGGGGGCACCGGTGCCTGCATTGGCATTGCCGGTGTTGATGACGATGGCGCGGATGCCTTGGCCACCTTGCAGGTGCTCGCGGCACACCTGCACCGGCGCCGCACAAAACCGGTTTTTGGTGAACACACCGGCCACGCTGGCACCCGCGTCGAGCAGCATCACGCTCACGTCCTTGCGGTTGGCCTTGCGCACACCGGCTTCTGTAACGCCCCAGCGCACACCGGCCACGGCATGCAGTTGCGCAGGATCAAGGGGAGGCAGATTGACGGGCATGGCGGGCTTTCGTGTCGAAAATGGGTATCAAGAAAAACGGGCCGAAGCCCGTGAAATGAGGTGGCAAGCGATCAGCTGAGCTTGCCGTGGCATTGCTTGAACTTTTTGCCGGAGCCGCAGGGGCAAAGATCGTTGCGGCCCACGCCGGCAAACTGGCTCATGTCAAAACCATCGGCGGTGGTGACATGCTGCTGGCCGGTTTCGTCGGGTGCGCTGTAGGTCACGTTGTCGATGTGCTCGGCCTTTTCTTCGATGGCGTGCGCTGCTTCCTGCATCTGCTCGCCGCTCTGGATCTGCACCGTCATCAGCACGCGTGTGACTTCGTTCTTGACCGAGTCCAGCAGCTGCCCGAACAGTTCAAAAGCTTCACGCTTGTATTCTTGCTTGGGCTGCTTTTGCGCGTAGCCGCGCAGGTGGATACCCTGGCGCAGGTAGTCCAGCGCAGAGAGATGTTCGCGCCAGTGGGTGTCAATGCTTTGCAGCAGCACCATGCGCTCGAACGGCACAAAACTGTCGGCGCCCACCTGGTCCAGCTTGGTTTTGAAGTGCGCGTGCACAGTGGCCACCACGGCTTCGAGCAGGTCTTCATCGGTGATGGCGCTGGACGACTGCACCTTGGCTTGCAGGTCCAGGTCGATCTGCCAGTCGTTCTTGAGCACGGTTTGCAGACCGGCCAGGTCCCACTGTTCCTCCACCGATTCTTCGGGCACGTACTGGCGCACCAGATCGGTGAAGCAGCCTTCGCGCAGCGAGGCAATCTGGGCGTCCAGGTCCTGGGCATCCAGGATGTCGTTGCGCTGCTGGTAGATCACCTTGCGCTGGTCGTTGGACACATCATCGTATTCGAGCAACTGCTTGCGAATGTCGAAGTTGCGGGCCTCGACCTTGCGCTGGGCGCTTTCGATGCTGCGGGTGACGATGCCGGCCTCGATGGCTTCGCCCTCAGGCATTTTCAGGCGGTCCATGATGGCGCGCACCCGGTCGCCCGCAAAGATGCGCATGAGCGGATCGTCCAGGCTCAGGTAGAAACGCGAAGAGCCTGGATCGCCCTGGCGGCCCGAACGGCCACGCAGCTGGTTGTCGATGCGGCGCGATTCATGGCGCTCGGTGGCAATGATGCGCAGACCGCCAGCGGCCTTGACCTGTTCATGGGTCTGTTTCCAGGCCTCGCGCAGTGCGGCGACCTTGGCTTGCCGGGCGTCTTCAGACAGCGATTCATCGGCCTCGATGGCCTGCACTTCTTTTTCAACGTTGCCGCCCAGCACGATGTCGGTGCCGCGACCGGCCATGTTGGTGGCGATCGTGATCATGCCGGGGCGACCGGCCTGGGCCACGATGTCGGCTTCGCGGGCGTGCTGCTTGGCGTTCAGCACCTGATGGTCCAGCTTGGCCTGGGTGAGCAGCTGCGAGATCAGTTCGGAGTTCTCGATCGAGCTGGTGCCCACCAGCACCGGCTGGCCCCGCTCGTGGCATTCACGGATGTCGGCGATGGCGGCGGTGTATTTCTCTTGCGCGGTTTTGTAGACGCGGTCAAGCTGGTCATCGCGCTGGCTCTTGCGGTTGGGCGGAATGACCACGGTTTCCAGACCGTAGATTTCCTGGAATTCGTAGGCTTCGGTGTCGGCCGTGCCGGTCATGCCGCCGAGCTTGCCATACAGACGGAAGTAGTTCTGGAAGGTGATGGACGCCAGGGTCTGGTTCTCGGCCTGGATCTGCACGCCTTCCTTGGCTTCGACGGCCTGGTGCAGACCATCGCTCCAGCGGCGGCCGGCCATCAGGCGACCGGTGAACTCGTCCACGATCACGATCTCGCCGTTTTGCAGCACGTAGTGTTGGTCGCGGTGGTACAGGTGCTGGGCACGCAGCGCGGCGTTGAGGTGGTGCATCAGCGTGATGTTGGCCGGATCGTAAAGGCTGGCGCCTTCGGGAATCAGACCCATGCTGGCGAGCACCTGCTCGGCTTTTTCATGGCCCTGCTCGGTCAGGAACACCTGGCGCGATTTTTCATCGAGTGTGAAATCGCCCGGCGTCACGATGCCTTCGCCCGTGCGTGGGTCCTCTTCGCCCACCTGCGGCGTCAGCTGCGGCACCACATTGCACATGGCCAGGTACATGGCGGTGTGGTCTTCGGCCTGACCGCTGATGATCAGCGGCGTGCGGGCCTCGTCGATCAGGATCGAGTCCACCTCGTCCACGATGGCAAAGTTGAGTTGGCGCTGAACACGGTCTTGCGGCTCATAGACCATGTTGTCGCGCAGGTAGTCAAAGCCGTATTCGTTGTTGGTGCCGTAGGTGATGTCGGCGGCGTAGGCGGCCTGCTTGTCCTCGCGGGGCAGTTGCGGCAAATTGATGCCCACCGACAAACCCAGGAAGTTGTAGAGGCGCGCCATCCACTGGGCGTCGCGGTTGGCCAGGTAGTCGTTGACGGTGACCACGTGCACGCCCTTGCCACTCAGGGCGTTGAGGTACACGGGCAGTGTGGCCGTGAGGGTCTTGCCCTCGCCAGTGCGCATTTCGGCGATCTTGCCGTTGTGCAGGGCGATACCGCCCACCATCTGCACGTCAAAGTGGCGCATCTTCATGACGCGCTTGGAACCTTCACGCACCACGGCAAAGGCTTCAGGCAGGATGGCATCGAGCGTTTCGCCAGCCGTCAGGCGCTGGCGAAACTCGGTGGTCTTGGCTTTCAGGGCTTCATCGCTCAGCCCTTCCAGGCTTGACTCCAGCGCATTGATGCGGTCGACAACTTTGCGGTATTGCTTGAGCAAGCGGTCGTTGCGGCTGCCGAAGATTTTGGTGAGGAATTGGATGGCCATGTCTGCACGGGGCCCGTTGCGTGAAAAGCGTTCACGCCTTGCCCCCGTTGTCCTGTCAGGTTATTGAATCAAGCGGCCAGCGCTGAGCCGACCAACCGGACATTTTACCGGCTGAGCATCTCGGTTTGACGGCGGTGGACCGAAGGACGTTGCTGCTGTCGGATAATCCCGAAATCGTGACCGAAACCCAACGCCGCCATTACGCCATACCGCTGCTGCAGGCTGCCGAGGAGTCCCCCACTTTGGCCAGTCTGGTCAGCCGCATGCGCGCCTCCAGCAGCCGCCTCGAAGCCGTCCGCAGCCTGCTGCCCCTACCCCTGCACAGGTCGGTCCAGGCGGGGCCACTGGAGGACGGGCAATGGTGCCTGCTGGTCAGCTCCAACGCTGTGGCCGCCAAATTGCGCCAATTTGTGCCAGCTTTGCAAATGCAACTCGAAAAGCAAGGCCTGCCCGTCTCGGGCATCCGCATCAAGGTTCAGGCGCGAACCCTCTAGAGTGGCGAGCCCACCGTGGTGTCCCCCGGCAAGTCAGGCGAGCCGGCCTGAACGCATGTCGCTGATCGCCTGGTGGATCTCTTGCTGCGTGTTCATCACAAAGGGGCCGTACTGGGCAATCGGCTCGTTCAACGGCTGCCCTGCAATGAGCAGCGCCTTGGCGTCTGTACTGGCCTCGATCCGCACGCCGTCGGCGGTGGCGTCATTGGCCAGCAAGGCCATGCGCTGGGCCGGCACCACCTGACCGGCCACCCGCACCTCGCCCCGGTACACATACACAAAGGCGTTGTGGCTGGCGGGCAAGGCTTGTTCAAAACGACTGCCTGCGACCAGGTGCAGGTCCAGGTAGAGCGGGGCCGTGGCTTCGCGCGTCACCGCACCCGCCACACCCTGGCTGACCCCGGCAATCACCGTCACCGCCACGCCAGAAGGCGTAGTGAACTGTGGCAGTTCGGCGTTTTTGAAGTCGCGGTACCAGGGCGCGCACATTTTGTCGCGGCCGGGCAAGTTCAACCAGAGCTGAAAACCTTCCATCACCCCGTGTTCTTGCTGCGGAATTTCAGAGTGGATTACGCCCCGGCCTGCGGTCATCCACTGCACGCCACCGTTTTCGAGCAACCCTTCGTGGCCCGCACTGTCGCGGTGCAGCATGCGACCGGCGATCATGTAGGTCACCGTCTCAAAGCCCCGGTGCGGGTGGTCCGGGAAGCCTGCGATGTAGTCGTTGGGGTTGTCGCTGCCAAAGGCGTCCAGCATCAGGAACGGGTCCAGGCGGCGCTGCAGGTTTTGCGTGAGCACACGCGTGAGTTTGACGCCCGCGCCGTCCGAGGTGGGCTGACCGGCGATCAATTGCTCCACCGTACGCGCACGGGTCACGGTTTCGAGGGTGATGGCCTGGGTGTGTACAGAGCTCATGGCATTTTTCTTTTTGGGGCTTGGGACTCAAAAAAGAAAATGGCCTGTGAAAACAGGCCATTCAGTGTGTGGTGCCGGATGTCGGATTCGAACTGACGACCTACCGCTTACAAGGCGGGTGCTCTACCAACTGAGCTAATCCGGCACGGGATGGATTCTAACCGCAGACAAAGGCAGTTTTTGTCCCATGCGATTTATTTGACGCGCTTGAGCGATGGGCGCTGTCCTGTGGGGGGAGTTGCCGGTGGCACGGGGTCTTCGGGTGCATCAGGCACAGCCTCTTGCGTTGGAGGCGCTGTCTCTTCGTCTTGCACCGGAAAAGCCATGCCCTGCCCGTTTTCTCGGGCGTAGATGGCCATGACCCGGCTGATAGGCACCATGATGTCGCGCGGCTTGCCGCCAAAGCGGGCTTTGAACTCGATGAATTCATTGCCCAGTTTGAGGGAGCTGGTGGCGTCCATGCTGACGTTCAGGACGATTTCGCCGCCCTGCACGTACTCACGGGGCACCTGCACCGTCTGGTCGACCTTGACCGCCACATAAGGCGTGAAACCATTTTCGGTGCACCATTCGTAGAGGGCACGGAGCAGGTAAGGCCGCGTTGACGGCAGGTCGGCGTCCATCATGCTTGCACCGTTTACTTGCGCATGACTTTTTCGGACGGCGTCAGCGCTTCGATGTAGGCCGGACGCGAGAAGATGCGCTCGGCGTACTTGAGCAGCGGCGCAGCGTTCTTGGACAGCTCGATGCCGTAGTAGTCCAGGCGCCACAGCAGCGGAGCAATGGCCACATCCAGCATGGAGAAGTTGTCGCCCAGCATGTACTTGTTTTTGAGGAACACGGGGGCCAACTGGGTCAGGCGGTCACGGATGTGCGAACGGGCTTTTTCGAGGGCTTTGTCATTGCCCTTGAGCGCGCGGTTTTCGAGCGTGGTCACGTGCGTGAACAGTTCTTTCTCGAAGTTGAGCAGGAACAGGCGCACGCGGGCACGGTCCACCGGGTCGCCCGGCATCAGCTGCGGGTGCGGGAAACGCTCGTCAATGTACTCGTTGATGATGTTCGACTCGTACAGGATCAGATCGCGCTCGACCAGGATCGGCACCTGGCCATAGGGGTTCATCACGCTGATGTCTTCGGGCTTGTTGTACAGGTCCACATCGCGGATCTCGAAGTCCATGCCTTTTTCAAACAACACGAAACGGCAGCGATGCGAGAACGGGCAGGTGGTTCCGGAATAAAGCACCATCATGGCGGGAGGCTCCTCTACAAAATCAAAAAGAGTGGGCAGCCACGGGAGGGGCCAACCCACTCTGTCAGACCCACGTCAGCGGGTCGGAAGGCGAATATTACTTGACGTCTTTCCAGAACGCGGCGTTCAAACGCCACGCCAGGAAGGTGAAGCCCAGCAAGAACAGCAGGACCCACACGCCCACGCGCACACGGGTGTTCTGAGCGGGCTCGCCCATCCACACCAGGTAGTTCACCAAATCACCCACGGCAGTGTCGTACTGCTGCGATGTCATGGTGCCAGGCTTGACCTGTTCCCACTTGCCGGTAAAGACATGGGTGGTGTGGCCGTGCTCTTCACGCTCTTCGTAAATCGGCTTGCGCTCGCCCTGCAGTTCCCACAGCACGTGCGGCATGCCCACGCTCGGGAAAGCCAGGTTGTTCCAGCCAGTCGCCTTGGTCTCGTCACGGTAATAAGTGCGCAGGTAGGTGTAGATGTAGTCTGCACCGGTGCCGCCATGGCCAGCCTTGGCACGGGCGATCACGCTCAGGTCAGGCGGATTGGCGCCAAACCATTCCTTGGCCTGCTTGGGATCGATCGCGGCCTTCATGGTCTCGCCCACCTTGTCGGTGGTGAACAGCAGGTTGTCCTTGATCTGCTGCTCGCTCAGACCGATGTCTTGCAGGCGGTTGAAGCGCATGAAGGCAGCCGAGTGGCAGTTCAGGCAGTAATTGACGAACAACTTGGCGCCGTTTTGCAGCGAAGCCAGGTCGTTGGTCTTGACGGGGGCTTTGTCCCAGGCGACGGTGTCACCACCAGCAGCCTGAACGCCGCCTGCCAGACCGAGGGCCATCAGCAAGCTCAGAGCAATGTTCTTGAGGTTTTTCATGTTCTTGACTCTCCGGGTTCTCAGTGCGGCGTGAAAGTCACGCGGTCAGGCACGGCCTTGGGGGTGCCCAGACGGCTCCACCAAGGCATCAGCAGGAAGAAGCCGAAGTAGAACAGGGTACCGAACTGCGACACGCGCTCACCGATCGGAGACGGGGGCTGCACGCCCAGGTAGCCCAGGATCAGGAAGATGACCACGAACACGGCATACAGGTACTTGTGCCAGTCAGGACGGTAACGGATCGATTTGACCGCGCTGTTGTCAAGCCAGGGCAGGAAGAACAAGATGACCACAGCGCCGCCCATCACGACCACACCCCAGAACTTGGCGTCGATCGAGAGCATCAGGACGGAAATAACCACGGCAGCACCGATCACAGCACCCTTCAGCACCTGGGGCAGCTTGCACTTGGCCACGGCCAGCACAGCGCCACCGACCACACAGGCCACCAGAACATACATCATCTCGGTAGTGATGGCACGCAGCATCGAGTAGAAGGGCGTGAAATACCAGACCGGGGCAATGTGCGGCGGGGTCTTGAGCGGATCGGCCGGGATGAAGTTGTTGTATTCGAGGAAGTAACCACCGAACTCAGGGGCGAAGAACACGATGGCGGTGAAGGCCAGCAGGAACACGCTCACACCAAAGATGTCATGCACGGTGTAGAAGGGGTGGAAAGGCACGCCGTCCAGGGGTTTGCCGTTGGCGTCCTTGGGGGCATTGGGGCCTTTGATTTCCACGCCGTCGGGGTTGTTGGAACCGACATCGTGCAGCGCCAGCAGGTGAGCCACCACCAGGCCCAGCAGGACCAGAGGCACAGCGATCACGTGGAAGCTGAAGAAGCGGTTCAGGGTGGCATCGCCCACCACATAGTCACCGCGAATCAGCAGGGCCAGATCGGGGCCAATCAGGGGAATGGCGGAGAACAGGTTCACGATCACCTGGGCGCCCCAATAGGACATCTGGCCCCAGGGCAACAGGTAGCCCATGAAGGCTTCGGCCATCAGGCACAGGAAGATCGCGCAGCCGAAGATCCAGACCAGCTCGCGCGGCTTGCGGTAGCTGCCGTACATCAGGCCACGGAACATGTGCAGGTACACCACAATGAAGAACGCCGAAGCGCCAGTGGAGTGCATGTAACGGATCAGCCAGCCCCAGGGCACATCGCGCATGATGTACTCGACCGAAGCGAAAGCCAGAGCAGCGTCCGGCTTGTAGTGCATGACCAGGAAAATACCGGTCAGGATCTGGATGACCAGGACCAGCAAGGACAGCGAGCCAAAGATGTACCAGAAGTTGAAGTTCTTCGGTGCGTAGTACTCCGACATGTGGACGCGGTAAGCGTCAAAAGCGGTCGGAAAACGGTTCTCGAACCAGTTGGCCACTTTGGCACTGGTCGGGGCGTTGGGGGAAATTTCCTTGAATTCAGCCATGTCAGTCTCCATCAGGCCTTCTTGTCTTCACCAACCAGCAGCTTGGTGTCCGACAGGTACATGTGCGGCGGCACCTCGAGGTTGTCGGGTGCGGGCTTGTTCTTGAACACGCGGCCAGCCAGGTCAAAGGTCGAGCCGTGGCAGGGGCACAGGAAACCGCCGTTCCAGTCATCGGGCAGCGAAGGCTGAGCGCCCGTCTGGAATTTGTCAGAGGGCGAGCAACCCAGGTGCGAGCAAATGCCCACAGCCACCAGCACTTCGGGCTTGATGGAGCGGGTCTGATTCTTGGCGTACTCAGGGGTCGGGTAGGCCTTACGGTCGGAATTGGGGTCAGCCAGCTGGCTCTCGGTCTTTTTGAGGGATTCGAGCTGCTCAGGCGTGCGCTTCATGATCCAGACAGGCTTGCCGCGCCATTCGACGGTCATTTTTTCGCCCGGCTTGAGCGAAGAAATGTCCACCTCGACGGCAGCGCCGGCGGCCTTGGCCTTTTCGGAAGGTTGGAAAGTGCTGACAAACGGCACGGCCACAAAACCGGCGCCTACGGCTCCGGCAGCACCGGTGGCAACAAGCCACGTCCGCTTGCTGTTGTCGACTGGGGTATCGCTCATGGAAATCCTCTGCGAGTCTTAATCTGGATCAACCAGGGATTGTAGCGGAGTCAAACAGGCAGACTTCTTACAAAGACTGACAACAAGAAGACTTCCACCTCTGACAATATCGCTCTTTGGTTCACTTTTTCGAAAAAGGAAGCTCCATGTCATTTGTCACCGAATTCAAGTCTTTTGCCATGAAGGGCAATGTGGTCGATCTGGCAGTCGGTGTGATCATTGGCGGCGCCTTTGGCAAAATCGTTGACTCGGTCGTAGGCGATTTGATCATGC
>JACCDH010674376.1_pt1 | contig 20125 bp, 17 predicted proteins | sample 7442481 | NCBI WGS metagenome assembly JACCDH01 (sample SAMN15323433, study PRJNA562643) | freshwater metagenome | isolation source: river surface water | place: USA:Blue River Watershed | collected 2017-08-15 | reverse complement strand
TTTCTACCCCCTGTAATATGGTTTCTTCGTCGTTTGTCGCACAATATTGACCCAAAAGGTATTCGAGTACATAAATGGGAACAATTGCGTTTCCTTTAACAAATTTGGTTAGGTCTTTACGAACCACTTTACCACCAAAGTGTTCGTTTAATTTTATGTCTAATTCCTTCATTGTTTAAAAATCATCAAAGTCGTTTGTAAAAGAGATATTTAGAGTGTAAAAATACTCTTTGTATTGTTTCCATTTTGAAGTTCCTTCTACAGGTTCTTCAAGAACTAATTTTACTCTTTGGTTTTTGTACTTGCTATTGGCTTTGGAGCTCATTACAAATTGATGCTTAACCTCTCTTAGTCGCTCACTTCCTTCTTCTATATCAAAATTATATTTGTATAGGTCACTTAAATCCTCTCCATCTTCTGCTCGGATTACAGCACGAATACTTCTTGGTAAGACTTGGTCGCTTGTTAAATTAGTTTGAATGAAAGATACAGGTAGTATGTTGGTTGTAATTCTATCTGTTGATTTGATTATATCAATGTCAACTTGAGTAGTTGTATCTTGTCTTGTCTTAGTAATTTTAATTAAAGGAATTACAATTTCTTGAGGTGAAGAACCACCATGTATAAATCGAGAACCTGCACCTTTAACCCTTATTCGATTAATTGACTTAGGAACTAATACATCTACATCACCAACCAATCCTAATTCAGTGCCTTTAAATGATTTTGTGGCTGAATCATTTGACAAACCTCTACCTAAAACAAACCGTCTATTTTCCTTCCATATTTCACCTTCATGTTTTGAATCACTAAAATCACTTTCATCAAGGTGATTATGTTGATATATAAATCCATGGTCAGATGTAATAATCATATTATATCCATTCATGTTGTTTATCTTTTTAAGCATTTCGAGCAAGAAGACAAATTCTTCTTCTACAGAATCAAAAACCTTCTCTTCTGTTGTTTTATCATCACCTACTTTGTCAATTCGATTGTGATAGATATATATCAAATCATATTGTTTTACAAACTCTCTTCCTTCTTTAGCAGAATTCATTTTCATAAAATCTTCTGCCTTAATAGCAGTTGCTCTTGAACCTGCATTAACTTCTAAAATCTTAGAACGGCTTTGGACACCGCTTGTAGACATTCCATCAATTAAAATAGAATCTGAACCCTCTTGAATAGATAATTCTTTATAAGGAAGCAATGAAGCCATTCCTAACTGAGTATATGAGGGAAGACTTGATACCATATGATTCAATGAAGCTTCAAAACGATTTTCATTTTGCAATTTCTTTGTCAGTTCAACTCCGCATTCATATCGAAATGCATCTGATATAATAACAAATAACCTTTGTTTTTTATCAATTACTGGTTTAACATGAGTTTCATAAAAACTTTTTTGATTGAATTGGTTTTCAATTTTCCACGAATTCAAATTATCAATTACACCTTGCCAGTTGTTATTATATATGAGTAACCAATCATTTGAATAAACTTTTTCAACCTTTACAGCTAAATCAGATAATATTTTATTTTGACCTGTCTTTCTGAAATTCCAAATGAACTTTCTATAAAACAAATCAATCTCATATGAGCTTGATGCGTAATCTTTTGTCCCTTCGTCTAACGTAGAATAAGTTTTATTTCCATATTTCTTAGCACCTGAAATTAATTGAGAAGCAAATAAGACGCATTGATAGAATGGCTCAAAATCACTATTATACCAAAATTTGTTTTCTCTTTGCTTTACAAATTGAGATACATTATCAGAAGAAATACCTTCTGTAATAATTAAATGAACCAACTCATGAATAATTCTTTGGTCAACCATTTTAAAAATGTCATCACCAATAATCGATTCTAATGTGGTTTGATTTAATTTATTTTCGATATCCAAATCATTGGATATTTTATCAGAGATTTTACCAAAGTAGTCTTTATAAAGAGTACTGTCTTTCCATAAAGAAATCAATAATTTAGATTCTTTGGAAATCTTGTTTGTAGTTCCAAATGAAAAATTGGAATTAAACACTTCAATTAAAAAATCATAGATACTTGGTGTATCGTTGGTATACCCAAATTTTCTCTTAATCTCTCCCCAATAATAACTCGTTAATCCATATCGTTCTAAATCCTTCTCGTACTTATCATTTCCATCTGAAAACCCTGAAGCATGTGCATGAATATAAGTTAGTAAATTAATATTCTCGGTTCCAAACAGGATAGCCAGCATCTTGTATCGAATTTCAGGATATTCATCACCTTCTCCCAAATAATCATTCAATTTTATTCTTCTCTCTTTCGCTCGAAAAAACTCCATATGTTGGGTTACGAGTTCCTTTAAATGATACCCAAGTCCCATTTCTTGAAGCCACATTGCTTCTTGGTCAGTATGAAATACATGGTGTGCTAGTTCTAAATCCAATAACCAATTATCTTCATTTGCAGGCTTTTCTCCTGAAAAAAATAAAAGAAATTTATCTAAAGGATTTTGTTTGGTAATAATGTACTTTACCGCAAATTCATTTTTTTGTACATGAATTTTTGTTACTCCATCAAGCCTGACTTCATTAAACTGCTCTATAAGTTCTAATTTCTCATCGTACCAAAAAATGACACGATGTTTATAAAATAACTTAATTAATGCCTCAGATATTTTATTCATTATAATTCAGTTTTTCTAGCTTGTGCTAACCAAGTTGTGTGTTCTCGAGAAATAGCATTTTCTGAATCTAAAACATATTTAGAGAATTCTTCTTCCAATCGAATACTTTCACCCAATTCTGAAATGAGATTTAACTCAATGGATGCTGTAGAATAAGAATGGTTAAGATTTTGGTATTGTTTAAGCTGTACCCACGCAATTATTGCTGTAGAGACAGTAGTGAACAAACCGATAAAATTCCAATTAGATTTTGGATTAAAGAATAAATATCCTATACAAATAATTGTTAAAACATGAGAAAAAATATTTAAAGTAAACCATAAGTTACCCCTTTCTTTATTTTTCTTTGCTTTTTTAGAATACCATGTTTTTTGCTCATCAATTCTTTCTTTCAAATAATACTTCTTTCTTTCAGATAAATTTTTGGACCTCATATTTGTCATTTTAACTGTAATATTGGGTTCAACTAATAATGTTTTATCTAAATGCTTATTTAAAAATTCAAATTCTTTAGATAGCTTGTCAATTTTATTTAAAAAAATTCTTCTTACAGAATCACCATCAATTTTTATGTTGAACTCTTCAGAACATGATATATATCTCCAAGTAATCGTTTTACAAGACTCCGCTAAAGCTCTGCCTTGATACCATAAATTGTCATATCTCTTTATTTTCTGAATAACTGAAACCATAATTCCCAAAAGAAACAAAGCTCCGGAGATGAGATAAATAATTAATTTTGAGCTTTCAATACTAAAATTGTAAATACAAAGAATTGCACCAAACAAAACAAGTGCTAATTCAGCCAAAAAAAGTTTTAAATAATTCTTTTGAGAATCAATAGAAACTTTATCTGAAGCTCTATATAAAGAAGGATAATCTGCCTTTTTCATCAAAATCTAACTTTTGTTTTAGATGATATTTCAGAATCCCTTTTATCGAAAGCTCGGTCAATAAATAAATTAGGATTAAGTTTAAAATCATCCCATTTTACTAATACACAATATCTATCAGATTCACTCCATGCACACTTATTGTTTGGAATATAGTAGTTATAACGAAATTCTTCAATTACAGTATTCTTATTTATGTTTACATAATTATGACTTTTCCCGCAATTAGAACAAGTACCAGAACCTGTATATATTTTATCATACATTTTTGGCAATACAATTCCTAAAACCCCATTTTTTGTATTATTAACACCATGAAATAATGATGATTGTAATTCTTGCTTAATGTATTTTTGTTCATCAGTGCCTAATAATTCATTTGAGTTCTCTCCAATTAGAAAAATTGTTACGGTTGAATCAGACAAATAACCCTCTCTAATTTTTTTCATTATAACATCAAAATCATCTGAGTCTATTTTCTCATTCAAAGATTTATCAATCATATCTACATCCAAATCTTCTTGGATATACTTTTTAAAATCAATATCCTCATATTTAAACGAAATAAAACATTTATGTCCCATATAGATTATCTTATTTGTGTTACATTTATCCAATCAAATTCTCTCACCTTTTTCTTTGTCTTGGCATCATTCAATCCTTCCACATCCTTGATAGCTTTTCCAAACTTGTTATAGTTTACTAACACTCCATCATCTAAGTCAATTGTTATTCGCTCAATTGCAAGAGGTCTTAAAATCTCTCTTTCATATTCTTGTAGCTCTAATAAGACCAACTTAATCTTATCTTTTTCTTTTTGAGCTCTAGTTTGTTCTGATGAAGTTCCTGTTACTATCAGGTGGTCCAAATGTTCAACACGAGTGTTCAACTTTTCTCGGTATTGAATCAAATAACCATTCAAGATTTTATTAAGGGTATCTGGAGTGTAACGGTGCATGTATACCAATACATTAAACGAACCTTTGGGTGATGAGAACATCCAGTAAATGGGTCTTTTCTTATAGCGTTTAACGTGGTCATTGTAAAAGTCTTTCACAAAATATCTACGAACATCTTTACCCAAACACTCTTCTACAAATGCTAAATTATTATCAAAGTTGGCAGTACCAAAGCTTGCTTTTAAAAACGCATAGAAACGACCGGTAATATCATCTTCAAACCATTCATCATCCAAAACAGGAATGATATTGTCATCATCTGGGATGAAGCTAAATTGGTCCTTGTTCTTTTCGACATTTGCCAAATAGTCTTCCAGTGTTTCGCCTTGATTTGCCAAGATTAAACCTTCTTTATCTAGTGAATAACGACCAAACATACATCCCACCGCATAACTCATAAACTGAGCAAATACTTCTGATTCTTTAAAGACCAATTCACCATTTTTGATAAAAGTTTCTTCTTTTAGAATGGTAATATCTTCTAAAGGAACGTCTGGCGTTAACTCATCTTGTAATCCATAGATTTCAATAAACTGACGGTTGAGCTCTTCTTCATTTTTATGTAATTGAAAGAATTTGTTTCTCCAGTATTGCTTGTAAAGGTCAAAGGTTTCTTCTAGGTCTTGGGACTTGTGACTAAGTAGTTCGTTTTGATTGAAATCCCATGAAGTTTCTCTTGAATTCCATTCTTTTTTTGATATATTAATTAGTTCTTTTATTATATCTTCTAAAAATTCAACTTTTTCGATTTTGACAGGTATATTTGAAACATTTCCTTCGGTATAATTTAATGTGGGTGATATAATTTTAAATACATTTTGCAATACTTTCGAATTAACTAATCCTAAAAAATAATTGTTTTTTGTTTCATCTTTTGGGAAAAGTCCACCACTAGCACCACTGAAAATTTGATTATTGAATGAAATTCTGGCTGAAAATGAACCAGATGAAATTTTATTCCATGAAATCATCTTCCGATTTTGATAATTTATGTTTCTAATTGCTGAATTGGGAAAGTTCTTTATTTCAAACCCATCCCTTTCCCAGTTAACAAAATACATTTCATTCCCAAACCATTTACGGTTTTCCCCCCCATTACTGTAAAAGAACCATTTTTGTTCAGATTTATATTTGGATACTTCCCAGATATACCGTCTAAATCTATCTTGGTCACTCGCTGAAATACCTTGTTTTGCATCACAATAGTTACTCAAAGACTTATTCTTAAAGATTTCAAACCAATAATGACTCAACCAATACCCAATCGGACTTCCAGGGATTTTTTCAACGTCTTTTTGGTTGGCTATTTTATATCTTTCATTAATTAATGGAAATACAAGCGGTCTCTCATTTCCTTTATCTAAATTATCATACTCCATAAAAGAATATGTTCCTTTAAAATCTTTTTCTGGTTTTGAATTCTCTAAAATAAACGAAACCGTTCCAAAAGCAATTCGCATTATATGCCATCCGAAATGAGATAAACTGTGTATTTTAGTGTTTTCTAAAAGATTTTTTCTAAAAGTTTCAAAACTTGATAAAAACATCCAGCTTTCCATTGTGACCAAGCCAGAAAAACCGTGTTCTGGCAAATGTTTCAGCCCCCTTTCTACAAAACATGTGATTAAATCGGCTTTTGCGTCTGGATAATTTAACTTAACATAATTTGATAAATCTATATTCATTTTGCCACCACCCATGTACGGAGGATTTGCGACTAGACATGTAAATTTAGATTTCAAAAATATCAATTGATTTATTGCTATTCTCAATTGTCCAATTTGATATTGGAGAAACACATCCCCGTTATTTTCTTTTGATAAAAATATTCCTAATACCTTTTCTAATTCGTCGCCTGGAGTTTTGGGAGCAATTAAAGAACCATAATTGGTCGCTTGTTGAATTTGCGTTAAATCGTACTTTAATTCATCTGATAGATGTAATTCTATTTTATTGAAGGCGTCAATAAATTCATTTTCGGAAAGTACTAAATCTTTATAGCAAAGTATATTTGGTTCAACTTCTTTTCTAAAAAATCTTCTGTTATAACTTCTTGCTTTTAATAGTAAGGCTAATCCTGCTAATTGTGAGGCTCTTTCATCTATTTCAAACCCATGAAGATTATTTTTAATAATAAGCTCTGGTATTTCATTTGAATTGTATCCTTCCTCTTCATATATCTTGTACAATAAATCAAATCCATAAACCAAAATATGACCACTACCACACGCTTGGTCAAGTAATGTTAATTCTTCAACAGAATTTAATCTCAAATAATCCTCATTGGTATCAGATGGTGATTCAATAAAATACGGCATATGTTCACGCAACTTGGAATCGGGTTTATTCTTTAACCACAATTTTCCTACGGTATTTTGGACCATGTACTCCACAATCCAACGTGGTGTGAATAACTGAGTAGCTGCAGGTATGTCTTCTTTTTTTACAGCAGATTTGGATGCAAAAACTTCATCTTTCTTCTCTGAAATGTAGAATTGATATAACCAACCTATAACTTCCACTTCAGAACAATCTTCCACACTCATTCCATTGCGAATATCTTGTAAAATAGATAATTCAGATGTCAAGTCGTCTGGCAATAACAACTCTGTGTAATCATTTATACGCTCAAACAGAAAAGGGAGTCTCTTATTTAAGTGATTACAAGCTCCTACTAACAATTCTTTAAAGGCTTCGTTTTGCCCATTCAAACTCGGGATTTTACCATCAATTAAATCAAAAATACGGGGACGGTTTACGTTTAATTCATCGGAGATATGGCCCTGTTTAGCATCGTCTAATATTTCAGGTAAGGTATAACTTTCTTTGGGTGTAATGATTTTAACCCCTAAAGGTTGGTAATCATTTACATCCATGAAACGCAAAGCCATGAAACGATTAAACCACGTATATGCAACCTTGTCAATTAACTGTGACTTACTAGACTTAGAAATCGCATCCTTCAACAGTTTAATTTGTGAAGATTTCTCTCTTAGTTCTGGGGTGTCATTATTTAATACGAATTCTAACTTAGCTCCGATTTGTTCTAGAAGCTTTTTTCTTGCCTGTTGTGCAAACTTTTTTAATTGATTCGTATTCATTATAAGGTAATTCGTTTATTGTCTCTAACTTTTTCCAACATGGCTAACTTCAATTTTTCAATGTACTCATTTACATCCGCTTCCGTTTGAAGTTCTGATTTCGTAAATGTGGTTTTCACATCAGCACTTCTTATGTATTTAAATGCGGGCTCCTGCACTTTTCCAGTTGTTGTATCTTGGTTTGCCAATAATACTCCAATTGCATTTAACTGAGTTGAAAACATTACTTCAATCGAGTCGCTGGCAATATTTCTCATATTACCAATGTACCGCTGAGAATCCAATTTCTTAATCTCATCAGTAAATGGGGCAAGAATCAAATTTTGATTGGACTTATCAAGTTTTAAAAACTCTTCTTTGTACTTAATTAATGCTATCTTATTTTCAACTTTTTGAATAGCAAATTGTCTTTCTTCATGAATTTTATCTTTTACTTTTTGGGATAATTCATCAAGTGCTATTTTTGCATCCCTAATTCCATTCCCTATGAATGGAGTTGGATTTTCTAACAAATCTTTCATCACCTGAAACTCATTCCCTTCAACAAAATGTAGGTTAGATAAATCGCCATTCACAAAGCTTTTTATGGATTCATAGATGCCTAATTGCTCACCGTTTACGAACCTTTTAATAGGGTCAAGTTTTGTTTCTTTGATATCTAATAGGTAGTCTTTGAATTCATTGAGGTTTAATAAAAAATAATCATAATCCCTTTTAATCCATTTATCAATTTTTTCTTTAAACTCAACCAAACAATCAACAAATGGCAATTCAGCTTTTTTAGCAACAATTTCACTCACCTCTAAATGCATTTTCTTTAGTTTGTCTTTAAATGCATTTGCTACATCCTTAGCATCACTGAAAGAACAATTTTCATCAAATGCTTCAGCGTATACTTGTTTTAATTCCTTAACAAGTTTAGGGTCTATAACAGCCTGAGTCTCTACTAAAACATTTGAATAATTGGCAGAATTTAAAAACGCTTGGATGACATCCATGTCATCAAGAATATTTGAATCTTTCTTTATTTCAATTTTGCCACGCTTATATAACTTAGCTAAAATGGTCCAAACCGCATTGGGATACCAGCCATATGGTTTTTTTGCCAAATTAGTTTTTAAATCATTTAAAGAAGTTCTATCTGATTGCCCCTTTCTTCTATTAATAATGGTTAAAATTTCTGATTCAGCTTCGGATATGGTGGAATCGTCGTTGCCAAACAAACCGTCCATTCTACCCATGATTGTTTGCTTGAAAGTATCTTCAGAAAATTGCGTTGAACCCAACATACGAAGATTTACAAAAACAGTTTTAACAAGGCTTTGGAAAGCATTAATGACTAATGTTTTCCCGTCTGCTGGTTGACCAAATTGAATATTCTCTCCATTCAAATAAACTTCAGAGGAAGCTAATGCCTTATTTGCTTGCATCACCAAAGTCCTCCTTCTCTCAGCATTTTGGACACCTTTCTCTTGTAATATTCTTTTGACTTCAACTCTATTTGATGTGGACTGATTTTGTTTATTGTATTTGTCAGTTTTCAAATACATTTTTAAATCTCTAATGAAGGTTGCATTCTGAGGAAGAATAAATTTAATCCCCGAATTTCCCATTGATTGAGCTTGAATCAAGGCAATATTTCCATAATCAAAATAATTCTCAGTGATTATTTCAATTTCTAATTCTTTTTCCCTTCCCAATAAAATTCCATCGACTTTGGAGGAGAATTCGTAGTCTTGCCTGTTTTCTACATATTTAATCTTATTCTCTCGAATAACCTCATCAAAAAATAGCTCCTTTAATAAATTAGTAACTGCCTGGTCATCAATATCTGTATTTTTGATTTCCTCTTCTACATCCTTTTCATCATCCGTTAAAAACTCATATAACTCGCCATTTCTTTGCACATAACTTTGAATCTCTAATAGATTAAGTGCCTCATCGATTTTCTTTTCATGCTGCTTTAAATCAACATTAATTGAATCAATCATTAAAACAGAAATGTTTCTTTTAGTTGTTTTGAAGTTTCGAAAGTATTTTACTAAAAAGAGTGCTTTCAGTACTCTAATAGCAAATTCATTTTCTAAATTTCCTTCTGCAAGTTGGATTGATGTTTGAATTTGGCTCTTCAATTCATTCCGAATTCCATCAAACATTAAATCAAAACTTACTAAGGTTTTTTCACCTTTATCTTCTAATTTCCGAGTCACATGTTGGAACACACCAAGCATACTTCTTTCTCCTACGGATGCATGTTTTCCTTGAAACGCATTGTGAGTGGAAAGTTGAATCCTACACTGTTGAAACAAATCAAATTGATAGGCCACAAATGGCATTTTATTTGAAAAATCAACTTGACTTTTAAATCCTTTGAATTGAATACCAGAGTCAGAGAAACCTAACAAAGTTTCCAATAATGAACTCTCAGATTTATAAATCTCAATAAGTTTACCTTGACTATCTTTAGTTTTCTTTAGAAGGCGTTTTTCGATAACTTCGTCTACATTAGAAGAGGTTAGGGTAATTCTTAATTTAAACCTAGCTTGAATTCTAGCAAAGTCATTTTGCTGGCTCTTGTTCATGTCTCCAACAACCTTTTCCATATCTTCTTGAGAGGTCACAAGAATCCAAGAGTTTCCTTTTGTAGTTGTTGCAAGGGTTTCTGCGATAGTTTGGAGGTTTAACATCAACTTCGTATTGTCACTGATATATTGGCCCACCTCATCAACGAAGAAATTCAGTCTAAAGCCTTTCGGCTTCATAGTTAAATAATCATTTACACGTTGACAAAAATCTTCAATCGATTGCTTATGCTTATCCTCAATGGTGTCTAATACATTTGCGTATTCTGAAGAATTTGAACTAAAAATGTCGCCTAAGACTTCTGCAATAGATTTTGTTACTGCAGGGTCAAAATAGTCAACTCGTGCTTTCTCCCAATCATTATTATGTTTTTCAGAAAACTTACTTTTAAAGATTTGATATTTCTCATTCTTATCTAACCACATTTCAAATTCAGCGACATGTGGTTGAAATCCATAATAACCTAAATGGTCATAAAATACCTTATAGAAAACAGACAATATAGCGTTCGCATCAGTTTTACTAGTTATTTGAGCTTGCTGGTCTATATTAAATAAAATAGATTCAGATGGGGTTCTTGTTGCAGAAAGAACATCTCCTTTAAGCATTTCATCATTTTCAATCTTTTCTGCAAATAATTCACCACATTTATATCCATCAAACTCTTTGTTTTCAAGAACATAGGATAAGATTTTCAAAAGGTGAGATTTACCACTCCCAAAAAATCCTGAAATCCAAACACCGTTTGCACCACTATAGTCATTATAGCTTTGAAACAGTTCTCGAATCTTTTTGCCAATTTCATCCGTAATCACATATTCGGCAACTTCTGTTGAGATATTGTCTCGGTCATCTGCCTTAATTACAGTTTCAATATTTCTATTGATGTCTTTCTCGAAAAAGTCTTTTACTTTCATTATTTTGGTTCAATTAGGTCAATATTAAAAGCACGGTAATAATTGTCATCGGTTAATAATCCAAATAGATTAAGTGAGTGTCCATTATAATTACCGGGGAAAAAAGTGACTGTAGGAGAGTCCTTTGCTATATTTTGAAGATTATTTAAAATATTGTGAGAACGTATGAATGGAAAAACCATTCCAATGCCTGTCAAGAAATATACTTTTGATGGGGTCTTATCTATCAATTCCTTTATTTTAGGCATTAATATTTGGTGAATATTTAATGTGGATTGTAAAGCGCTTAAAAACTTACCTTTGTCTCTAGTTAGTTCTATTGAAAACATTCTCTCCATCCCACCTTTTTCCTCCAAAATATCACAAACTATATCATATAGATTAAGTTCTAAGACTGATACACCTGAGGTCTCTAACTTGTTTATCAACAATTTGATTGAATCTTTAACCTCCACTTCCTGCTTTGCATCATACGCAGTTATAAAAAACGGTATCTCTCCTCCAAGTGCTTCCTTATTCAAAAAACTACTTGACGAAATAACTTTATATAGATGTGAAAACTTTGAAGTTATATCTTCCATATTATTCATTTACTCTTGCTATATCATAATCGGAAACCAATAAGACCTTTAACCAGCTTGGATTATCTTGAGCTATAGCTTCCATCAATTTAATGTCTAATAATTGGGGTTGAATAATTCGATTTTTTATGTCGTTTATTATCCCAGCCTGTTCTAAGATTTTGAAAAGGACTTGTTTAATCTTCTTTTCAGTTAATTCTGTTAAAGAGTTCATTTCATCATGCATTTCAAGTTTTCGTCTATAAAACCTGATGTAATCCCCATCTGTAATTTGATAATCGTAAACCAATAATTTCTCTCTCACAACTTCAATGATAAACTCTCTGATGTAAGAATATGCTTTACAAATTGAAACCAAAGCAATATGCTTCTGAGTAACTAAATCTCCATTAATCAAAAGTTCTATTTCTAAGGAGGTTAAATAGGAAATCCTTTTATTGAATTCAGCCAACATTCTTTTCCCTGTCGATGATTTACCTCCACCCAGCTCGTTAATATAATCTACTTCGATATTATCAAATTGAGCCCTTGCTACGATTAAAAAATCATTTAACCGCAACGATGAAGCGGTAAAGGAGAAATCATATTTAATTGTATGTTCCATATCAATTCACTAAATCCTTTATCGGAACACTTAATACTTGACTGAGCTTTTCAACATTCTTTATAGATGGAATACTTTTACCTGTTACCCAATTGCTTAAAGTTACTTCACTTACCCCCACTTTTGACGATAACCATTTTTGTTTGACCCCCTTTGTCAATAATAATTCTTTTAACAGCATGTCTTTAAAAAAAATTAAAGTTTAACTTCTCTAATTTAGCAAAAAAATATAATTCATTTGAAATTCAAATAGAGAATAAATAATAAAAAGACTTTGATATAAAAAAAGTCACCGCATTGGGTGACTTCTATCAATTAACAATTTACTTAGTTTCAATCTTCATTTTCATCATATTCAAATAAATCCTCAGCCAACACATCAACAATCATCATAAGGAATAGCTCCATTGGAATTCCTTTTCCAAGGATAACCCTGTTTCCAATTGGATTTGAAGAGCTCTTTATTAAGCCGTATATAGAATCTCCTTCCACCTCTAATTCAATTGAAGCTAACACATCGATGACAAATGGCGATTTAAAGATTAAGCGTTTTGGGCTCGATTTTGCGAGTATCCATTTGGGGTGAATGTGAAAATTGATTTTAGTTAAATCCATGTAGCAAATGTCCAGAGTATTCGTCGATTTCCAGAAATTTTGCTGGAATTTTTTAATTGAGATTTGGCTCTTAATTATGTTTTGAAGGTTTTTTAGGTTGGGTAACTTCAAATTCTTGGAAAAAAATGGTCTGGATTTAAAACGTGGGATTGACAGGGGGCTAAAAACGAAGGTTTTGCCTATGTAAGGGCGGTTACGGGGGCACCTCCTGCTCCATATCCTGCCGTGGGGACCCCTAGCATGGCTGCCAGATGTATGATTGTTCGATTATTCGACCGGGGCTTATTGTGGACCTGTAGAACAGGCTTATGATGATTTCGGGCTTAGATGTATATTGTTTATTGCTAGAAAACCCGGTCAACCTTTGGTGAATAATTCAAAATATTTATTATAACATTTTTACATTTTGAATTTCTTCATAAGCCTGCTTACACTTATAGACTAAATTGGGTGAGCACTGTAATATACGGCAGATACTTCTAACGCCATTGCCATTCTTAAGCATTTCGACAATTTTCTTTGACTTAGATTTTTCGATGAATGTGGATGTTTTTTCTTTGCTTCCAGGAACGCGTCCTCTGTATTTTTCTGGGTTCAGTTTCGCTCTTTCTATTCCTGCCAAGGTCTTCTCTCTATTCTGATGATAGAAGAACTCAGAAAGACTTGATAATAAATTTATAAGTAGACCTGTAGTTGGTGTCTGATTTCCATTATCATCAAGAGTGGTTATTCCTTCATTTAATGAGGTTAAAGGGATTTTAAGCTCACAAAGCGTGGAAATTGTATCTATGAGGTCTTTAGTCGAACGGCCACAGCGGTCAATTCTCATCACGACGATTCGATTTATTAAACCTTTACGGCAATCGTCCAATAATCTTGCACCGGCAGGTCTCAGTTTAAAATCTAATCGTCCCGATACACCTTCATCTTTGTAGATTTTCCAACCCGGTTCAATTTTATCTTCTTGGGTGCCGATGCTTTGCAGGTAGTGAGATGTCCGGAGGTAATACGCGGTTTTCCTTTCCATGTTCGTTATTCGTTTAGGATTAAGTGAATGATTACGCTAATATCCTAGACGGAAATGGATTTCCGGAATAAAATCGTTTCTAATTTATATTATACCTTAAAACGTTATGTATCACTAATATCTCGCTTGAAGAAAGCAGTTAGTGCCAGTCGACTTTTTTTATGGTAATCAAATTCCTTTAGAGAATACTTCCTGAACTTTTTTGCCTCAGGATGACCACTTGACATTAATTCATGAAACTGTTCTTTTGATAATTGAGATAGTGATATTATAACACCTTCAGCGAGTGTAAATTCTTCAAAGGGTAAGTCTTTAGTATCCATTTAGTAAAATTGGGCTTAGTATTGATTAGATGAGTTAATTGAATATTATTTTATTTGTTGGCAATCCTGCAACAGTTTAACATAACTATCTGATAGTCTTTTCATTTGACTCTGAGTGACAATCATATACTTCCTTTTTTTTGATGGTGGATGTGGTACGAGTTTTATTAATTTCATTGTATTTCTTTCTAAATAAATATCCCGATTTTACCGTAAAAAGTTTCAATGTAGTGTTACTTACAACAAAGGACAATTCCCACACTCAAAATTTACGATAATTAAGGAAATAGAAAAGCTCTCTAATTCTTGATGACTATACTTTAATCCAAAATCTCCTTTTAGATGGAAGACTATTATCACACATAGTTCTGGTACGACAAACCAGATTCTTAATTAAATGGAACCGGCGGTATTTTACACCTTTTAACTATTAGTGGGGGTTGACTAATCCAATTATTTTATTTACTCTATGCATTGTACATAGTTGAAGTGTAACAGATTCAACCGGAGTACCTAAAGATTGCGCGTGCTCTCTCATTGATTTAGTTGTCTGTTACCAACTCGCTATGAGGGGATATTTATTTAAATGCTTAATCAAAAAAATGAGGGTTTAAAACTAATAATACCTTCCTCTGTTGATGTTGAATCTATTGTTTCAAGTTTACCTAATTTATCTAAAACCCAATCAAGGAACCTTGAAAATAGAATTTACTACATCTTATCACGCGTTGTTGTTCATAATGAGAATTTAGAATTCAATAAAAACAACAATTTCAGAAGGACGATGCGTTCTGAACAAATGAAGAAAATTCTTGGTAATCGACAATACCGACAAGCCATGAATTTATTAATGAAGTCCGAAGACCCGGTAATGTTGACAGACAATAAGTACCAGACTGGCAGAAAATCAAAAAGTTATTGGCTTGCCGACAAGTATAATACCGGAGGTATTACAACTAAGTTCCTCTCTAATGATTTGGAAATGGTTCAACGTATCAAAGAATCACATTCCTCCTATAAGGAAGGTGTTGAGATGATGGAGAGATATGACTTTCTAATCAATCAATTTAATCAACATAGGATTTCATTTGACCCAAGTGTTTTTGATTACATAGCTAATATGTACCGGCTACTTAAGAAACAAGTTGTTAAGAATAATAAGTACCAAATGATGGTTATTCATAATTTAATTGGCCGGTGGTTATACTTCGTGGACAAGGTGAATGATGGAGAGTTTAATCCTTTGGTATCAGGGAAGAACCATCGATTAAATTCTTTATTTACTCTAATCTCTAAAAATCTACGACCGTGGATATTAGTAGATGGGAAACCTTTAATTGGTGTTGATGTTAAAGCATGTGCACCATACTTACTAGCTTCTATAATGAAATCAGAGTTCTTTAATTCAGGGGATGAGGGATATAATCTAAAAACTATATATCCATCCTTGTTTAATAAATTATATAACCGGAACATGGTACAGGGTATATGGGATAAGGAACAAAATTGGGTAATAAGTGATACAGGATATAATGGTAGTTATGTAGCTAATAGTACAGGTAACTCCTCTAGTATTATATATAATAAAGAAGAACAATTAAAATATTCTTCATTTATGTGGTGTCAAAAATTTGATATCGAAGAGATTAAAGATATACTACATTATCAGAATATTTCCTTTAGTGATGACTATTATTCAATAGTAATTAAGTCTAATTTGGATGAAGAAATTACACCTGAGGAATTAGAGAATGAAAGAAATAGCTTCAAAAAGAATAATATGTACATTCTATTTGACAGCAAGCAATCAAGAAGAAATAATAACCCCCATGTTCAGCACATGGACAAATGTTTCCGTGGTGTAAACAAATGGTTGGAGATAGCACTTGAAAGTATAGGTGGTAAAGAACTATCATATATTCTTCAACGTACCGAAAGCTATTACCTGTTGAACAAAGTATCAAAACAATTTAATCAGCTTTATCCTGATGCACCACTCTTCACGATACATGATAGTCTCTTCACCACTCAAGAATATACAGAGCGGCTCAAATCTTTAATTATAGACACCGGATTGGAGTTAACGGGAATTTTACCGGGAGCAAAGATTGAAAGTCCCAGAATGGAAATAAACCCTAATATTGAGGATGTTGAAAAGTATTGGAAAAAGGCAAAATGGGTCACAACTCAAAAGAAATTTGATGAGAAAAAGAGGAAGGTATTTCAGTCAAACATCGACCGGGTAAAAATATTTTTTAAAAATACCAATAAAAAATTTGGACAAACAAAAAACGTTTAATACCTTTGTTTCGTTAAGAAAAAAAAGCAATGAAATATAGTAAGTTCCCAAAGGTATTATGTTACGAGGATTGGTACGATTTATTCGCTTTAATCAACAATAAGGAATTTAAAGGAAGGCTTTTTCAAACAGATATTTTTTATTATCCTGAAACAGAAGAAATGAAAGAAAAACGATTCTCTGTTTTAGAAACCCTTAAGAAATATAAAAATGAGATTGAAGAAATTGAAGAAAAAATGGTGCAATATCTTCAGCTTGATATTATAAGAGACCCTTCTGTTTACGTTGCGGTTCTTAAAGACACTCGTAATCCAGAACACGAAAATATTACGGCTAAAACATTTTGGCCAATCGTAGGTGGGGGACAGAAAGAAATCAGGATTTATATTGGACGCGTTTCAGATTTTTCTCACATTGAAAGAAGTAATCTTTCAAAAAGCGATGAAATTAAAGTAAAGGCGGTAACGATGATGAAAAAACACTTGACTGAAAATTATGAGGCGGGTAACTTACCATTGCATCCGAGACCCTTACCTTTTGGGGTATTAAAAAGTGAATAAAATGAATATACCAATTCGTTTTTGTCCTTCGGGACATTTTTTTAAACCTAAATGTATGTCCAGTTTTTTTATTTGTATTACATATTTTGCCGTAATACATCATCTAAAAATTGATATAGTGCGAATATTGGACTCGGACCAAATCAATCTTGAAGTTTACTCTCAATTGGGAAAAGGGAAGAACCGCTTAGGCAAAAATTAGAAGTATGACAAGTGGTCTCTAAAAATATATAAAATACGAGTGAGGTGGAGCCAGAAACCACTCAAATAAACGGGGCGCAACCGAAAAGCCATATGAGTAGGAAAACAATAATAATTAATTAAAATATGACTAATTTTTTAAAAGGTAAATCTATTACCGTTGACATCTATTTAAAAGTCTGGTTACAGCAGAGTTTTGAAGTTCCAATCGATTACGAAATAAAAGGTGCGACACCAAAGGAGGCGTATCAGAATTTAATCGACGACTTTCCCGACCAAAATGTAAATGCCATTGAGGAGCCTGACTGGTTGGACCTATATGAAAATTTAGGAGTAGTCATTGATTCAGTAGGAGATGAATTTGTGGAAAGAAAAAATCGAACCAGAAAATGGAGTGTAAAGCGTTTCGATGGTGAAAAAGTAATCTAAAAATTTGGGCCCGGTGTAATACTGGGCCCTTTAATCAAACTAAAAAAGATACGAAATGTACGATTTTAACTACAAAGAAGAAACACTCTGCAAAGAGCTCTCAAGGTGCATCGTTCAGACTCCGATTGGTCCAATGATTAAGCATCAATACATCAACTCTACCTATCACTCAAAACCCTATAAAAAGGATAAAGAAAATGGCAAATGGAATGAGGAATTGCGTTTGAAAAAAAAGTATTACGAAGATTACCTATCTGAAAACGACTTCGAATCAATCTCATGGTTGATTGAAAGACCTTGGCGGATTTCATGGTTGTATGCAAATAAAGAGATAGTCATCGAGAAAGTAGGAATTCCTATGTACTATGAGATTTTAGGGGATGTTTTCAACGATACTGAGACGGCACACAAACATAAAGATGAAATAATTGAGCTATTTAATTACGGCGGAAACCCATTGCTTATGATGAATGAAGAGGAGCTTAAACAATTCAACGAATTACCTGATGTACTTAAGATATGGAGAGGGGTAGAATCAGGAGAAGATGTTTTTGAGATTAGATTATTGGGGTGTTCTTGGACGCTCGATTTTGAGAAAGCTTTGTGGTTCGCAAAGAGAGGGAGAGGTCCCTTAAATGAAGAACCGTATCCACTAATTTTTGAATTAGAAATCAAAAAGGAAGAGGTATTATCTTTTATAACCCGAAGAAATGAGAGCGAAATCATTCTTGACTATACAAAAATTGACATAGAAAGGGTCAAATTCATTTATCCCAAAGACTCAGAAACTAATCTTTCCAAAGAAGTGGATGTGTGGCAATTCCAAAGTGAAAATGTAATCTAAATAATTGGGTACCGTTCTACTTTGAATAGCCTTTTTGTTGAGAATAAAGACTTAAAGTGAAGAAAAATAATCAAGCATTTGTGGATTTGATGGAGACTATCCAACACGGAGAGTCTAATCATAAATGGAGTGGCAATGGAGGTCATACAAAGATTTCTATCGAAGAGCTACACATTAAAAAAGGATACAGTTGTAAAATCAATGATATTCTCGAATTCTGTAAAAAAATAGAAAATGGAGAAGTCTTGGAGCCAATTGAGGTCAATCAAAATAATATGATTATCGATGGTGTTAAAAGGTATTTTGCCCACATGAGATTGAATCATAATACCATTCAAGTAAAAACGCGGGAAGTGTTCATAGAAGAGTTTATAGGAGAGCGATTTAAAATAATTAGGTAGTAGAGATGAACCAATTTTTTTCAATAAGAAAGTCCCAAAAGGATAAGAGAGTAGGCACCATTATAGAAAATATATTTGATGGCAGGTTGTCTATTTCAAGAAAGTCGATTGGCTATAAAATTCCATTAAAACTTTGGGATGCAAAGAATGAAAAGGTAAAGGTTGATGCAGAGGTAGATTACATTTCAATTAACAACAGGATACAAATTTTGCAAGACCAATTCAGCCGAATGGATAATAATCAGAATCGATTTTACTGCAAAACACCGGCATTTATTGCTGAGAAGGATATTTGTTTTATCGAGTTTTGTCGAGATATTTTGGTTAAAGATTATGATGTTGTAAATACTCAAAATAAGTACACCACTATTATCAATTCTTTGGTTCTTTTCATCAAAGAGCAGTACAACTTAGAGCGACTTCCAATTGAAATACTGCGTAAGTATGATTTCATATATGAGTACGCAAGGTTTATAACAAAGCAAACCAATGGGGTAAAGGACCCAACCGCTACAAAGAAAAATAACACTAGGTTTAACTACATTGTGGTTATTCAAACCTTTGTAAGAAAGTTTAATCAACATCACCCTTATATTGATACCATAAAGACTGACCATTATGCCATTCAAGTTCCTAAGAAGAACTTCGAGAAGATTAAGTCTCGTATGTTGAAAAAGGATGATATAGATAAGATTATTAACTATCATGAAGTAAATGGAAAGAGGAGAGTGAAGACAATGGAAGGGAAGTATCAATTCCTTTTTCAATTTTTCACATCCGGTCTTCGTGTCTCAGATATTCTCCTCATGAACTTTAAGCACTTCGTAAATGGACGCCTAGAGTTAATTATCATGAAAAATGATGATTGGTTATCTGTTCCTTTCTCTTTTAAGTCTGCCAAACTACTTTCATATTTTTATCCAATGGAATTTCAACAAGCTTTGGAATTAAACACCATTGGAGAGATTAATCTTGATGTTAGAGAATTGGAAACATTAATCAATATTCACACGGAGGAAGATTTTGGTTCATTAACCCTATTCGATTTGATGGGTCTTTGTAATCATCTCAAAAATCATAAGTTTGATGATTACAGTGATGATGTACTGGTTAT
>JACCDH011558625.1_pt1 | contig 20132 bp, 22 predicted proteins | sample 7442481 | NCBI WGS metagenome assembly JACCDH01 (sample SAMN15323433, study PRJNA562643) | freshwater metagenome | isolation source: river surface water | place: USA:Blue River Watershed | collected 2017-08-15 | reverse complement strand
TTGATTCTTGGCGCGGCTGGCGGGGATCGAACCCACGACCCTTGGCTTCGGAGGCCAATACTCTATCCACTGAGCTACAGCCGCTGCGGGAAAGGCGCCGATTCTAGCAGTCCGCCCCCTGAAAGGCCGTTCAACGCGGCCCGCAAGCCCGGTGCAAGCCGGCGGGCTCCTATAATCAGGGGCTTTGCATTTGGGGCGCGGGCTTAGGGCCGGCGCCAGCCCCGTCATCTGAAGTAGAGGACCGCGATGAGCCACCACGACCACCATGATCACGCCGGCCACGACATGCCGCATGAAGGCCCGATCAAGACGCCCAAGCAGCTGGTGGCGGCGGTGGTGGCTTCCTTCCTGATCCCCATCGTGGCGATCATCCTCTTGGTCAACTACGTGGCCACCCAACCCAAGGAAGGGGCCGGCGCTGCTGTGTTGGACGCTCAAGCCGTGGCTGCACGCATTGCGCCGGTCGGCACGGTCGAAGTGCGCGATGCCAGCAACCCGGCCACGCTGAAGACCGGCGAACAGGTGTACCAGGCCCAGTGCGCGGCCTGCCACAACGCCGGCGCCGCGGGCGCGCCCAAGCTGGGTGATGCCGGCGCCTGGGGCAAGCGCATCAAGGAAGGCTACGACCACCTGCTGACCTCGGCCCTCAAGGGCAAGGGTGCCATGGGTGCCCAGGGCGGCGGCGACTACAGCGACTTCGAAATCGGCCGCGCCGTCGTGTACTTGACCAACCAAAGCGGCGCCAAGTTCCCCGAGCCCAAGGCCCCGGAAGCCCCGGCCAAGCAATAAACCGTTTGCGCGGGCCTCCCGCGCGACGGTCCCCCAACGGCCGCTTCACGCGGCCGTTTTGCTTTCAAGCCGGCTCGCGCACGAACCCGCCCAGGCGCTCCAGGTCAGCGTACCGAACCTCCTGCACCGCAGCGCCTCCCCAGTCACGGACCTCCAGCGCCTGGGCCGCGGCCCCCACATCCAGGCTGTGCACCAGGCCCAGGCCGATGTCGGTGTACAGGTACAGGTGCCCAGCCTCGTCCAGCCACACCTGCTGCACCTGGGCGGGCCGCCCGGTGTGGCTGCACACGGGATGGCCTGGCGTGTCCATCACGCGCCACACCCAGGGCGTGGCCTCCAAGGTCACGTACACGCGCTGCGGGCCGTTCTGAAAATACCAGGCGCCGCGCCCATCGCATTCGTAGTTGCGGTGGATGAACTCGCGCAGCTTCTCATGGTCGATGCGGCTGCCTTTGGACTGTGCAAAGGGCCCGGCGGCTTGGGTTCGTTCGTCGCGCATGTACCACTGCCCCCGGGCGTCCAGCGCCAGCCAGCCGTAACACGCGGGCACGTTGGGCCACTTCTTCAGGGCGGCTTTGACGATGTCGTCCATGGCTGGGGTTCGAAGCTGCGAGCGGCCCGTATCCGGCCCTAGGCCCTGGCCAACCAGTCGGCCACGGCTTCGGGCATGGCCAGCACGTGGCCCGGTGGCGCACCGGCCGGAAAGCCCACATGCCCCCCGTGCGCCGGCTGCCAAAGTTCCACGCAGGGACCCACAGCGGCGGGCTGCGGCAGGGACGATGCGGGGATGAAGGGGTCGTTGCGGGCGTTGAGGGCCAGGGCCGGCACCCGGATGCGGTGCAGCTGGGGCTTGGCCGATGCGCGGTGCCAGTAGTCGTCGGTGCCCTTGAAGCCGTGCAGCGGGCCGGTGAACACGTCATCGAACGCCCGCAAGGTGCGGGCGGCCATCAGCCGTTGCCGGTCGAACAGCCCGGGGTGCTGTGCCCACTTGGCCAGGGCGCGGGGCTTCATGGTGCGCAGGAACATGCGGGCATAGACCTCGCGGTTGAAGCCGCGGTCGATACAGTTGCCCGAGGCGGTGAGATCCAGTGGTGAGCACACCGACGCCACAGACCGAACCACCCCTGAGGCCGCATCACCCTGTTCGGCCGCCCAACGCATCAGGGCATTGCCGCCCAGCGAGATGCCCACCACCATCAGCGGCGCGGCATGGCGCAAGCGCAGCCGGCGCAAGATCCAGTCCACTTCTTCAAAGTCGCCCGAGTGGTAGGCGCGCGGCGCCCGGTTCAGCTCACCCGAGCAGCCCCGAAAGTGCGGCACGGCGTAGCGCCAGCCGCGGCGCGCAGCCACATCGGCAAAGGCCTGCGCATAGCTGCCTTGCGAGGACCCTTCCAAACCGTGGAAGAGCACCAGGGTGGGTCGGCTGTCCGGCGTGGGGAGCCCTTCGCGGGCTTCGATGGCCGATGTTGGGGCTGGGGTTTCGTGGGCCTTCCCAACGTCATCTTCCAGGAAGTCGACGTCGATGAAGTCCCCGTCGGGCGTGTCCCAACGCTCGCGCCGATAGGCCGGTGGCGCGGCACCGGCCGCGCGCGTGCGGGCGAACAGCGCCGGCCAAATGGTCTGCGCATGGCCGCTGGGCAGCCAGGCCGGGGCGCGGTAGTGGTGCATGGGCGGCGGGCAGGGCCGGGCGGTGGGCCGGGGCTGCGATCAGTGCAGCACCGAAGGCGCTTCGGCGACTTCCTGCAGTTCGCGCGGCGAGCCCGGGCTGGCATGGTGGGCCACCAGGCGCCACCCCTGGTCGGTCTTGATGTAGACGTTGGTGGCGATCACCCAGGCGGTGTTCGGCCCTTCGTCGGTGGAGATGTCCACCCGCTCCATCAGGTTGTGCACGGCGCAGTGGCCGGTGTTCACGGTGCGCAGCTTTTCGGGGTGAACGTTGATGGGGCCGTTGGCGAAGATGGAGTCGAAGGTGGCCCGGATGGCCGCAGCGCCCACGATGCGGGGCCCGCCCGGGTGCACGCACACGATGTCTTCGTCGTCGCTCCACACCCCCATCAGCGCCTCGATGTCGCCGCGCTGCAGGGCCTCATAAAACTGGGCCTCGATGTCCTGTGGCGTGGCCATCAGGGCGGCGGTCTTGGGTTTGTTCTGGGGCATGGGACTGGCCGCCGTGGTTCAGCGAAACACCACCGTCTTGTGTCCGTTCATCAGCACGCGGCGCTGTACGTGCCAGCGCACCGCGCGGGCCAGCACCACACACTCCACGTCGCGCCCCACCGCGGTGAGGTCTTCGGCCGACAGGGAATGGTCCACCCGCTCCACGTCTTGCTCAATGATGGGGCCTTCATCCAGGTCGGCCGTCACATAGTGCGCGGTGGCGCCGATCAACTTCACCCCCCGGGCATGGGCCTGGTAGTAGGGCTTGGCGCCCTTGAAGCTGGGCAGGAAGCTGTGGTGGATGTTGATGGCCCGACCGTGCAGGGCTCGGCAAAACTCGGGCGAGAGGATTTGCATGTAGCGCGCCAGCACCACCAGGTCGATCCGCTCCTGCTCGATCAGGGCTTCGATGCGCTGTTCCTGTTCCCGCTTGGCGGCTGTGCTGCTGCCGGTGGGCAGGGGCAGGTGGTGAAAGGGGATGCCGTAACTGGCGGCCAGGTCGGCATGGTCGGGGTGGTTGGACACGATGGCCGGAATATCCACCGCCAGCTGCCCGCTCTTCCAGCGAAACAGCAAGTCGTTGAGGCAATGGCCGAATTTGCTGACGAGCAAAAGCAAGCGTGAGCGCTCACTCACAGCCTGAAACGCGGCCTCCATTTCGAAGCGGCGGCGGACCGGGTCAAACAGCCGGTGCAAGGCCGCCACATCGGCCAACTCGGGCGGCGCTGCAAAGTGCACCCGCATGAAAAACAGGCCGGTGGCGTCTTCGCCGTGGACATCGCCAAACTGCTGGGAGTCGACGATGTTGCAGCCGGCTTGGTACAGCAGGCCGGAGACCCCGTGGACGATGCCGATGGTGTCGCGGCACGAGAGCGTGAGGACGAACTCACGGGTGCGCGTTGAATCCATGCGTGGTGGTCCGGCGGGTTGTGGCCAGACGTCAGTGGCCGTGCGCCACCTTTTCGCCCGCCTTGAGCCGGTACTCGGTGCCGCAGTAGGGGCACTTGCCGTGCCCCTCATGGCTGAGGTCGATGAACACCTTGGGGTGGGTGCTCCACAGCGGCATGCGCGGGTTGGGGCAGAACACCACGCCAGGACCGTGCAGGTCGGCGGCGGTGACTTCAACGACAGACTTCACTTCAGACATGCTCAGACCTTGCTCAGCCAGTGGGCGTACTTTGCGTTGCGGCCGTTGACGATGTCGAAGAAGGCCGATTGGATCTTTTCGGTGATCGGGCCGCGGCTGCCGGCACCGATCTCGATGCGGTCGAGTTCCCGGATCGGCGTCACTTCAGCAGCGGTACCGGTGAAGAAGGCCTCGTCGCAGATGTAGACCTCGTCGCGGGTGATGCGCTTTTGCACGATCTCCAGGCCCAGGTCTTTGGCGATGTGGAAGATGGTGTTGCGGGTGATGCCGTTGAGCGCGCCGGCCGACAAATCCGGGGTGTAGATCACGCCGCCCTTGATCACGAACAGGTTCTCGCCCGCGCCTTCGCTGACGAAGCCGGCCGAGTCCAGCAGCAGGGCTTCGTCGTAGCCCTCGTCCGTGGCTTCCATGTTCGCCAGGATGGAGTTGGTGTAGTTGCTCACCGCCTTGGCCTGCGTCATGGTGATGTTCACATGGTGGCGGGTGTAGCTGCTGGTCTTGACGCGAATGCCGCGCTTCAAGCCTTCTTCGCCCAAGTACGCGCCCCAGGCCCAAGCGGCCACCATCAGGTGAATCTTGTTGCCCTTGGGGCTGACGCCCAGCTTCTCGCTGCCAATCCAGGTCAGGGGCCGCAGGTAGCAGCTCTCCAGCTTGTTTTCCCGCACCACCTGCTTCTGCGCCTCTTCCACCTGCTCGATGGTGAAGGGGATCTTCATGCGCAGAATCTTGGCGCTGTTGAACAGACGCTCGGTGTGTTCGCGCAGGCGGAAGATGGCAGTGCCGCCCACGGTGTTGTAGGCCCGTACCCCCTCGAAGGCGCCGCAGCCGTAGTGCAGGGTGTGGGTCAGCACGTGGATCTTGGCGTCGCGCCAATCGACCAATTGGCCGTCCATCCAGATCTTGCCGTCGCGGTCGTCCATGCCCATGTGAGGTCCTCGGGTGCTTTGGGAAACCCTGGATTCTAAAACCGCAGGGCTGCGGGGCTCAGTCGGTCAGCCTGGCCACCGGCGCCCCCGTGGCATGGCCGGGGCTGCCGCCCACCCCGTCGCCTACACCATCGGCTGGCCCGTCGCCTGCTTGCGAGGCGGCCGCGCGCAGGAGATGGGCCCCCACACAGCGCCCCTGGGCGAAGTCCACCACCAGGGTGTCCCCGCCCCTGTCACGCCACTCCCAGCTCTCGTGGGCCCCGGGGCTGGGATGTGGCAGCCGCTGGCCCAGGCTGCGGGTTTCGCGCAGCACCTGCAGCATCTTCATGCCCGGGTGGATACGGGTTTGGGCCATCAGGGCGCTGTCCACCGAGGCCACCGGGTTGGTGGCCGCCGCGCGCATCACGCGCAGGGCGCGGCTGAACTGCAGCAGCAGCCAAAACACGATCACGGTAAAGGCCAGGAACACGCCAGGCCAACCGTACTGCATGTAGCCGATGGCAATCGCGGCCACGGCCAGGCCCCAGCCGATGAGGGGGGAGTGGCTCAGGGAAAAACGGGCGGGGTTCATAGGCCGAGATGTTAGCGAGCGTGCGCCCAGTGCCGCCACAATCTCGGCATGGCCAGCCTCCACACCTGGGTGATCAACCTCGACCGCGCACCCGAGCGGTTGGCGCGCATCGGGGCGCGGCTGGATGCGCTGGGCGTGCCCTGGACACGATTCCCGGCGGTGGAAGGCAAGCTGCTCACAGCTGCCGAACAGGCCGCACGGCTGGACCAAGCCGGCTTCGAGCGCCGGCATGGCATGACGCCGTCACTGGGTGAGCTGGGCTGCTACCTGTCTCATGTGCGGCTGATGCAGGCCTTTTTGGCTACCGAGCACGGCTTCGCACTCATCTTGGAAGACGATGTGGAACCCACGGCGGCGCTGCCCGAGGTGCTGAAGAACCTGATGGCGGCCTCTGGCCGCTGGGACATGGTCAAGCTCTCAGCCATCCACAGCGGCACGCCGGTGGGCGTGCTGGACGTGGGGCAGGGGCATCAGTTGGGCGTGATGTTCAGCCGCTGCACGGGCTCATCGGCCTATGTGATCAACCGGACTGCCGCGCAGCGCTATGTCCAGCAACTACTGCCCATGCAGCTGCCCTATGACCATGCCTACGACCGCGGCTGGGTGTATGGCCTGAAGGTTCGCCGCGTGTTTCCCGAGGTGTGTGTGCACGACGACCAAGTGGTGTCCACGATCGGCAACCCAGGGCCTTCACGCAAGTTCCCCTGGTACCGTCGGCTGCCCACCTACATCCATCGGTTGCGCACGGAGTGGGCGCGCTTGCGCTACGGCGTGGCGCAACTGCTGTGGCACCGGGGCTGAACGCGCTGGAACTACAGGCCCCGAACCAGGCCCATGGCCTCTTCGATGCGGTCCACCCCGTGAACCTGTAGCCCCTCGATGGGCTTTTTGGGCAGGTTGGCCTTGGGCACGATGGCCGTGGAAAAGCCCAGCTTGGCCGCTTCCTTCAGGCGCTCTTGTCCGCGCGGCGCAGGGCGCACCTCGCCGGCCAAGCCGACTTCGCCGAAGGCCAGAAAGCCCCGGGGCAAGGCCTTGGCCCGCAGGCTGCTTTGGATGGCCAACAGCACCGAGAGGTCGGCCGCGGGTTCGCTGATGCGAACGCCCCCCACGGCGTTGACGAAGACGTCTTGGTCCATGCAGGCCACGCCCGCGTGGCGGTGCAAGACGGCCAGCAACATCGCCAGGCGGTCGCGCTCCAAGCCCACCGACAGGCGCCGCGGTGAGGGCCCGCCGCTGTCCACCAGTGCTTGAATCTCCACCAGCAAAGGGCGCGTGCCCTCCAGCGTGACCAACACACAGGAGCCTGGCACGGGCGCTTCGTGGGTGGACAGGAAGATGGCGCTGGGGTTGCTCACCGCCTTCAGGCCCTTCTCCGTCATGGCGAACACGCCGATTTCATTGACCGCGCCGAAGCGGTTCTTGATGGCGCGCACCAGGCGGAAGCTGGAATGGGTGTCGCCCTCGAAGTACAGCACCGTGTCCACGATGTGCTCCAACACCCGAGGCCCGGCCAGCGCGCCTTCCTTGGTGACATGGCCCACCAGCACCATGGCGCAGCCGGTGGCCTTGGCGGTTCGGGTGAGGTGGGCCGCGCATTCGCGTACCTGGGCCACCGAACCTGGGGCGCTGGTGAGCTGGTCGGAATACAGCGTTTGGATGGAGTCGATGATGACGAAGGCCGGCTCGTGCTGGGCGATGGTGGCCAGGATGCGTTCCAGCTGGATTTCGGCCAGCACCTGCACCTGGGCCCCGCCCAAGCCCAGACGGCGGGCGCGAAGGGCCACCTGGGCGCCACTCTCTTCGCCTGTGACGTACAAAACCTGCAAGTGGCGGCTGAGCGATTCAGCCGCCTGCAACAGCAGGGTGCTTTTGCCGATGCCGGGGTCACCGCCGATGAGCACCACGCCCCCGGGCACGATGCCGCCGCCCAGGGCGCGGTCGAGTTCATCTTGACCGGTGGGGGTGCGCTGCACGTCTTGTGCTTCGATGTCCGCCAAGCGGGCCACCGGCGCGCTGCGGGCCAGGGCCTCAAAACGGTTCTTGCCGGCCCCGGCCGCAGGTGCTGCGGTTTCCACCAGGGTGTTCCAGGCCTGGCAGTTCGGGCACTGGCCCAACCACTTGGGCGTGGTGCCGCCGCAGTCGCTGCAGGTGTAGAGGGATTTGTCTTTGGCCATGGTGAAAGGGTGACGTGCGAAAAGCTCAGGGGGTGAGCCTTCCGCGACCATCGAATGTGGCAGGCGCAAACCTGCACAGGCTACCAGTTGAGCTGCTCCACCTGCAGCCCCATGGCTTGGGCCACCCGCTCCAGGGTGACCCTTCTGGGCCGTTTGCTGCGTTCCATCTGCGCATACGCGGCCTGGGTGATGCCCATGTCGGCGGCCACTGCCGCCTGGGTGAGGCTCAAATGCTCACGCCAGGCGGCCATGGGCGAGAGTGACTGCTCAAAGACGCGGTTCACCACGTCCTGGGGAACACCCTGGCGACGCTTGGCGTGGCCCAGCTTCTTGAACTGGGCATAGGGCATCACCACGAAGGCCGGTTTGCCATCCGGGCCTCGGATGAACTGAATGTCAGTACGTGCGTTCATCTCGTTTGCGGACCTCTTCTATGCTGACGATGTGAACTTCGCCGTCGAAATCGAACAGCACCCGCCAGCGACCCACCCTCAGCCGATAGCCGTACTCGTGACCGACCAAGGCCTTGACTTGGCGTGAGGCGCTCAGGTCGGCCAGTTCGCGCTGTACAGCGGTGCGCACCAAGAGGTTGTCGCCCGCCTGAAGTTTGCGCAACTGCCTCAAGGCTTGGGGTTGCCACAAGATGGTGTTGGGCATGAGTATAAGACTTCGATTCGAATATTGCGTGCCACCTTGGTGCGGCAGCGCTCGTTCGATCTTGTCTCTGTGGCGGGACGGCTGTCACTCACCCACACGGGTGACGCCGGTGTGCACCTAATCCATCGCGTCGTTGCGTGCCCCGCCCCTGACCTTTCCCCTCAGGGCCTTGGTCTTGGCCTGCAGGGCCTTCGATTCCAGGCGCTGTCTGACCGAACTGCGCGTGGGCCGAGTGGCGCGGCGGGTGGCGGGGATGTGGGCGGCTTGCTCCAGCAGTTCCAAGAGCCGCTGGACCGCCGCGTCTCGGTTCAGGGGCAGGCTGCGGTGTTCCTGAGCCTTGATCACCACCACGCCCTCGCGCGAAATGCGCTGGTCACCCAGGGCCAACACACGCGCCTTGAGCACCTCCGGCAAGGACGAGGCGCGCACATCGAAGCGCAGCATGATGGCGTTGCTGACCTTGTTCACATTCTGGCCACCGGCACCCTGCGCCCGGATGGCGCTGAATTCCAGTTCCTCGGGCTTGAGCTGAAAGGCGATGACAGGCATGGGCGCTGGAGCGGGCGGGGCCTTGTGCTCGGCTCAGTCGGCCACGTCCACCGGTACCCGCGGTGCCAGCGCACACATGAGTTCGTAGCCGATGGTTCCAGCGGCGTGCGCCACCTCATCGATGGGCAACACGGCGCCGGGCCCATGGCCCCACAGCGTCACCTCGCTGCCCACGCCTGCGTTCGGCGCGGGCGAGAGGTCTACGGTGATCAGGTCCATGCTGACCCGGCCCACGAGGGTGCATCGAACACCGTCCACCAACACGGGTGTGCCGGTGGGCGCGTGGCGCGGGTAGCCGTCGGCATAGCCGCAGGCCACGATGCCGATGCGCTGCGCCTGGCGTGCCGTGTAGGTGCTGCCATAGCCCACGGTGTCACCCGGCTGCAGGTTCTGCAGGCCAATCAGCCGGCTGCGCAGGGTCATGGTGGGCTTCAGGCCCCAGGCGTCGATGGAGCGGGCCGGCGCATCGGGCGCGCTGCCATACAGCATGATGCCCGCGCGCACCCAATCGGCGCTCACGCCCTGGCCGGCGGCGTGCCGCAGCACCGCCGCGCTGTTGGCCAGGCTGCGCTCGCCCGGCAGGTCGGCGGTGGCGCGGGCAAAGGCCTGCATCTGGTGGTCGATGCCGCGCGGCCCATCGGCATCGGAAAAGTGCGTCATCAGCGAAATCTCGTCCACCTGCGGCAGGGCATTGAGCCGAGCCCAGGCGCTGCGCAGTTGGGTCTCGGGAAAGCCCAGCCGGTTCATGCCGCTGTTCATCTTCAGGAACACGCGGTGGGGCACCTGCGTCTTGTGCGCGGCCAGCCAGTCGATTTGCTCGGCCGTGTGCACCACGTGCCACAGGTTCAGGCGGGAACACAGCTCCAGGTCGCGCGGCTCGAAGCAGCCCTCGAGCAGCAGGATGGGCCCGCGCCAATCCAGCGCGCGCAGCCGCTGCGCCTCGGCCAGGTCCAGCAGGGCAAAGCCGTCGGCCCGCTGCAGGCCGGCAAAGCTTCGCTCCAGGCCGTGCCCGTAGGCGTTGGCCTTGACCACCGCCCACACCCGCGAGTCGGGCGCGCGGCTCGCAGCCACGCCCAGGTTGTGGGCCAGGGCACCGGTGTGGACGAGGGCTTGAATCGGGCGGGGCATGGCGCGATCCTACCGACACCGGCTGCGCCCTGTGCGGGCCCGCAGCGCATGCTCAGACCTACACGGTGTCAGGTCTTGGTCGGCGGCTGTTCGGGTGTGGCGCAGCCCGGGTGCTATAAACCCGCCCGGGCCGGCGCGCATGGCGTGGGTGGCCTTTGTGGTCTTCCCCCGGATTCCTCACCCGGCCTCGTGCCCCATCAGCATGGAAGTGTTCGATTTCCTCATGCCCATCTTCACCGAGTACGGCTACATCGCCGTGTTCGTGATGCTTTTGATTTGCGGCTTTGGGGTGCCCGTGCCCGAGGATGTGACCTTGGTGACCGGCGGCGTGATTGCCGGCTTGGGCTATGCCGACCCGCACCTGATGTTTGCCGTGGGCATGGCCGGGGTCTTGGTGGGCGACGGGCTGATCTTCACCCTGGGCCGGGTGTACGGGCAGCGCATTCAGGGCCTGCCGGGCTTTCGCAAGGTGCTCACGCCCGAGCGGTTCGAACGGGCGGCCCAACTCTTCCAAAAGTACGGCAAGTGGGTGATGTTCGTGGCCCGCTTCCTGCCGGGCTTGCGCACCCCGGTGTTCTTCAGCGCCGGCATGTCGCGCCGCGTGCCCTTCAGCACCTGGCTGCTCATGGACGGCTTTGCTGCCGTCATCAGCGTGCCCATTTGGGTGTACCTGGGCTACTTCGGCGCGCTCAACCGGGATTGGATGTTCAGCGTGCTGCGCCAGTTCCAGGTGGGCATCTTCGTGTTGTTGGGCATCGGTGCCCTCGTGGGTGGGGTGATCTGGTGGCGCCGACGCAAGGCCTCGCAGCTGCAGCCCTAGTCCTCAACGCCCTGGTTTGGGGCTTGTCGTGGTGGCCCTTTCGCCACCTGGATGAACAGGGGCTGCACCCCCTGTGGGCCACCACGCTGGTGTACGCGGCTATTTCGCTGCTGTTGCTGGTGGCCCGCCCCCAAAGCGTGGTGGAGCTGTTGCGGCCCAGTGCGCTGTGGGTGCTGATTGCCGCGGCGGGCACCACCAACGCAGCCTTCAATTGGGCGGTGAGCATCGGCGACGGGGTGCGCGTGGCGCTGGTCTTCTACCTGATGCCCCTGTGGGCAGTGGTGTTGGCCCGTGTGCTGCTGAAAGAGGCTGTCACACCGCGCGCACTGCTGCGGGTGGCGCTGGGCCTGGGTGGTGCGGTCATCGTGCTGTGGCCGCAAGAGGGGGCGGGGGCATGGACCGCTGCGTTCAGCCTGTCCGATGCCTTGGCCATCGTGGGTGGGTTTTCCTTTGCGCTGAACAACATCATGGTGCGCCGCGAACAGCAGCGCAGCGAAGCGGCCCGTGCGGCGGCCATGTTCATCGGCGGCGCCTTGATCGCCGGGGTTGTGGGCCTGGCCTTGCAGCAGGCCGGGTCGGTGCCGGCGCCACAGTGGGCGGCGGCGGGCCAGTGGTGGCCGTGGGCACTGGGGCTCAGCGCGGCCTTCCTGGCCGCCAACCTCTGCCTGCAGTACGGCGCCTCGCGCTTGCCGGCCCACCGCACGGCGGTGATCATGTTGACCGAAGTCTTGTTTGCATCGGTTTCGGCCGTGGCCCTGGGTGCAGGCAGCCTGGGGCCGGCCCTGCTGGTGGGCGGCGCTTGCATCTTGGCGTCGGCCTGGCTGGCGGCCTGGGACTGAGGCGCCCCCAAGACCCCTGTGGGGCTTAAGCCCGCACCACGCGCCGTGCGCAGCCCTGCATTAGGATCGGCGCATGAGCAAGACCCTGAGCGACTTTGAGGCCACCGACATCGCCGGCCAGCCGGTGCGATTGGCCGATTTCAAGGACCGTGTGGTGCTGGTGGTCAACACCGCCAGCGCCTGCGGCTTCACCCCGCAGTTCGGTGGCTTGGAAGCGCTGTGGCAGCGCTACGGCGGCCGTGGCCTAACGGTGCTGGGCTTTCCCTGCAACCAGTTCGGCGGCCAAGACCCCAAGGACAACGCCGACATCGCGTCGTTCTGCCAGGTCAACTACGGCGTGACCTTCCCCATGATGGCCAAGGTGGAGGTCAACGGTTCGCGCGCCCACCCGCTGTTCCAGTGGCTCAAGCACGAGGCGCCGGGCCTCTTGGGCTCCGAAGGGATCAAGTGGAACTTCACGAAGTTCCTGGTGGGCCGTGACGGACGGGTGATCCGCCGTTACGCACCGCAGGACGCGCCGGCCAAGCTGGCCGCCGACATCGAAGCTGCTCTGGGCTGAGCCATGTTCGAACACATCACCCCGTATGCCGGCGACCCCATCTTCGCCTTGGTGGATGCTTTCAACCGCGACAGCCGGCCCCACAAGGTCAACCTGTCGATTGGCATCTACTTCGACGAGCAGGGCCGCTTGCCGGTGCTGCGCTGCGTGCAGGAGGCCGAGCGGCGCATCCTGGCCGAGGGCGGTGCCAAGCCGTATCTGCCCATGGAGGGCGACGCCACTTGCCGCGCCGAAGTGGCCAAGCTCCTGCTGGGTGAGCAGCACCCGGCGATCGGCCAGGGCCGCGTGGCCACGATTCAAACGGTGGGCTCCTCGGGTGGTTTGAAGGTGGGCGCCGATTTCCTGCGCACCTGGCTGCCCGACAGCGCGGTGTGGGTAAGTGACCCCACCTGGGACAACCACCGCTCGATGTTCGAGGGCAGTGGCTTTGCGGTCCACAGCTACCCGTATTACGACGCCACCACCGGTGGCCTGCGCTTTGAGGACATGCTGGCCTGCCTGAAGGGCCTGCCCCCGCGCAGCATCGTGCTGCTGCACGCCTGCTGCCACAACCCCACGGGCGTGGACCTGGCCCCTGTTCAGTGGGACCGCTTGATTCCGGTGCTGCGCGAACGCGAACTGCTGCCTTATCTGGACCTGGCCTACCAAGGCTTTGGCGACGGCATCGATGAAGACGCCTACGCGGTGCGGGCACTGGCCGCTTCAGGCCTGACCTTCTTCGTGGCGAACTCCTTTTCCAAGAGCATGAGCGTTTACGGCGAACGCTGCGGGGCGCTGTCGGCGATTTGTGCCAGCCCCGCCGAGGCCGATCTGGTGATGGGACAGTTGCGCTACACGGTTCGCCGCATCTATTCCAGCCCGGCCATCCACGCCGCGCGCCTGGTGGCGCATGTGCTGGGCGACGCCGATCTGCGAGCGATGTGGGAAGGTGAGTTGGCCCAGATGCGGCAGCGCATGGTCGAGGTGCGCAAGGCCTTGCACGCGCGCCTGAGCGCCCTTCGGCCCGACCGCGACCTGGGCTTCCTGCTCAGCCAGCGCGGCATGTTCAGCTACACCGGCTTGAGTGCCGAGCAGGTGGACCGTTTGCGCGAAGAACACGCGGTGTACCTGATTCGTTCGGGGCGCCTGTGCGTGGCCGGTCTGACGCATGGCAATGTGGACCGCGTGGCGCAGGCGCTGGCACAGGTGGTGTGACCAAGCGCCTGGTTTGGCTCAAGCGCGACCTGCGCAGCCTGGACCACGCGCCCCTGGCCGCAGCCGCTGAGGGTGTAGCAGCGGCGCTGTGGATCGTGGAGCCCGAGTGGCTCAACAGCCCGGAGTTTCATCCGCGCCAACTCGCATTCGCCAGCGCCTGTGTGGCCGAGTTGCGTGCGACCTTGGCGCAGCGGGGCTTGCCCCTGCTGGTGCGCCACGGCTCGGCCGTGAGCGTGCTGCAGGATGTGTTTGAACGCCACCGCTTCGACCACTTGCTCAGCCACGAGGAAACCGGCCCCGGCTGGACGTACGCGCGCGACCGGGCCGTGGGCGCGTGGTGCCGCGAGCGTGGGGTGCAGTGGCAGGAATGGCCGCAGCATGGGGTGGTGCGCCGGCTGCGCAGCCGCACGGGATGGGCGTCCCGTTGGGCCGGCCGCATGGACGCGGTGCCCGTGCCCATGCCCAAGGCTTGGTCGGGCTGGCAGGGCCTGGAGCTGGGTGGCTTGCCGGAGCTTGAAGTGCCGGCTTCATCAACCACGGGTTCGCGGGTGGGCTCGCCGATCGGCTCACCAATCGGCTCACAGATCAGCCCACAGAGCGACTCACGGAGCGACTCACGGAGCGACTCATGGGTCGCCACACCAGGGCAGACCGCCGGCTTGGGCATCCTGGACGACTTCTTGAGTGGCCGAGGGCGCGCCTACCGGCGCTCGCTGTCCAGCCCCTTGACCGCTGAATCGGGTTGCAGCCGCATCAGCGCCCACCTCGCTTTCGGCGCCCTGAGCCTGCGCATGGTGCACCAGCGCACCGAGGCGGCCATCGCACAAGCCCAGGCGCAGGCCGACCGCGCATTGGCTTCGGGCCTGCGTGGTTTTTCGGGGCGGCTGCGTTGGCATTGCCACTTCATGCAGAAGCTGGAGTCAGAGCCCGAAATCGAATTCGCCCACTTCGCCCGCGCCTGCGACGGCTTGCGTCCGGGGGAGGACTTTCCGGGTGCGCCGGCTTGGGGCCACACGCAGGCCAGCCGGCTGCAAGCCTGGCAAGACGGGCAGACGGGCTACCCCATGGTGGACGCCTGCATGCGCAGCCTCAACGCCACCGGCTGGTTGAATTTCCGCATGCGGGCCATGTTGGTGAGCTTTGCGTCCTACCACCTGTGGCTGCATTGGCGCCCCACCGGCCTGCACCTGGCGCGGCAGTTCACCGACTTCGAAGCGGGCATCCACTGGAGCCAGATGCAGATGCAAAGCGGCACCACGGGCATCAACACCCTGCGCATCTATTCGCCCACCAAGCAGGCCCTGGACCAAGACCCGCACGGGGACTTCATTCGGCGATGGGTGCCCGAGTTGGCCCAGGTGCCCCTGCCCTGGCTGCACCAACCGTGGACCATGGACGCCAGCTTGCAGCGTGAATCAGGCTGCGTGATTGGGCGCCACTACCCGCCGCCCATCGTGGAAGAAGCGGCGGCGGCCCGGGCGGCCAAAGAGGCGATGTTTGGCCTGCGCAAAGGCGGCGAGGCCCAGCGCGAGGCCGACCGCATTCAGAACCGCCACGGCTCACGCAAGAGCGGTCTGCCGCAGACCGGCTTGGGGCGGCGCGCCGCGGCGTCTGCACAGGCCGACCCCCGGCCCGATCCCCAAGGCCAGCTCTTCGATTAACCAAGCGGCCCGTGTGTGCATCGGCGGGCGGCGCGGCCTGGGCGGCCGAACCTGTCAGCATGCAGGCATGAGCCGACATGACCACAAGGCCACCGACCGCGCCAGCGGGTTTCGGGGCAACAAAGCGCAGTTGCCCAGCAAACCCTGCACCGTGTGTGGCCGGCCCATGGTGTGGCGCAAGGCCTGGGCCAAGAACTGGGACGAGGTGAAGGTGTGCAGCGACGCCTGCCGGGCCCAAGGGGCGCGGGACCGGCGGGCGGCGGCGCGATGAGCCGGCTGCGCCACTTGCTGGTGGTGCTGGGCGACCAGCTCGACCTACAAGCCTCGTGCTTCGACAGCGCCGATGCGCAACACGACGCGGTGTGGATGGCCGAGGTGGCCGAAGAGTCCACGCATGTATGGTCGTCCAAGCCCCGCATCGCGCTGTTCTTGGCGGCGATGCGCCACCATGCGCAGGCCCTGCGCGAAGCGGGCTGGCGGGTGGAATACCGGCACCTGGACGACCCCGGCAATTTGGGCAGCTTGGGCGCCGAGCTGCGCGCGACCATTGCGCGCCTGAAGCCCCAAGGCCTGGTGATGACCGCACCGGGCGACTGGCGCGTTCTGGAGGCCATCAAGGCGGTGGCCGCCGATTGCCAACTGCCGCTGGACATCCGCGAAGACCGGCACTTCTTCAGCACCGTTCGGGACTTTGCCGCGCATGCCAAGGGCCGCAAGCAGCTGCGCCTGGAGTACTGGTACCGCGAACTGCGGGTGCGCCACCAGGTGCTGATGGACGGCGAGCAGCCGGTGGGCGGCCAGTGGAACTTCGATGCCGACAACCGCGAGGCCTTCGGCAAGGAGGGGCCGCCGCCCATACCAGCACCCGCCCGGTTTGAACCAAATGAGACCACGCGCGGCGTGCTGCAACTGGTGGCCGAGCGATTTGCCGCGCACCCAGGCTCGCTGGATTCGTTTGCCTGGCCGGTCACCCGCGAGCAGGCCCTGCAATCGCTGGAGCGCTTCATCCGCGAGCGCCTGCCCCACTTCGGCCGCTGGCAAGACGCGATGTGGACCGGCGAGGTGTGGCTGTTCCATTCCCACCTGGCCGCCGCCCTGAACCTCAAGCTGCTCACGGCGCGCGAGGTGGTGCAAGCCGCCGAGGCCGCCTACCGCAGGGGCGAGGCCGACCTGGCCTCAACCGAAGGCTTCATTCGGCAGATCCTGGGCTGGCGTGAATATGTGCGCGGCGTGTACTGGCTGCACATGCCGCAGTACCTGCAGCGCAATGCCTTGGCTGCCTCCCGGGCCCTTCCTGGGTTCTTTTGGAATGCGCAAACCGACATGGCGTGTCTGCGAGACGCGCTGGAGCTCACGCTGAAGCATGGCTATGCGCACCACATCCAGCGCCTGATGGTCACCGGCTTGTATGCCTTGTTGCTGGGCGTGGACCCCCAGCAGGTGCACGGCTGGTACCTCAGCGTGTATGTGGACGCGGTGGAGTGGGTGGAGCTGCCCAACACCCTGGGCATGAGCCAGTACGCCGACGGGGGTGTGATGGCCAGCAAACCCTATGTGGCCTCCGGCAAGTACCTGCAGCGCATGGGCAACCATTGCAAGGGCTGCCGCTACGACCCGGCCCAAGCCACCGGCGATCGCGCCTGCCCCTACACCACGCTGTACTGGGACTTCCTGCTGCGGCATGAACAGGCCCTGGCCAAAAACCCCCGCATGGTGATGCAGGTGAAGAACCTCAAGCGGCTGGACGAGGGCCAGCGCGCCGCGATCCAAGCACAGGCCCTGGCCCATGTGCAGGCGGTGGGGGTGGGCTGAGCCTCCAGGCTCAAGCCCGCGGGGCCTTGAGCTCCTGCTGGGTCCAGTCCCGCAGTTGCGTGGACAGCACATCCAGCGGCAAGGCGCCCTGGTCGATCACCGCGTTGTTGAAACGGCGCAAGTCAAAGCGCGAGCCCAGCGCTTGCCGCGCCCGCTGGCGTTCATCCAAGATGTGCAGTTGCCCGGTCATGTAGGCCAAGGCCTGGGCCGGCGTGGAGGTGTAGCGGTCCACTTCGGCGGTCATGAAGATGGGGTTCTCGCCTACGCGGTCGTTCATCACATCAATGGCCTGTTGGCGGCTCCAACCCAGGGCGTGGATGCCGGTGTCCACCACCAGGCGTGCCGCACGGAAGGCCTGGGCCTGCAGGAAGCCCCAACGGGCCTGAGGCGTGTCGTAGAACCCCACCTCGTCCATGATGCGCTCGGCATACAGGCCCCACCCTTCGGAAAACGCCGTGTAGCCGCCGCCGCGCCTGAAGGCCGGCAGTTCGCCGAGCTCGCGGGCGCGGGCAATTTGCAGGTGGTGCCCGGGCACGGTCTCATGGGCCACCAAGGACGGCAGCGCCCACTTTTGCCGCCGCTGATAGGCCAGAACATTGGCGTTGTACCAACCCGGGCCACTGCCATCCAGGGGCGGGCCGGTGTAGTTGTCGGCTGCGCCTGGGCCCAGGTGCTCGGCCATGGGCCGAATGCCGTAGCTGGTGCGCGGCAGCTCCACGAACAGGCGCGGCATCCAGGGGTCGAGCTCTTTGGCGGTGGCGCGGTAACCGTCGAGCATGGCCTGGGGGCTGCTGAAGTAATGCTCGGGCGTGCTCAAGGCTTTCAGCGCTTCGGTGAAGCCCATGCGCAGGCCCATGCGTTCACGCAGCTGGGCGAACTCAGCATGCAACTGTTCGAGCTGTGCGCGGCCGATATCGTGCAGCTCTTGTGGCGTCTTTTGGGTGGTGGTTTGCTGGCGCACCAGGGCGGCGTACACCTCGGCGCCACCGGGGTAGCGCAAGAGGCCGCCGGCATCGGGCGCACGCGGCATCAGCTGCTGGGCCACGGTGTCGCGCAGCCTTTGCAGGGCCGGGATCACATCGCGCCGCACGGCGGCTTCTCCGCGTTCGCGCCAGCGGGCGGCTTCAGCGTCCGACAGCCCCTTGGGCAGGCGCCGCCAGGGGTCCATGAAGGGGCCCCGGGCCACATCGGCCCGAATCTGTCCATCAAGCTGGGCCAACACGCGCTCGAGCACCGGCCGCGCCGACACCCAGCCCAGCTGCTGCGCGCGCAGCAGCTGCGTGATTTCCTGCTCGATGCGCCTTGGGTGCTGCGCCAGGCGGGCCAGCACCTGTTCACGCTGCTCGGCCGTGTCCACTGGCTGCTGCTGCAGCAGGCCCGACATCAGGGTGTGGGGCCCCCGCAGCGCCCCCAGGTTCATGCTGCGGTAGCCCTCGAAGCGCGACAGGTCCAGCTGCTGCTGCAGGTTTTGCAGGAACATTTGCCGCGACAGGCGGTCCTGGGGCTCCAGCCCCTCGGGCTTGACCGCTTGGGCTTCGCGCAAAAAGCGCTCGTTAAGGGCGCGGCGTTGGGCTTCGGCCTCCGGCCCCACCTGGGACAGTTCGCCACCGAAGCGGTGGTCGCCGCGGTAGGTGCCCCACTCCGGTGCCAAACGCGCTTGGGCCTCCCAATGGCGGTTGAAGATGTCGTGCAGGGCTCGGGCTTGCGGCGTGGGCGCTGGGCCGGTTGCCGCGCAAGCGCCCAGCAGGCCAACGCCGGCCAGGCCGCCCATCCACGAAACGCCGCAGCCGCAGCGCAGGAACTGTCGTTTGCTCAGGTTCATGGCAGGATGCTACCCACAGCCCCTGGCCTCCAGCACCGGGAAGCCCCGGGGGGCGCTGGATGCACCGACTGCGGTCTAATCCGGGCCCACGCGTATGGATACCCTCATCCAACAAATCATCAACGGCCTGGTGCTGGGCAGCATGTATGCCCTGGTGGCCCTGGGCTACACGATGGTCTACGGCATCATCAACCTGATCAACTTCGCCCATGGCGAGGTGCTGATGGTGGGGGCCCTGGTCAGCTGGAGCGTGGTCACGGCCTTGGGGGGCACGGGCCTGCCGGGCTGGGTGCTGATGCTCATTTCGCTGCCGGTGGCGGTGCTGGTGTGCTGCACCTTGAACTTCGGCATTGAGAAGTTGGCCTACCGCCCGTTGCGCAACGCGCCGCGCTTGGCGCCGCTGATCACGGCCATGGGCATGAGCCTGTTGTTGCAGACCCTGGCCATGATTGTGTGGAAGCCCAACCCCAAGCCCTATCCGCAGCTCTTGCCGGTGGAGCCGATGCACATCGGGGGTGCGGTGATTTCGGTGACGCAGGTGTTGATTCTGGCCATCACCGCCGTCACACTGGCGGCCCTGATGTTCCTGGTCAACCGCACCCGGCTGGGCCGGGCCATGCGCGCCACGGCCGAGAACCCGCGGGTGGCCGCGCTCATGGGGGTGAAGCCCGATGTGGTGATCTCCACCACCTTCCTCATCGGCGCGGCGCTGGCCGCCTTGGCCGGCGTGATGTGGGCTGCCAACTACGGCACGGTGCAGCACACCATGGGTTTCTTGCCCGGCCTGAAGGCCTTCACCGCGGCGGTGCTGGGCGGCATCGGCAACCTGGGCGGCGCGGTGGTGGGCGGCCTGCTGCTGGGCCTGCTGGAGGCCATAGGCGCGGGCTACCTGGGCGAGCTTACCGGCGGTGTGTTGGGCAGCCACTATGTCGACATCTTCGCCTTCGCCGCACTCATCCTCGTTCTCACCTTAAGGCCGTCGGGCCTGCTGGGTGAGCGGGTGGCCGACCGGGCTTGACGCCAGCACCATGACGCTGCTGCATTCCAAACGCGCACAGATGCTGGCTTTTGCCCTGGCCGCGCTCGCCCTGGTGCTGCTGCCGCTGTTGGTGCAACAGGTCGGGTCCGGCTGGGTGCGCATCATGGCCACGGCCCTGCTCTATGTGCTCTTGGCCCTGGGCCTGAACATCGTGGTGGGCTATGCGGGCCTGCTGGACCTGGGCTTTGTGGCCTTCTACGCCGTGGGCGCCTACATGGTGGCTCTGCTGACTTCGCCCCATTTGGCCGAGCAGTTCGCGTGGTTCGCCCAACACTTTCCGCAAGGGGT
>JACCDH010448838.1_pt1 | contig 20138 bp, 21 predicted proteins | sample 7442481 | NCBI WGS metagenome assembly JACCDH01 (sample SAMN15323433, study PRJNA562643) | freshwater metagenome | isolation source: river surface water | place: USA:Blue River Watershed | collected 2017-08-15 | reverse complement strand
CGATCACAATAACATCGGTCTTGCCGGTCACTCCATGGGAGGAATGGGAATCGGGCGCAGCTTCCCCTGGCTCGCCGATGAGTTCGCGTACTTTTTCCCAATCTCATCGGGGATCGATCCAGTTCATCAAAACGAAGAAAACCTCAATAAAGTTTTTAATGTCCCTTATGTTCACTTGCAAGGAATCAACGATAAGTTCACTGATTTTATAAAAAGATGCGAACTTCAGTTCCTAAACACAGTAATTCTTGAAAAAAAATATCAGCAAAAATCGAAGTTTAAACTCCTCGTCTACGATGGCCCTCATGATTACAAGCAGGTTGATTTCATTGCGGTTCTAGAAGATCTTCAAAAAACTCCGCGAAACATCTTTCAAAAGAAGCTCTATGCTTCTTTTTATCATGCGAATAAATTTAACGTCGAAAATAACATACGATTTCATAGAGGCCCAAGATCACGGTATTTTTGGATAGAGGCGCTCCCTGCCAAAGGAGCCAATGAGCGCCTGGATCTCATCGCTGAGGTTAGAGACAACCGAATAGATCTCACAATCTCAGAGGTCCCAAGAAACATCCCAGGACTGCGCCTTAATTTATCGAAAAAGATGTTTAACCCGAATCAGGAAATTGAAGTTTTTGCCAACGACCAACTCATCATAAGAAGAATGATGAAAAACTCACCACGACAGGGTCGTTATGATCCGACTTTTAAGTTTGATGACTCCATTGAGTTGTTGTTTAGACGTTAAGCATTTTTCCTAGAAACCACGAAGCCCCAGACTGAAATAAGAATCATGCACACCGAAGCCTTAATTGGGAACATGATGTTTCCACTTCTGATGATCAAAGTGAGAGAAGTCAAAATCATCAAAGAGCAAAGGATTTTCGCTTTCGGTCTGATGACTTTACTACTTTGCCAATCCCGGACACCATCCCCAAAGACGGGAAGCTCCAGGAGCCACTTATGAAACTTCGGAGATGATTTAGAAAAAAGAAGTGCCGATAAAAGAAGAAAAGGAGTGGTGGGAAGAATCGGAAGAAAAGCTCCTACTATCCCAATCACAAAAAAGAACCACCCCAGTACGAAAAGCGCCAATTTCACAGAGTCTTTCCTAAGTCCTGTAAAAGTTTTCCTTGAGTTGATAAGGCCGTTGAAGAGGTGATCTCAACATCCACCCAATGCCACATATAATCCTGATCAACAACAGCAGGCTCAAAGTGGACGATGCGCCCACAAGAAGTTCTTCCTTGCCACTTTTGAACGCCCTTCGAGATGTTCTTTCCATCTACTAAAACTCGGTAGGACTGGCCAACCATCGTTGATCTGATTTTTGCCTGGATCGAAAGTTGAAGATCCATCACTTCGCGTAAACGCCGACCTCGAATGTCGTCCGTTAAAACGTCATCCATCCTCGCGGACTTTGTCCCCTTCCGAGATGAGTAAGCGTAGGCAAAAATATTATCAAATTGAGCATCCTCCAGAAGTCTTAAAGTTTCTTGGTGCTCCTCTTCAGTTTCATTCGGAAATCCTGCGATGATATCACTTGTGATAACCATTTTAGGGTTGGCCTTGCGCATTTTTTCCAACAATTTAAGGTAGTGCTCAACAGTGTACTCACGAAGCATTCTTTGAAGAACAGTGTTTGAACCACTTTGCACTGGTAGGTGTAAATGATTCGCTAGTTTCTTTGAATTCGCATGGGCCTCAACTAAATCATCTGTCACATCATAAGGGTGTGAGGTTGTGTAGCGAAGAAGATGCAGACCATCGACCTTCTCAAGCTCCATAATAAGCTGTCCCAAGGATTCGTTATTATCTTTCCCAAAAGAATTCACATTTTGTCCAAGGAGCATCACTTCTTGAATCCCTGAATATTCTACGAGGCGTTTAATATCTGTAACAACTTCTGCAAGACGCCGAGATTTCTCTCTTCCTCGAGTGAAAGGAACGATACAATACGAACAGAACTTATCGCAGCCTTTGATGATATTCACGAAGGCCTGAGGTGTGCCTTGGGTGATTTTGGTTTCAATCGAATAATTATCTGACCTATCCCAGGCAGTGACGGTGAATTTTTTTTCACCAGCGTAAGCGCGGTAAACCATCTCACCGATGTTATCGATGACATCAGTGCCGAAAGCAAAATCTAATTGCTTATACTTTTTCACAAGATCCTTGCCCTCTGTCTGGGCAATACATCCTCCGGCAGCAACAATCACATTCTTCTTCATCCCTGTCTCAGGATCGATGTCAGGATGAGTTTTAAGTTTTTTTGTTTCACCCAAATGAGAGTAGAATTTTTGATTCGCTAAATCTCTCACGGCACAGGTGTTAAAAATCACCAAGTCGGCATCAGACTGGTCATCCGTTTTAGTAAAATTCATACCAGATAAATGAGAAAGGATTCTCTCGGTATCATGATAGTTCATCTGACAGCCGTAAGTTTTAAGCCAAACTTTACGAGGAGGAAATTCGAGTTCTCCGACTTTGATTGAGTCGTTGGTTTGCATGGTCATAAGATCCCTCAAAACATTAGTTATTCAGTCTAAGACTAAGGGTGGACGCGTAAGCGCTAATTAATTATGGCGCAATATAGCAATGAGAGCTTTTGATGTAAAGAAATGTGCTTAAATAATCTCTAATTGCATAGCAAGGTAGAAAGTGAGGTTAAAAACAAAATGCATGAGCATGGGCGCTAGAACTGTATGAAATCTCAATAATGCCTGGCCGCAAATGAGCCCCAAAACAAAAGTATAAAAAACTTGAAACCCAATAAAAGGAACATACTCGGCCGGAAGAACCGTCAGACCAATCAGATGAGAAAAAGCAAAAATTGAAGCTACGAGCATGGAAGTGACTCTTTTGCCACCTAACTGGTTAATTAAAAATCTCTGGAATGTTTGACGAAAAACGAGCTCCTCTAAAACCGGAGCAAAAAGTAGCAAGTGCCACTCAAGTCCCGTCACCAATCTAAAAGGTGTCTCAATATCCATGCACCAAATGGCCAAAAGGGAGCCCACAGCTAAAGCAAACACCTCGGCTACTGCAATCCAGGTTTGCTTGGTCATCTTAAAGCGAAGTTTCCAGGGAAGATGAAAGAAAAAACAAACTCCGAGAGCGAACAAAAGATCAAAAATATATGAAAACGAGATCGTTGACGGTAGTTTTTGCCAAGGGAGTCCCCAGGAAAACGCAAAATAGAGAATGACGAGAGCAAAAAATCCGATCAACTGATTTCTCCTACTTGGGCAATGAAGTGCAGCAACTTAGTTATTTCATCATAGAATTGCGGTTTTGTAACTTTGATTATTTGCTGAAAGGTCGGGGTCTTCGAATTTCCGTGCCCGTGATTTTTGTCATCAAAAATTACGATCTGAAGTGAAAAGTCAGGACGAAGGTAGAAAAAGATATCTAGGTTAAAAGCGATCACCCGCAAGACGTCATCATTATTCTCAGGAACTTTTCCTGAAAAGCAGGCCGCCGTTAAGATGAGGTCAGGTTTTGTCTTAAAATTCTCCAGGGCCCTTGTGAGTGTCATAAAAGTCGCCTGGATCCATTGAAGAGCGCGAGTTTCATTCTGAATATCAGCAGTCGTCGCCCCACTCACTGGGGTCACCATGAATTCGTGATTAAGTTCAAGACTGTACTTAAGTGTTGAATGGATCGCGAGATTCAGCAGAGACTTTAGTTCATCGTGAGATGAATTAAGCGCCCTCTTTCTTAGCAGTTTTTGATTTTCAAAAAATCTTAACTCTTCACTTTCTTTTTTTTCCCATTCAATGATTTTTTCTACTTTCCCATGAACCTCGATGGTCCGTCGTCTCGATTCAGAGCTCAGAAGATCAAAATTCCACGTCACCACTCTCCAGTGACTTCCTTCAGGAGTAAAATCTAAAAAGTATTTTTTAGGACTCCTACCAAAAAGATCACTCAAGCTCATACAAGTCTTTTCCCTAAACTGTACTCATGAAAACCGGGAGCCTCATGGTCAGGATGATAACCTTCGATGGTATAACCTTGCTTAAGTTTGATGCTGATCATGGCATGATTGAAGTAGTAAATCGTTGTCATGACTTTTTTTACTCCCCGTCTCTTGCATTCGTCCTCGATCGCTAAAGAGAGTGCTGTTCCTAAGCCTTTTCCTTGAAACTCTTCGAAGATGGTGGTTTTCACCGTTTCTGCCAGAGTCGGAGTTTTATAGGAAAAACCCGTGATACCAAACTGCTCGTCGTTTATCATGGCACGAAAATAATGAACTCCGCCCGCCATGATTTTTTCAACGGTCGGTGGCCAGGGAGAATTCACATAATACTTTTTCATGATCTCATACAACTCATGAGCAGCGACGGTATCTTTCACATCATATGGAACGAGAACAACATTCATTTAAACATTTTCCTTCAAATAAGACCAAATCTTACTCCACTCATCAGAGCTAAATAAGTACTGACGATGCTCGGAACTCACAAGACCACTTTGAACTGCATGATCCAAAAACTTTAGGAGATGATCATAGTAATGGTTCACATTCAGGAGGGTAATCTGTTTGTTATGAAGACCTAACTGACGCCAAGTAAGGATTTCAAACAGTTCATCCATCGTTCCCATTCCACCCGGAAAAATGAGAAAGGCATCGGACAAGTCGTACATCATCTTCTTTCTTTCATGCATATCTTTTACGACATGAAGATTCGTAAGTCCGGCATGGGCCACTTCTTTTTTCATCAGTTGCTGAGGAATGATTCCTGTGACTTTTCCACCGCGGGACATAAGTTCTGTAGCGAGAGCACCCATAACACCAATCGAGGCTCCGCCGTAGACGAGTTCAATATCATGCTGAGCAAAGTGCTCCATAATAATTTTGACCTGCTTGTTTACCTCTGGATCAAGGCTCGCATTAGCTCCACAAAAAATACAAATTTTCATTTTCTCTTCCTCCGTGAATACCACTGGATATAAATCACCTCGAGCAACATGAACCCACCAAACGCGATGTAAAACCCACCGGTTTTCCAGAACAACCAAGTGGCAGTGCTTTCTTTTAAAGCAATGTAGGCCATGAAAGCTGCGAACAAAATAAGGAAAAGACACATGTGCCATTCCATCATTTTATAAAATTCTTCGGGAAGAGGAATTTTCTGTTTCATGTCTGTGAGCATCTGAACCATTAAAGATTCATTACGAATTTTCTTATACACGAGAAACCCCGAAAGACATAAACCAGTCATGGTGGGCTGAAGTTTAAAAAAAATCCCTTCTTTCGCGACCAACGAAATTCCTCCAAGAACAATGATTAAAGCGAGATTGAGTTTTGAAAGCGTGTGAACATGTCCAGTGAATTTTTTCTCAAGAATCATCTCAACGACGCCTAAGAGAATTCCACCGACAAGAGCTATCTCAAGACTAAAATAGGTTTCTAGGCCCCAGTACGCGAGGGCCGGAAGAAAGGAGAGTAAGAAATAGGGCTTTTGATCTTGCATCCCTCGATATTAAGCTACTTTTTTCAGTTTTTCTTCACAATAGTCGAGATATTCCTTTTTGAACTTCATAGGATCGAGCACTTCCACATCTCTCCCCATTGACAACAGCCATTCATACAGTGCTTCACAAGGCTCCACATAGGCGGCCCAGATTAAATCTCCGCTAGGATTTGTAACCATGCAGGGTTTTCCAAGAAAGTGGTGGCTTGGAAAAAGATTAATCGATTCGGGTTTATGAATTTTTAGAATGAGCCTTGTTTCTTTTTCATTCATGGCCCGCACGGCCGTAATGAACTCATCAATCTCAAAAGAAGACACCCTTGGTTGACTCATGGAATTCATGACTTCAAAAGAGTCAATGTCTCTTAGTTGAAGAACCACCAAGCAGTGATCTTGAGAATCTTCCGCAATCAAAGAGAGCTGTCCTTCGAGGTGTAAAATCTTGCACGGATGAAGCGAATACCGTTTTTCTTGTCTGATTTTAAGGTCGATTAATTTTTTATCCGCAATACAGGTCTCTAAATTTTGAAGAAGGTTTTTTTGTCCCTCGCCCATGTCGTGATCCCAAACTTCTAATTGTTGTAGCAGATCCATCACTAATTTTATTGGCCCGTTCTCCTTCACTTTCTTTTTAAGAGATTGCCAGGCAGGATCTGTGTTATCTTTTACTGTCGAGAGCACTTGATTGAGCTCAATCCATTCAGCGGGGCTCAAAGGAAGCATATACTGAATGGCATCTCCTTTAATATCTACCCATCGCTCCTTCCCATCTTCATAAAAATCCACACCGATTCCAACGGGGAAGACTTTTTCAAGAAACTCTAACGTTTGGTCCTCAGTCAGAGACATTTCACGAGAAAGGTCACTGAGCTTCATAGATCCTTGCTTAACTCCAAGAATCTGTATCTTCTTTAAAACTGCAGGGGCTGGACCTTTTTTCATAAAAACCTCTTTCTTGACCATGCTTATCGGGTATTTTCTCAGAAGTCTTTAGTGCAAAAATGGAGATTCAGGAGATAATGATTAAATGAAATATCTCATGGAAAAACCAATACTTGCCATCGGTCTTATCATGTTTGGTCTCTTCCTCTATCAGGTTGGGACTGACCAGAAGTGGAGTATTTTCACCAATGACAAGCTTATCCCTACTTCTTGTAAAGGAGTCTTAGTTAAGCTTGAAAAGAATGTTCCGGAGAACTGGAAGGTTTTCTGTGAAGGAAATAATCTTGCAGTAGAAATCAATGAAATCACCATACCACCCAAAGCAACAAATCTGCGTACTTTAATGTACCGACAACTCGCCAATCACATGAGCTTTATTGCAAGAAATTCCTACACTGATATTTTGGAAAAAGTCTTTTTTGTAAGATTCAGACTGACACATCCAAAGATGATCATCAACGCAGTGACAGAGGGAAAGTTCATTGTAAAATTAAAAACTCTAGATCTTCCGGAGCATATCATGGCCCACTTGAAGAGCACTGTTCAAGTCAAAGAAGAGGTCAAATAGTTCTGCATTCGGATCTTCCACGGTATCAGAAAACTCATACCTAAAAGCATGAAGAAAAAGTCTCATCGACGGCTTCGCACCGTAAAGCACATCCCCTACGATCGGGAATCCGAGGTGTGAAAGCTGGGCCCTGATTTGATGCCTAAGTCCTGTTTTCAAACTCACTAGCACTAAACTCTTTCCATCTTTGCTCATCATCTTTAAAACGCTCAAGCAGGCTTCTTGAGAGCCCTGGATCATATGTTCATGAACCTTCTGCTGTTCTCCATTAGGTCCAAAAGATTTCAAGTAATGAGTCCACTCGCCTTCTCGCCTAAAATCTCCTTCAACAATCGCCCAGTAAAATTTCTTCTTCATCGCTACGTTGAAATTTTCGCGGACTGACTTTAGTGCTAGTTCGTTATTGGCGAGCACCATCACACCGGACGTCTCAAAATCAAGTCGATAAAGAAGACCACGGTCGTAGTTATTTGGGTTCACCTGAAGAGGACGCCATTTATGTTGAGTCACGAGATAATTCAGAAGGCTATTTTGATCTTCATAATTTAAGGGATGGCAATGAACCCCGGCCGGCTTATGGAGCACAAGAAAATCTTCACTCTCAGAAATGATCGTGACTGGAGGTCCGCTGTAGGCCGGGTTAATTTTTAGATGGTTCACCAAACTCAGTGGGAGTTTTAAAACATCTCTGTGCCTGATGAGTCGGTCTTGCTCTTTACTTGCGAAGTACTTTTTTATGAGTTGACCGGAGCTTCCTAGAAGAATTTTTAAGACCTCTTTAAAAGTCGCGGCTTCACCAAGCCACGTCAGCTCTACTCGTTCGATCACTGGGCCTCAACTTTGCGTCCCTCAGTACGAAGATCTACTTTTTTCAAGACAAACTCCACTCGTCGATCAGAAACATTTGCGTTCACTTTTTTCTGTGGTCTTGAATCACCGTAAAAGACAACTGTCATTCTATCAGGAGCGACTCCCCGTTGAAGCAGTGACTTAGAGACTGCGAGCGCTCGTGCACTTGAAAGAGCATAAGCATCAGAGCCATCTTTTGAAGATGTCTCACCTGCTTCGGCATGGCCTTCTACCAGGATATTCCAATTATTTTCTCTCATCATTTTTATCAGTCTATCGAAGACTTGAATATTGATTTCATCAATTCCTGTAGAACCTTTTTGAAACAGTACTTTATCTTTCATGCGCACAAGAATCGTCTCCGGCATCTCATACACATTCGCTGACTCTGAAAGCTCATTATCAACGAGCATCTTTTTAAGCTCATTTAATTGGGTATCAGATTCGCGGTTTACTTCGTGCTTATCAAGAAGACCTTCGGCCGTTAGAAACTCAATCGGAAAGGGTTTCGCTGGCATATCGGAGTCAATCATTGTTGCAGCATCGCTCGGTGATTTACCAGACCTTAAAACCTCTCCTGCTTTTAGTACGTTACCACCAAACGCGTTTCGAAGAGATCCTACGGCCGCTTCGTATTTTGCTGTCTCGGTCTTTGCAAACGAAAGAAGCAAAATAAAGAACGTCAAAAGGAGCGTACAAAGATCCGAGAAGGTTGCGAGCCATCCGGGAGCACCTGGTTTACAGGGAGGACATTTAGGAGCGTCGGCCATAACTTACTCCTGCTTCTCAGCAACGACTCGATCCTTCGGTGGAAGAAACGAATCTAGTTTTTCTCTGATGGTTCGAGGATTTTCTCCGGCCACAATTCCCAAAACTCCTGCAACGATAATATTCATTTTTGTTGCTTCTTGTTTTGAACGCTGCTTAAGTTTCGCTGCCACAGGAATAGTAAAAACGTTTGCGATCACTGAACCGTAGAATGTTGTAAGAAGAGCAACCGCCATCGCTGGACCAATCGACGAAGGATCTGACATGTTCTGTAACATCTGAACCAGACCAATCAGGGTTCCAATCATCCCGAAGGCCGGGCCATCTGCTCCCATACCTTCCAGAAGATCCACACCCTTCGAGTGACGATCTTCCATCGCGGCAATTTCAAGTGAAAGAATCGACGTGATGACTTCAGGTGGACGGTTATCAGCAGCGAGGGTCACTGCCTTTTTTAGAAATTTATCTTCGACAGGAACTTTCTCAAGTGCGAATACCGATTCACGACGTGCCGTATCTGCGAGCTTTTGAATTTCATCAATCATCGCCTTCGCATCTACCGGAGTTGAAAAAATTGATTTAAGAAAAATCGGAATGAAGGCCTTCACCACTTCCATCGGCCATTTGATTAGTGTTGTTGCAATAACTCCTCCACCCACAACGAAGATTGACGGAGGGTCAATGAAGATGGAGAGCGGAGATCCGTAAAGGATCGATCCAAGAATAGAAATGATTGCTAGTGCTAATCCCGCAACGGTTGAAATATCCATAGTTCACCCTTGAACAAAAAAAGAGTCTGTATGGTTAAGGTATCGGAATTCTAGAAATGAACTTAAATGTTTGGTATTACTGGATGAATCTAGTCGGAGACAGAAAAAAAAAAGCAGATCCTTAATAAGAAAAAGCCCCGTCATGACGGGGCTTTTTCTTATTTTTCATTTTGAGTAAGCATGGTGGAATCAAGGTAGGTCAGCATCGCTGACCGAAGGTCATCTAGCGAAACCTGTTCAGCATCTGAGCCTTTGAAGATCTCCTCTTTGATGAGATCAACGGGGAAACCAGTCAGTTTCGCAAGCATCTCAAGGCTTACTTTCCCACTTTTTTGTTCTAAACCAGTGACGGTTTCATTATCGATTACCATTCTGAACTCCTTGAACGATTAGCTACATAAATCCATTTAGTAGCGACTGAAGAAAGCGTATCTTCGTGACAAAAACAAAGTCAATCGCAGCTCGTTAGAATGTAAGATTATGTTAGGTCCATCTTGAGAAAATTGCTTTAAATTTATGAAATTACTGTTTTTATTTGGTTTTATAGCCTGGTGCACCAAGTAATGTTAGAAAACTTGAAGCTTTGGATTCCATCTCCTGAAATTCATTAAAGGCCCTAGATAAAAGAGTAATTCCTCCCCCCGCGCCATAGCGCCACAAGCGCTCAGAAACTGAAACTGAAGCAGTGCGGATATTAATATTGGCAACTTTTCTTTCACCAATACAGAGAAGAGTAGATCCGCAATAGATACCACGAGAATAACGTTCTACGTTTTGGATAATTTGCATCACCCTTCTCTTGGGAGCACCTGTAATACTTCCCCCTGGAAATAAGCATTCAAGCGTTCGACGAACTGAGAGAGGCCCTTGGAGCTCAACACTTAAAAGTGAGTACTGATGAAGAAGACCAGGAACGAGCAGAGGTGCTCGCCTCTTTAAAACCTTCGCCACCGGCCTCTCAAGACGATTCAAATCGTTTCGCAGAAGATCAGTAATCATATTGAGCTCCCCCTCCTCTTTCAAATCCTTGAGCATCAGGTCCCACTGTTGTTTCCAGTTCTTCCCTCTCTTCAAAGTTCCTTTAATAGGCATCGTGAAAAGTTTTGAGCCTTGATACTGAAAAAGGCACTCAGGAGAATTACTCAAAATCATCTCATCACCTAAAAATGTCGCATGAGCATAAGGACTCAGGCCATCGAGAGAGAAAAAGAAATCAGCAATATCTCTAGGATCAATCACTTCTTCTGTTTCAAGATCAAAAGGATAAGTTAAATTGACCTGATAACAGTTCCCGCTTAGAAGTTCTTCTTGGATACGATTAAAATCATTCTTATACTCTGACCAAGTTGGGCGTTCAATCGACCTAAGTGGAATATTTTTTAACTTTGAGCGACTCTTTTTTTTGAAACTTTTTTTCTCATACTCTATCTCGATTGCCAGTTGTGCTTCTTCACTCACACTGTGCCCAAGTCCGCTGAGAATTAATCCGAGTTCATAATAAAAATGGTACACAACTGGACTGACAACCTTGTCTTGAATGTTAGTACTTTCAAGAGTTTTTAAAAAAAGATCAAGAGAATAAGTTTCAGGAAAACCGGTCAGAAGATTAAACCGGTACTTACGATAATAAATAAAGGCCTTCGAAGGCTTTGTGAGTTCTAAGTAAGTCGTCTCACTCCATTTAAAGCGGGAAAAAATCATCTAGGACTCAGTTTTTCCAGGTGCTAAATCAGCGAACTTCGTCTGTGAACCGATCCACGAAAGTTCAATTGTTCCAGGTTCGCCGTTACGATTTTTAGCAATGATAATTTCTGCAATACCCTTCTTAGGAGTCTGCGGATCATAGTAATCTTCACGGTGAATGAGACAAACAATGTTGGCATCTTGTTCAAGTGAACCAGACTCTCGAAGGTCCTGGAGCTGTGGACGTCTATCAGTTCTTGCAGCGGCCGTACGGTTCAACTGAGAAAGGGCCACCACTGGAATCTCGAGTTCGTTGGCGAGCATTTTAAAACCACGAGAGAGTTCTGCAATCTCTTGTTCGCGGTTTTGTTTTTTCACGTGCATTGGCATGATCTGTAAGTAGTCCACAACAATCATAGCAAGCCCCTGCTCAGCTTTAAGCTTCCTACAGTAAGAGCGAATATCCATCAAGTTCGTCGAACCTGAGTCATTAATGTAAAGTTTTAAATTTGAGAGTTTTTGAATCGCATGCGAAATAGATCTTAGATCCATTTCATTAAACTCTTTGGTCTTGAGTTTGCGCCCATCCACACAGGCCTCACTCGCAAGAAGACGCATTGAAAGTTCGGCGTACATCATCTCGTACGAAAAAACAGCTACCGCCATATTCGTTTGTCTTGCAGCGGCCACTGCCCAGTTAAGAGCAAGTGCTGTTTTTCCCATCCCCGGACGTGCTGCAATGAGAACAAGTTGACCAGGCTGTAATCCTAGAAGAGATCTATCAATGGAAGCAAATCCTGTAGAAACTCCAGTGATCTCACCTTTAGCGCGGGCAGGTTTTTCGAGTTCTTTTAGGTTCTCGTACAACGCCTGCTTTAGGGGAATCATTTTATTATTCTTTGTCTGGGCGGTAAGTTTGAAAAAACTCGCTTCAACTTCTTGCAAGAAGTCTTCAACATTGCCGTTGAAGTTTGTCCCTGACTGCATCACACGTGTGGCCGTTCTTACGACTTCACGGAGCATACTTTTTTGCTTAATTAATCGTGCGTAGTACTCAACGTTTGCGGCCGATCCAATCTCATCACAAATCACCACCAGGGCCGTCTGCCCACCGATTCTTTCAAGTTTCCCAAAGTCATTGAGCTTACTTGCCACTGTCACGATATCAAAAGGCAGTCCTTCCATATGAAGATCTTTCACCGACTGAAAAATCACTCCATACTGTGGATGATAAAAATCTTGAGGATCAAGATTGATGTCAGAAATTTCATCGAAGCTTGAATTGTCGATAAGAAGACAACCTAAAAGTGCCTTCTCTGCACCAATATCATGAGGTAATTCATTGGTTGGTTTCTCTTGTGACATGCCAAATTCTCCGGAGCTATTCTTTGTGGAAAACGATTTTATCTTATGTGCGTATTGTCTAGGTAGGAAAACTTCGTGCTGTTAAAAGAAGTAAGGTCGAGAAGAAAACCTGAAGAGCGATAAATCGCTCCTCAGGTAAACAAAATGTATTATTCGTTTGCAGCAGCTTCAAGAGCAGCAGCGGCTTCAGCTTTTGCAGCTTCAGCTTTCGCTTTTTTATCAGCGTTACGTTTCTGAGCCTCAGCTTGCTCTTTCTTAAGTTGCTCGGCCATAGCAGCGTCGATAGCAACTTTAAGTTTGAAAGTAGCTGTTACATCGTTGAAAAGTTTTGCTTTAACATCGTATGTACCAAGAGACTTGATTGAGCTGTCAAAAGAAAGAAGTCTTCTTTCAATTGAAACACCTTGCTTTTCAAGTTCTTTAGCGATTTCTTGAGAAGTAACAGCACCGAAAAGACGACCGTTAGCTCCAACTTTCTTGATAAGCTCAACAGTGATACCTTCGATTTTTTTCTTGATAACTTCAGCTCCAGCTTTCTCAGCTGAAATTTTCTTAGCAAGAGCTTTTTGCTTATCTTTAAGAACGTTTGAGTTCTTATCGTCAGCAAGAATTGCGAATTTTTGTGGGAATAAGTAGTTACGAGCGAAACCGGCAGATACGTTAACGATCTCTCCGATTGTTCCTAAGGCCTTCACCTTTTCTATAAGGATGACTTTCATATTGTTCTCCTAAAATTTAGTCTTCAGTTTTACGTTGTACAAAATACTTTCTGAAATCAAACCAATTATCGAATAAACCAGCCACTGCTATTAAAGGGTTCGCAACAAAAACGGTAATCATCACAATCAACGAACGAAAAAAACCCATGATCCCTAAAAAGTTCAATAGAGCGGTAAAAACACCAAAGCCTTGAAAAAAATAAAAAGTCCCAAGGCATTTAATAATCGTAAAACCTATTGTCTCATAAGAAGCATGTCCCAGTTGCTCACCCCAAATCGCCAGCACAAGCCCTAAAGCAAGTAACAGAACGAATTCGAAAGGAACCTTGAAACCTAAAAGCCGTTTTTCGTCATGTGGATAATCATGGCCTGCAAATAAAAGTCTGCGACTCTTAAGGACGAGGAACATGTTAAACCAAAGCATTAAGAACACACCCATAAATAGGTAGCTTGGAAATGAATTCACCACTTCGTTTGCTAAAAGATCAGGGCGGTCCAGGAGCTGTAGAACTTCAATGGCATCTTTCTCGCCACTCATTTCCACAACTTCTTTCTGCTTAGCTATTTGCTCAGAACTTTTCTCTAATTGCTCAATAATAAATTGCTTAGGAGTCGTTTTGAGGTTGTACATCAGAAGGCCAAAACCCGTGGACATGATAAGGAGAATCCCTAAACCAAACCCAACTAAACCCTTAACAGGAGCAAATCCTCTCAAGACGATTTCAGCAATCCCAAATGCAAAAACAAAGACAAATAAGTAAAAACCAAAGAGCGTCAGGTCCGCATACACTGCGCTGGCGAAAACAAAACTCAAACCGAGTCCAGCTAAGCCAACTAAAAAACCTTTAAGTCTTCCGTAAAGAATGACCGCCAAGGCGAGTGGAAACGGCGCGAATACTGACATGATAAAGCTGATGCATAAAACAACAGAAGAAGCCCCTAATAAGAGCAACCGACTCGTCGTTAAATTTGGTGCAGGCATTACCTCAGTATTCATACTAGCTTAATCTTTCCAGTCCTAACGAGCAGTATCGTTAGATTGGTAACTGATAAGAAGCATGTTACGTCCACGCTTAATAGCTTCGTTTGCACGACGCTGGAAAGTTGGCGTAAGGCCTGTGATACGAGCTGGAGAAATTTTTCCGAACTCGTTAACTAGCCATGAGTAAGACTTAGGGTCTTTCCAATCAGGTGAAGTTTTTTTAGCAGAGAACCAACAAGACTTGCGTTTTGAGTGCATTTTCTTGTCTTTGTCTTCTCCACCAAATCCACCTTCATCGTCGATTTCAGCAGCTTGAGTGTGATTTGGATTTTTGTAATTTTTAACGATTTCTGCTTGTTGCTTGTCATCACCAAGTTTGATGATTAAGTGACGAACAAGATTTTCGTTAATGAGAAACTTACGCTCGATTTCTGCGTTAAGGTTACCAGCACCTTTGTACATGAAATAGTGGTAAGCGCCTTTTTTAAGACCAGATTCAGTTGGTTGAGCAAAAGTTTTTACTCCCCATGAATCACTAACTAGAACTTCCGCACTGAACTCTTTGAAAGTTTCAGCAAGGGAGTTTTTGATAGAAGCAACAACTTCCTCAGATGCGTCCGGGCGAACGACAAAAGCCGTTTCGTAGATCATATTTCCTCCAGGATTATAATTAAGCCCATGGACACAATTGCCATGAGCGAGATGAAAATATTTAAAATAAATGTCTGTGCGAACTTAGCATAGCGAGTCTTTAACGCCAATGCCTTTATTAGTCCTATCTTTAAAAACACAATTCGTTTACACCGTGTAGATTTTACAATTACTACGCACAGCACCTTAAAACAACTAAAATCGTCTCAAAGGATTATTATGATGAAAGTTATTACCCTTCTGGCCCTCGTCGTTTTGCCTCTCAAAGGAATTGGGAAAGTTTATGACTTTCAGAATCTGTACAAAAGCCTTGGATATGGGCCAGACCAGGACTACTTTGGCTCAACTAACTCCCAGCGTATGAGTGTAAAGACTTATATTGATAAGTCAGACTCATTTTACGCTGAGATTAATAACTACTTGCGCTATTACCCGGCTCCTTACGAATGGACTGGAACAGGCCCCGAGGCCGCCAAGAAGATTGTGAAAGACCTTGATCAGGTCATTAAGAAAGCACCAAAAATCCCAGCAGACATTATGCTCTTTCGAGGTATGACCCTAGGCTGGAGAAGCAATAAATCATTTGAGGTCTCCGAGGAATTTACGGATAAGGCCTACACCTCGACTTCGACTACTTACAAAGTCGCAGAGTATTTTGCTACGGGGGTCACGAGTAGTAAGCAAAGTAAAAAGGCCCTCATGGCAATTTACTTTAATGGAAAGAAGGTCAGTGGCCTACTCATAAATCAAAGGGAGGATGAAGTTATCATCCCTCGAAATCAAACCTTCAAAATAATGGACCTCAAGACAAAAAATAATTACGAACTCTACTTAGTACAAGCTTGCTCAAAAACATGTGACACAGTCGTAAACGATGCTGAAATAATGGATTGGTGGGACCAACACTGAGATGAAATCGTCTAGATTTTGGACGGCCGTAATTTTTTCAAAAATCAACTCGTCTCTTCTGATAGTGATACCATACGCAGCATATATTAAGAATTAAACATCAAAGCGAACTTTAACATGCTAAAGCTATTCACACTTCTACTTACACTCGTGGCGTGGCAAGTAAACGCACAAGAACAATCTCAATACTTCGAAAGACCACTTAGTTGTCCTTTACGGTTTTCACAACTCTCTTCTCTGCGAGATCAGATCCAGACGCTGAACGCCAGTTTAGGGACCGAATGTACACAGACTGGCCAACAGGCCATCAGTCAACTCACATCTAATGTGGCCTCACTTGAAACCATCACCAATAGTTTTAATAATTACTCCTCTTCAGCGAACGCCTACTCCTCTGCCCAGTACGCAAAGAACGTTGGGCAAATCATAGGTAGTATTAACCTCATCACTTCCAACAATGCGTGCTTTTATGACATCAAGTCACGTGGTCTTCTTCCTGTTCTTTCAGATGTCGTGATGAGCGTTTCACAACTTGGCCTTCTTTTTACAGCGACTCCCGGAGCTGTCTTTGCCTCTGCTGGGTACATTGTCGGTTCAAGTATCAAAATCATCGACGGTTTACTGAAAACAAAATTCAATTTCTCTAAACCTGAAGAGAGAAAGGCATTCATTCAACTCAACTGTGCTTTCTTTGAAACCCGTAGGATGATGGATGAATTTGGGATTTTTAATCCAGAGACCGAAGATTTCAGAGAACAAATTGTTCAAAGCTTGAGGGAAGAAAGAATCAACTTGATAAAATTTCAAAAATTAAAAGAAGCCAAAACTGCGCAGCTCGAAGGGTTACTAACAAGTACTGTTTATAACATTCCACGAGCACAGACCTCAGGACTTGATCCGGCACTATTGCAAAAGCTCGAAGAAGTTAGTGGTGCGCTATCGATTAAAGCGCCAGACTATAGTGAAAAATTAAAACAGGTCTCTGTGCTCTCTGGACGAGCGCTTGATATCATAAAAGGAATCGCTCTCGTTAAAATCGATAAAAAAACTGACACCTCTATTGAGCTTCTTCGCTATCACTTAGAAAGAATTGTTCCCGAGCTCGTCCGCGGAGGAAAACTTTGGACAGGAACTATTGATGAGTTTGAAATCCAAGCAAGAGGTCCGATCCTCGCTTTCATCACACCAGTGAGAGATTCTATAAAAAAAGAGCTGTTTGCCATTGAAGCGGAGTATGCCATCACAAACCCTCAGGCTTCGAAGCAAATTATCAACTTGAGAAATGAAATACAATCGATGCAAAAGTCGTCGTGGGCGATAAACCTACGCCTTTCAACTTTGAAGGCAAAAATCGAAAACCTAGAAAGAAGATCAACGACCTTACTTTTCTCTGACAGCGATGAGGGCGCATCCAATGAAGTTGATATCCTCGAATACTATCGGAAACTTCAGAACAGTATCCTCGGGCGAGAAGGCAGAGCGTACATTAAGAATTCCATCAGAAAGAGTAAGCAGATGCAAGAAGGCCTAGAAGCACAGCTCGAGCTCCTGACCAATGCGGTCTCAACGCAAGAGAAGTGCTCTGCTGCGGAGAAGACTCGCCTTGCTTGGGCCCAGTATCGCTATAAAGTTGAAGAAGGTTATGACTTCGTTTCTACGAATCTAGATTTATTCAGGTCGAATTTTAAGATAGGAAAAGAGAAGCTCAATAGATCAACGAAGTATGTTCTCGCACAAATTGAATCTGTGGAAGAAATTAAAGCAGGCAAAGCTCCTGGTAAAGAGACGCTCGGAAGCTACGTCCAAGATATTAAGAACCGAGTTCAAAGCGTTGAGTCTCGACTTAAGCAGTCTGGATGTTTCTAAATTTAGCATTATGGTTTAACTTGAGACTTTTTTTATTATAAGTATGAACTTGATAAAAAATTCATGTTGCACCCGTTTGCTACGTTTTGTTTACAGTCGTATACCTCCTTGGGCCGCTCTTGTGCTATAAATCTGGCATGGAAACACAAACTTACTACATTAACAAAATAAAAGAAGATCTATCACTACGACAGCGAAGTAATCCTTATTATTCACTTAGAGCTTTTTGCCGAGACTTAAAGGTGCATCCTGCGACAATGAGCCAGATCCTTAAAGGAAATCGACCATTACCTCTTAAAAATGCACATTATATATTGGAGAAACTATCACTAGATGCAAAAGAAAGAACACTCTTCATGGAAAGTCTCTTGCGCTCAAAAGTTAGTATTGACCAAATTAAAATCAATCCTCTTGATACCCGATTCATGCTAGACGAGAGTTACTACAAAGTTATTGCAGAGTGGGAACACTATGCAGTTCTTGATCTTTTTGAACTAAATACGTTTGACCCAACGATTGAGGGTGTTCTTGAACACCTAGACATCACAGTCACCAGGGCTGAAGTGGTTATAAATAATCTTGTTGTAAGTGGACTACTTGAACTCGACGAAAGCAAAAAGCTTAGAAGAGTTTATGATGACGTTCGGACAACTGAAGACATACCAAGTCAGGCACTTAAAGATTCTCACAAAGAAACTTTAAAACTAGGATTAACAAAAATTGATGAAATTGAGGTTGAGCTAAGAGATTTTTCGGCAACGACGGTTGCCATGGATCTTAAAAAACTCCCGGAGGCAAAAACCATTATTAGAGAGTTTCGTCAAAAAATGACGGCACTACTTAGAGATGGAGAAAAAACGGATGTTTATCAACTTGCCATTCAATTCTTCCCTTTAACTAAATCAACGAAACAATAAAATGAAAGAGGTTTTTATGAAAAAAAATGTATTTATGATCTTAGGTATACTCATATTATCAGTGACAGCTAACGCTGGAGACAAAGGAAACGGAGGAGACGTTCTCGTATGTAACAATAGAATCGTCTTGCTGGACAAGTACGAAGCAGAGAAGCGAAACTTCATGATTGATATACCTGGAATTACTCTCGAAGAAAAAGTGAGCACACTTGTAGAACGATTAAAGGTGTATGACAAATACAACGGCGAGAACATTGAAGAAACAGCGAAATCAATGCTAATCGATTTACAAACCGGAGAGACAACTCCTAACCAGATGCAAACAATCTCTTTTTCGACGGACATTCTTAATGATATCGATGACTCATTTGAGACTGCGATTCCTGCCGGTTGCCGAAAAGAGCAGCTTATCGCAAATAAAAATATTATCTATGCGAGTGATAAGAAGTTCGAAATTCGTTCAGACTTGTGGAGTCTGTTGAGTCTTGAAGATAAAGCGATGGCAATTTTTCATGAAGCCGTCTACGACTACTTAATAAATTACGGTGCAGAAGATTCACGATTTGCGAGATATCTAAATGGTTTTTTTGCACAAAGCAATTCAAAAAGAACGTATTTAGATTATTTTACAAATACCCTGATGGCTGCAAAACAAGGGGTTAAAATGCCTTTATACTACTTTAATACTATTCACTATTATAAATATGAACTAGAGCCCAAACGTCCTGTTTACTATAAAGATGAGAATCAAATAGATCGCATTGCTTTCTCTACCGATTATAAAAATGAAGTAAGTTTTGATACAAAATACCCTGCCAAATATAACTTATGCGTTAGCGGAGAATGTCGCAAACTACGCTTTTACGGTATTTATAGAAATAAAATAAACGGACTAATTTCGCTAAAGCTTGCAGCTCCTCATTCTTTAACTGTAAAGAATGGAGAGATCATCTTTAATAAGGATAAAGAGATACAGACCATTTTAAACAAAGAAGAGAAACTAAGAAAGCTTATAGGGATTACTAATTCTCCATATTATAGACAGCAATGGGGAAGCGATATTAAAAAAGTCATCTGGAATAATCAAATTTATAAAGCTCCTAAGTCTGTAACATTTGATAAAGATGGAGCAATTACAGATATCGAACTTTAATTTTCATTTCTGAGGTTAGTGCTGATTTTTCAATTATGGTACTAACCTCTTTAACTTTACTCATTCTTGCATTTTTAAACGTCTGGTGCATAAATCTCATACTGTTCTGAGTGATAATTATTATCTGCACGAACAAGAAGTGTCTTGTTATAAGTCTCCTCTAGCACTTCAATGATGCCAAAATCTTCACTTGAAAGCTTCGCTGAAACTTCCGGATGAGCAAAGATCGTAATTTTTGAAGCCGTAGTTTTTTTAATAACTTTCTGAAGCTCTCGAATCACTTCAAAGCTCACGGTCTCAACGGATTTCACTCTCCCCACTCCTTCGCAGTATGGGTACGGCTCACACATTGTTCGAACGAGCGTGTCTCGAGTTCTCTTCCTCGTCATCTCGACAAGACCAAGGCCAGAGATCGGAAGCACATTGGTCTTTGAGCGATCCTTCTTCAAGGCTTCAAGAAGTGTACTGTACACTTGGTTTCTATGGTCTTCTTTTTCCATGTCGATAAAATCAATG
>JACCDH010886805.1_pt1 | contig 20141 bp, 13 predicted proteins | sample 7442481 | NCBI WGS metagenome assembly JACCDH01 (sample SAMN15323433, study PRJNA562643) | freshwater metagenome | isolation source: river surface water | place: USA:Blue River Watershed | collected 2017-08-15 | reverse complement strand
TATCTATTTACAAAACTATCTTGATGAATTTTGCTATAAATTGAATCGAAGATACTTTAAAGATAGGCTTTTTGATAGAGTGACTCTAGCTTTGATAACTTGTGGTAAATAAAACGATATACAAATTTATTTTTATACAAAATAACTGTTTAACTATTTATTTATAGGCTAGTTTGAATTATAGTTATTAATAACTACAAAAAAATTAAACATCAAAAATGCAACCATTTTTAAATTTAAAATGATTCACCTGCATTGAGATAAAAGGCATCAGAATGCCTACCCCAAGCATAGTTAAGCACCATATTCGTTCGGGTGGCTTTATCAATTAAAATACGCATTCCAACTCCAACTGCTGGTTGAATATATTGAAAAAGACGGATTTCACGATCTTTATCACTGGCAGTAGTTAAATTGGCGAATACTGTCCCACTGATCAACTGATTACAACTAATTGGAAATCGATATTCAGTTTCAAAATACACTAATTTCTGACCTCGGAACAAACCTTGTGTATATCCCTTTCCACCACGACTCCTTTGATCCCAGCCTATTGAAGGTAAGTTTAAATATGGAACATTTCCAGAAGTAACAAATTGTCCTGTAGCCCATAAACTAAAAACATGCTGTTCATTATATTTGCTTAACGGCAAAAAATAGCGATATTCAGTAAACAATACAGTACTTACATCTTGACTTTTATTGATGGTCGGATTAATTCGAAAGTTAATATTTGCAAACATTCCGTTATTGGTATTAATCTGATTGTCTCTTGAATCATATAATAGATTAAGACTTAATCCATCAACAATATATTCATTATTATTAAATTCATATTTTGTGCTATAATTATAATGATTGGTATACAGACCTTTATTTACATCTAAATTTTTATCAGTAATTGTGGTGTACCAATCTAAATGAATTCCAGCACCAATATAATAATTGTTTGTAAATTCCCAAGAAACAGTTTGATGAAACTTAAAGTAATTATAATCCATAGGCTCCTTTATATCATTCAAATCAAAATCTGAATCTTTGTGTTTTGGTGGGATAATATCAGTTCCTAATCCATAATTAGCTTGTGAAAAAATATAAAATCGCCAATCTCCATTCAAAAATATTTTATTATTATTAATCATAACACTATTCTTGAAATTGATTAATAATTGTTTCTTTTCTGTAAAAGTTGCACCAAGATTTATAGAAGAATATTTATCATCTACCTTTTTCCCTTTGAAAGTGTATTGAGTAACAAACCCATAAGAAAAACCAGTTGCTGGTTGTGAACCTATCACAGGTATAAGAAGAAAAAAATTATCTTTTTTGGGTTTTAAAATATGAACGGAGTCTTTCTTTTTAAAAAGTTCAGGTAACGATTTTACAGGGCAAATCTTTATTGAATCACCTAGATTTTGAGCATTTACACTAAATTGTAGAATAACAAATAGAAAAATGCAGGTACTTATGAAACGTCTTTTATTCATAGAACAAATTTACAAAAGTACGAATCCTATTCATTACAAGTTAACTTTTGTTGTTTTAGTATTGTAATAAAAAAAGGTTATAAATAAACAATAGCTTAATTATAACCTTTTTAATGATAAAAAAACTATTTCTTAGCAACTTCTTCTTTTATTATAAAGCCCTTATTGTTAAGTTCCGTTTTGATAGCCAAGATAATATCATCTAATGCATCATTTGCTTTGCTTGGGTTCAATGTAGAAGTAGTACCTGACCATAATAATTTATTCGATTTTACATCATAAAGATTGGTTTCTACATAATAGGTTTTGTTTTCTTCATAATAACCTGGAGTCGCATAATAAATGCCGCCATAGCCCCATCCACCATAACCTCCATAATAGCCACGACCATATCCCCAACCGCCATAATAAGCAGTTCCTTGAACATAATCGGTAGTTTTTGAAATATCAGTCAAACGCATCAAAATAATACCCTCGATGCCATCTTTCAACAATTCGCTTACTACAAGATTTTGATCTTTTTGATCCGGTTTTAGATAGTTATATGAGGCAACAAAATTTCCTCTTGGCGATGATGCAACTATTTTATCTTCGGCAATTCTTCTAGAAGAATCATCCTTCAATTGAGCAATAACTAATACTTTATTGTAAATAGGTACAGTTGAAGCATTTAAAGATGGATCTGTCCAAGTTTTTACTATTTGCGTTGATGGCCCACATCCGAATAATAAACTAATTAATAGTGCTGATAATAATAATTTGAATTTCATCTGTTTATAATATTTGTTTTTTATTGGAAGATGGAACGCCTATAATCATATTGGTGTGTGTCAATGATAATTGTCGTGGGCGTTTCATATATGTAAATTTTGATTTTTCAGCGGTCATATATGGTATCGCCTTTTACTTATTGGTGTTTGCTTACGCAAACTTGTTGTTAATGGCGATTTCATAAATATTAAATTTTAGAAAAAGTTCCTCAAAAGGCAACTATACTATTTATGGGATAAGTTAGGTAATGATAAATCAAAACTTACAATTGGAAAGCTGTAAAAAGCGCTCATTTTTTTTATAAAATTTTCTTGTAAATAACAGTTTGATTTTATTCTATTTTCAATTGTATCTGTTTTACTGCATTAAAGTATTTCCTAATTTGATGCGTTAATTTGATGTTAAATTATTGATTTTTATATTATTATGTAAATAAAAATTGTAAATTTGAGTATGGTTTTGATTAATTACTTGTTTACTTAATCGCCGAAATATGGAGGATTATTTATTAATCAACTAAAGGGTAATTCGAAGTAAATAATTGTAAATCAAAATCAAAATTAGAGGACTGTAAAAAGTCCTCTTTTTTTGTATTATAATTTTTCTAACTGTATCGTAATCTCACAAAAACGTGTTTGATTCCTTTTTTGTCCGATTCTCTTTCATCGATTTCAAGTATATCGGTTAATGATTTGAGCATGGGTGTGAGTTTTGAAAATCCGTAATTTCTAGGATCGAATTCGGGTTTTTTCTTCACGATGAGATTTCCTACATCACCAAGAAATGCCCAACCATCTTCGTCGCCAATGGCTTCGAGTGTATCTTCGATGAGTTCTATGGTTTGGTTATCGATTTTATTCAACGGTTTTGGTACTGATTTTTCGGCAGTTTTTGCAGTTACTTTTTGCTTCGCCTGTTTGCTAGCGCTCGGGTCAACCACTTTTTTATTTTCCTCCGCTAACCTAATTTTTGGCAACTTCTTTTTGATGGCACCATCCAAAACTTCAATGTAAATGAATCGGTCGCAAGCTACAATAAACGAATTGGGTGTTTTTTTTTCACCAATGCCAATAACTTTCATTCCAGATTCTCTCAAACGAATAGCCAATCGTGTAAAATCGCTATCGCTGGATACAATACAAAACCCGTCTAATTTATCCGAATACAATAAATCCATTGCATCAATTATCAAAGCCGAATCCGAAGAGTTTTTCCCAACGGTGTAACTGTATTGTTGAATGGGAGTGATGGCGTGTTCCAATAAAACCGATTTCCAACCGCCAGCATTGGGTTTGGTCCAATCGGCGTAAATTCTTTTTGTAGTTGGTGTTCCGTATTTAGCGATTTCCTCCATCATACCTTTGACATTGCTGTAAGGCACATTGTCGGCATCAATGAGGACGGCGAGTTTTAGTTCTTTGGTATCTTGTGACATAAAAAATGTATATTGTTAATTATTTTTGGTTGATAGTTTGTCAAATGTACAAAGTTTATTGTATAATCGACTGCCTAGCCCTGATGGAAATGGAAACCTTTTTTTTGAGAAAAGCTATTTTTTCCTGACTTTGCAGAACGACCAAAGGAAGTTCCTGCAAGGTCTTGGAAAAAAAAGATTTTTCTGAAAAAAGGTTGCAATGAACAGTAGGAAATAGCTCCAAAAAATAAATTTGCTTTCCAGACTAAAATAAATTTTAAATAATTAATTTTGCAACTTCAAAAAAAATATAATACTTCAATATATTATGGTAAAAGATTTATTCGAAAGAATTCAAAACAATAAAGGGCCTTTGGGGAAATGGGCTTCACAAGCCGAAGGTTATTTTGTGTTTCCAAAATTAGAAGGTGATTTGGGGCCAAGAATGAAATTTCAAGGTAAAGAGGTTTTGAATTGGAGTTTGAACGATTATTTAGGTTTGGCAAATCATGCTGAAGTTCGTAAAGCTGATACAGAAGCAGCCATTGAATATGGTGCGGCTGCTCCAATGGGTGCCAGAATGATGTCGGGTCATACCAAATATCACGAACAATTGGAACAAGAATTGGCAGCTTTTGTAATGAAAGAATCGGCTTATTTGTTGAATTTTGGATACCAAGGAATGGTGTCTATCATTGATGCTTTGGTGACAAGAAATGATGTAATCGTTTATGATGTGGATGGACACGCTTGTATTATTGACGGGGTACGTTTGCATAGCGGAAAACGTTTTACGTACAAACACAACGACATTGAAAGTATGGAGAAAAACCTGCAACGTGCCACTAAAATAGCTACAGAAACAGGTGGAGGAATTCTTTTTATTACAGAAGGTGTTTTTGGGATGCGTGGTCAGCAAGGAAAATTGAAAGAAATTGTAGAAATGAAAAAGAAATACAATTTCCGACTTTTAGTTGATGATGCACACGGTTTTGGAACACTTGGAAAAACAGGTGCCGGAGCAGGCGAGGAGCAAGGTTGTCAAGATGGAATCGATGTTTACTTTTCTACTTTTGCCAAATCAATGGCTAATATTGGTGCTTTTGTGGCTGCTGATAAAGATATTATTGATTATTTGAAATATAACTTGCGTTCTCAAATGTTTGCCAAAGCATTGCCAATGATTCAAACTATTGGATCGTTGAAGCGTTTGCAATTGTTGCGTGATAATCCAGAATTGAAAGATAAATTATGGGAAAATGTAAATGCGTTGCAAAATGGTTTAAGAAGCAAAGGATTTAATATTGGTGATACCAATACTTGCGTGACACCCGTTTATTTGGAAGGAAGTGTGCCGGAGGCTATGGTAATGGTGAATGACTTAAGAGAAAACTACGGTATTTTCTTGTCGATAGTGATTTATCCGGTTATTCCAAAAGGAATGATTTTATTGCGTGTTATTCCTACTGCTTCGCATACATTGGAAGATATTGCAGAAACACTTAGTGCTTTCGAAGCCATTCGTGAGAAATTAGTAAACGGTACTTACAAAGAAATTGCAAGCAGAACAACTGTTGATTTAGATGCTTAATTTCATCTGTTTATAATATTTGTTTTTTATTGGAAGATGGAACGCCTATAATCATATTGGTGTGTGTCAATGATAATTGTCGTGAGCGTTTCATCTGTTTATATTTATTGTTTTTTATTGGAAGATGGAACGCCTATAATCATATTGATGTGTGTCAATGATAATTGTCGTGGGCGTTTCATCTGTTTATATTTATTGTTTTCATCGGTCAGATGGAACACTCATAATCATCCCCCAGGTGTGTCAACAACTATTGTCGTGGGTGTTTCATATTAAGAGTGTTAAACATCTATGTAAAAAAATCGAAAACGTTTAGATTGGTTTCTTGGCGTTTTCGTTTTTTGTTAATGGCTAATTGAAACTAAAGCATCTTCATAAAAGTTTTTCTTCTGCAATGAATTATTGGGTCAAAGTTTTTCCATAAATTATGGATAGCATGATTCTCTTCTAATTCAGGAGTTCGGATACAATTAATAATTCCTTTTTTATTGAAAGTTCTGAAATATTCATCAAAGATAATAGCTGTGACCCCCTTGTTTTGATATTCTGGGTCAATTCCTATTAGATAAAAAACAACATCTTTGCTTTCTTTTCTTGCTTTGAGTAAATGATAAAATCCAAAAGGGAAAAGTTTTCCATTGGCTTTCTGCAAGGCTTGAGAAAAACTTGGCATTACAATACTGAAAGCTATAAGTTTTCCATTTTTATCTAATATGAATTTAATGTATTCGGGATTGATGAGTCCAATGTATTTCTTTTTGAAATATTCTTTTTGAACGTCAGTTATAGCAACAAATGAAGATAGTTTAGCATAGGTATTATTAAACAAATCAAACATTTCATCGACATAGGGTAAAATATCTTTAGTTTTACTAAAATTTAAACTTGTTAGTTGGTACCTTTTTTTGATTAAAGCTTGTGCTTTAATGAAAAATTCAGGTTTTACATTAGAAAAAGAAAAGACACTTTCTATAAATTCTTTTTCTTTTAAATACCCTAACTGTTCCAAATGGCTTACATAATAGGGATTGTTGTACCAAGTAATCATTGTTCCTATTTGATCATAACCTTCAGTAAGGAGACCTACTTTGTCTAAATTAGAGAAACCCATAGGACCTTCGGTGTGTTCCAAATTATTTTTTCGTCCTAGTTCATATACTTTTTCCAGTAAAGTTTTAGTAACTTCTATATCATCTATTACATCGAACCAACCAAAACGAACTTTCTTTTTGTGTTGGTCATTGACTTCACCCCAATTGATGATAGCAGCAATTCTACCTACGATTTCATTGTTTTTGTAAGCCAGATAAAAATAAGCCTCAGCACTTTCGAAAGCGGGATTTTTAGTACGGTCAAAACTTTCCAATTCATCAGCAATAATCGGAGGAACCCAATATTGGTTGTCTTTATATAAGGAGAAAGGGAATTTCACGAATTGGGTCATTTCCTTTTTTGTAATGGCTTCTTTGATGGTAATCATTTGTATATTTTAGATGTTGTAAGTTTATCCTTTTTTAGTTTTTTTGGCTCTTTTTTTGGTTTTTTTATCTGAATCTCCCGTGTCCACTTTCATGCGGATTTCTTTGTAACTGGCATCATATCGCCAAGAAAAACCAACTCCACCATATAATATAGATGGTGTATCTTTCAGACTATAGCTTATCGAAGCATCAATTTGTAGGTCATCATGAATTAGGAAAGCCGCCCCTCCTCGTAGAATGGTATCGCTGTAAAAATCACTCATATACCCTTGATTTTCTATAAAACCAGACCATTTTTGATTGAACCCTTTGATTAAGGTGATGCCGTAACCATAACTAGGATAATCTGTTCCAATGTAATCGCCGATGATATTGCTTACTAGTACCCATGTTCCGTCTACAAAATGATTTTGAGCGATGAGGATTACTTTTGGAGAAATGGCTGCTTCACGGGAATAATAATAAGGATTGTCTTCAAGTGTAATATTTGCTCCAGCAAAAACGGACACGGCAGGAATAAATTGATGCCAATTGAAAGCATGATTTGCTTTCCAGCTGAAAATATTAATATTTTTTTCATAATTTTTGAAAGGATCATAAACAAGGTATTTTGCACCTAAAACGGTCTGTTTGAAAGCAGATTTCTCTGGAAACGCTATGGCTGGATTAAAAACCTCATATTGGTACTGCAAATCGGCAATTAACTCGAGTCTTTCCATAAATAATCCCCATCTTAGGACCATATCAATCCCAAGTCCATTGGCATCATAATTCAGAATACTATGGTTTTCTTTTATTCCATAAATACCAGATTCTACTTGAATAACAGATTTTCCAACGGCATAAGCCGACATAGTTTCGCCAGGTCTATTCGAATTAATTTGGTCAGTATGTTGTCCATATTGAAATATAGGTAAGAATAAAACTGTTGCAAGGATTAGAAATTGGAATTTGCACATAAATTTTTATCAGGTTAAAATAGTATAACGCTTTTCAAATGTACTATATTTTATTATTTATTTAAGAATGATATTTTAATTTTGAACGTTGGAATTGTTAATTTTGCCAAAATTATTTTTATCATGCAAGAAGCATCATTTAACGGATTTATAAAAACCCTATTTTATTTCATAACTTTCTATTATATTTTTAAATTTTTGGCAAGATTATTTTTGCCTTTATTGGTTAAAAAAGTAGTACAAAAGGCGGGGGAAAATTTTCAGAAACAACAGCAATATACTCAGGGTAATTCTTGGACAAAAACATCTAATAATGATGAAGTGATCATTGATACTGCCAATGCCAAAAAAACTCGCGAAACCAAAAAAGTTGGGGAATATGTAGATTACGAAGAAATAGATTAAATTTACCCAAAAAACTATTCTAATAGCTTTCAGAACCAAACCATAAACTGATTAGATGAAGCAACTTCAAAAGTTATATCCTCACACCCTTGTCCTACTTGGATTTGTATTAATTTCCCTCATTTATTTTTATCCTGTTATGCAGGGAAAACAAATTTTACAATCGGATATTGCGCAATACACCGGAATGGCAAAGGAGCAAAACGACTTCAGGGCTTCAGAACATGTAGAACCGTATTGGACAAATTCAGCTTTTGGCGGTATGCCAACTTATCAATTGGGAGCCAAATATCCGCACGATTATATTGGTATGATTGACGATGCTATTCGGTTTTTGCCTCGCCCTGCTGATTATTTGTTTCTGTATTTTCTAAGTTTTTATGGTTTATTATTGGTTTTAAAAATTGATCCGCTCAAAGCTTTTTTCGGAGCTCTGGCCTTTGGATTTTCGACTTATCTAATAATAATTTTAGGTGTTGGTCATAATGCAAAAGCCCACGCCATTGGCTATATGCCATTGGTTATTGCGGGTTTTATTATGGTTTTCAAAAAGAAATACATTTGGGGTGGATTACTAACTATGTTTGCAGTAGCATTAGAAATCAATGCGAACCATTTTCAAATGACCTATTATTTGTTGATGTTCTTATTGGTACTTTCGGGCTATTTCATTTATTTGGCAATAACAGAAAAAGCATACAAATCACTTTTGACCTCCCTTGGTGTTTTGGCAATTGCTGGAATTTTTGCACTTGGAGTGAATGCAACCAATTTATTGGCGACAGCCGAATATGCAAAATTCAGTACCCGTGGAAAAAGTGAATTGACTTTTAATCCCGATGGTTCAAAAAAGGTCGAAAACACTGCTTTGTCTCGGGAATACATCACTGAATACAGTTACGGAATTGCCGAAAGTTTCAATTTGATTGCACCCAGACTTTTTGGAGGAGGAAATAGCGAAAAATTGAATTCCGATTCCAGTGTTTACAAATTTATGACCCAATACGGAGCCTCTCCAGAAGAAGCCCAACAATTTACAGAAAATTATGGTATGACGTATTGGGGACAGCAACCTATTGTGGCAGCTCCAGCTTATATCGGAATTGTAATTTTCTTTTTAGGCATACTAGGATTGTATCACGACAACCGAAAAATAAAATATGTTTTTCTTGCTGGAGCTTTATTTTCACTGGTGTTGTCTTGGGGCAAAAATTTATCAGTTCTAACCGATTTCTTTATCGATTATGTGCCAATGTATGATAAGTTTAGAGCGGTTTCGTCGATTCAAGTGATTTTGGAACTTTGTTTACCAGTGTTAGCAATAATGGGTTTTCAATCTTTTTTTTCTCAAGAAAAAGAAAAACAATGGTCGAGTTTGTGGAAAACTTTTGCTACAGTACTTGGATTAATATTAGGTTTGTTTTTAATCAGAAGTACGTTTGATTTTGTGGGTCAAATGGATTCTCAATTGTTGCAAATGTTCAGTCAAGGTCAAGATAAAGCTTTTGGAACGGGATTTATCGAGGCTTTAATAGAAGACAGAAAAAGTTTGTATGCAGCCGATTTGTTGCGTTCAGGATTTTTTGTTTTGATTTTGGCTGGGATTTTATGGTTGTTTGTCAAAAATAAATTGGCACAAATTACCACTATAATTCTCGTAGGATTGGTAATGCTTTTTGATTTGGTTCTGGTGGATAAAAAATATGTTGATGCCGATGGTTTTGTAAGCAAAAGAGAAGTCGAAGTCCCTTTTCAGGAAACTCCTGCCGATGTTCAGATTTTACAAGACACAACACATTATAGAGTTTTTGAGGTAGATGGAAATCTTTCGAGTGCTAGGGCTTCTTATTTTCATAAATCGATTGGTGGTTATAGTGCCGTGAAACCTCGAAGAATGCAACAATTATTCGATTATCAAATTGCCAAAAACAATATTGAGGTTTTGAATATGTTGAACGTGAAATACATTATTCAAACGGATTCGACGGGTGCTTCAGTTCCTGTTCAAAACCCGAATACCAATGGAAATGCTTGGTTTGTAACGAAAATTCAAAATGTAAATTCTGCTGATCAGGAAATGAAAGCTTTGGATAAATTGGATACTAAAAATGTTGCTGTGGTATGTGAAAATAGCGATTCAGAAAAATCAATAATTAATTTACATAAGAGAGGAATTGGAGGACAAAATACTTTCAAAAAAGATAGTATAGCAATCATCAAACTAGGTGAATACAAACCCAACCATCTAAAATATATCTCTAGTAATTCTAACGAAGGTTTTGGTGTGTTTTCTGAAATGTATTATAAAAACGGATGGATCGCAACTATTGACGGTCAAGAAACAGAAATTTTTAGAGTAAATTATGTATTGAGAGCAATGATAATTCCAGCAGGAAAACATACCATAGAATTTAAGTTTGAACCGCAAGTAGTTCAAACAGGAAGTATGATTACACTTTTCAGTTTTATTGGAATGTTACTATTATTGATTGGCGGGATATATGTTGAAAGGAAGAAAAGTTTAAATCTTAAATCTTGAACTTGAAACCCGAAAAACTCCTCATCATAACCTATTATTGGCCTCCAGCTGGCGGACCAGGCGTGCAGCGTTGGTTGAAATTTGTGAAATATTTACCGGATTTTGGCGTTCAGCCGATTGTTTATATTCCGGAGAATCCAACCTATCCCATTGTTGATGAGAACTTGGTAAAAGAGGTTTCGGATAAGGCTATTATTCTCAAACATAAAATCTTCGAACCTTACCAACTGGCTTCGTTTCTTTCGAAGAATAAAACCAAAAAAATGAATTCGGGGATTATTCCTAACCAGAAAAAGCAATCTTTTTTAGACAAAGTATTGCTGTGGATTCGTGGTAATTTGTTTATTCCTGATGCCCGTGTTTTTTGGGTTAAACCTTCGGTGGAATTTTTAGAAAAATATATTAAAGAAAATAGTATCGACACCATTGTCACTTCTGGGCCACCACACAGTTTACACCTCATTGGATTGGAATTAAAACATAAATTAAACGTAAAATGGTATGCCGATTTTCGTGATCCGTGGACAACCATTGGCTACCACAAATCCTTGCGATTATCAAATTATGCTGCCAAAAAACATAAAGATTTAGAACACAAAGTGCTGAATTCTGCCGACACAATTATCGTAACCAGTAACACCACAAAAAGGGAGTTTCAAGCCATTACTTCCAAGCCTATTGCCGTTATTACGAATGGTTATGATACAGAAAATGTAGCCAAACAAGTTTTGGATACTAAATTTTCTTTGGCACACATTGGCTCTCTTCTATCCGAAAGAAATCCGAAATTACTTTGGGAAACTTTGGTCGAATTAATTGATGAAATTCCAGATTTCAAATTACATTTAGAGATAAAATTAATAGGAGCCGTGAGTCGGGAAGTTTTGGAAACCATCTCACAATTTGATTTGAATCCGTATTTGAATAATTTGGGATATGTTTCACATACTGAAGCAATTGCCCATCAAAGAAAATCACAGGTTTTATTGCTTATAGAAATCAATTCTGAAGATACTAAGAGCATTATTCCTGGAAAATTGTTTGAATATATGGTTTCCGGAAGACCCATTATCGCGATTGGTCCCAATGGTTCCGACTTTGCCGAAATTATTGCCAATACCAATACGGGTGTATTCTTTGATTATTCCGAGAAAATGAAGCTAAAAAGTGTACTTTTGGCGTTTTATAATCAATTTTTGGATGGAAAACTACAATCGAATGGGGTTGGCTTGCAGCAATATTCAAGAAAAAGTTTGACTGAGAAATTGACAAAACTTCTAACTTCTAAATTCTAAATTCATAATGGGAATAGTATTAAATCAGTCTTTCAAAAACACCATCATAACCTATATCGGTTTTGCAATTGGAGGTATTAATACGATTTATCTGTATCCCGTAATTCTTGGGGCTACCTATTATGGATTAACGAATTATATTCTGTCGACTGCCAATGTGATTATGCCATTATTTGCTATAGGAATGCAAAACACATTGGTCAAATTTTATTCACAATGCCAAACAAATAAGGAGCGGTCACGTTTTTTGTCTTTTACGGTGCTGTTTCCCCTTGTCTTGATAATTCCAATGTTATTGCTTGGGTTTTACTTTTTTGAAGAGATTGTATTCTTTCTGTCCAAAAAGAATATCATTGTTAAGAAGTATATTTGGCTTATCCCTTTCATTGGGCTTTCTATGGCTTATTTCGAAATTTTCTATGCGTGGTTGCGAGTTCACATGCATTCTGTTTTTGGAAATTTCATCAAAGAAGTTGGATTGCGGTCAGCTTCTCTTATATTATTGATAGGGGTTTATTATCATTGGATTTCCGTTGAAGGCTTCATTTATGTAACAGCTATTGTTTATTTTTTGGCACTTTTGATAACGATGTTTTATGCTTTTAGTATTCAAAAACCAAATTTTCAGTTTACAATTCCTCCTAATGCGAAAGATGTTTTAGTATATACTTTTTATATTATTTTATCTGGAAGTGTTGCCAATTTGCTTTTAGATGGTGACAAGATAATGCTTAATCAATATATGGTTATTGATAATATTGCTTTTTATACGATTCCAACTTTTATTGCCCTTGTTATTTCTGTTCCAAGTCGTGCGATGCACCAAATTGTGTATCCGATAACTGCCAAATTGATGCACGAAAACAAACACGACGAAATGGATATTTTGTATAAAAAAACTTCCATTAATTTGCAAGTAGTAGGCGGTTTTGTGATGCTGGGAATTTTTGTGAATATAAATATGTTGTACGAAATAATTATAGCTGGACTCAGGAATCCCGAAGAAAAAGAATTGTATCTTAATGCCATTTCAGTCGTTTTTATGATTGGATTATCAAAGTATTTTGATTTGATTTTAGGAAACAATAATGCTATTATTTTCAATACAAAATATTATCGCGCCGTACTATTATTGGGAGTTCTTTTGGTTGTTTTGACCATTGGATTAAATATGATTTTTATTCCAAAATACGGAATTATTGGATGTGCATTTGCTACTTTATTGTCGATTACTTTATATAGTTTGGCCAAATTACTTTTTGTGGTAAAAAAATTAGATTTATATCCTTTTACGATGCAAACAGTTTATTCTATGGCTTTGACGCTTGTTTTGTTTGTTGCATTTTACTTTTGGGATTTTCCTTTTAATCCTATTATTTCGATTATTTTAAAATCGACATTAATGACTATTGCTTATGTTTATCTCAATTACAGATTCGTAATTTCAACTGAAATCAATGAAGTTATGGATAAATATTTGAAAAAATTTAAGGTTATAAAGTAAAATAGTGGGAACTGTTTTGTCATTTCGCCGAAGGAGAAACCTCACTAGTTGCCAACATCGAATTGACAACTATAATGTATTTTTACAACTTCAACCCAAAAAGAAAACCATTAAAATAAAGTACCTAAAACTTATTTTAATGGTCTTAATTTTTTCAAAAATTATTTTCTAGTACAAAGTTGGAAATTTCGTAGGATTAACCTCGTTCATCATCCCATACACTTTTTCGAAAACATCTTCAATTGATGGTTTTGAAAAATAATCACCGTCGGTTCCGTATGCGGGTCTGTGAGCTTTGGCGGTTAAAGTTTGTGGTTTACTATCCAGATAATTATAACCGTCTTGATTTTCTATAACTTGTTGTAAAATGTAAGCAGATGCCCCCCCCGGAACATCTTCGTCAATGATTAGCAATCGATTAGTTTTGGCAATGCTTTTCACTATATCGTGATTTATGTCTAGTGGTAGTAAAGATTGAATATCTATAATTTCGCAATCGATTCCAACTTCGGTTAGTTCTTTTGCGGCTGTTTCTACAAGTCTCAATGTTGATCCATAAGAAACCAAAGTAATATCAGCTCCTTCTTTTATGGTTTCAACCACTCCAATTGGTGTTTTGAATTCGCCATAATTTAATGGCGTTTTTTCTTTTAATCTGTAGCCATTTAGACATTCTATAACAAGCGCAGGTTCATCGCAATCTAATAAAGTGTTGTAAAAACCCGCCGCTTTTGTCATATTTCTTGGAACTAAAATATGAATTCCTCTAAGTGCATTTACGAGCATTCCCATTGGGGAACCTGAATGCCAAATCCCTTCTAATCGATGGCCGCGAGTTCTAATGATTAGTGGTGCTTTTTGCTTACCAACGGTGCGATATTGCAAAGTTGCTAAGTCATCACTCAAAATCTGAACGCCATATAACAAATAATCTAAATATTGAATTTCAGCAATCGGGCGAAGGCCTCTTAAAGCCATGCCTATACCTTGACCAATTATGGATGCTTCTCTAATTCCAACATCGGCTACACGAATTTCTCCAAATTTTTCTTGCAGTCCTACCAACCCTTGATTCACATCGCCAATGCTTCCTGCGTCTTCTCCAAAAATTAAAACTTCTGGGTATTTTGTAAAGAGAACATTAAAATTATCACGTAAAATCATTCTTCCATCAGTTTCTTCTTTGGAATTTTCTTCGTATTGTGGCAAAACTTCTTTTACCGAAAACACGTTCAATTTAGATTCTGAATATAAAGTATTGCTGAATTTTGGCTGATTTAAATCGTAGTATTTAGTAATCCAATTGGATAATTCTAATCTACCATTTTCGTTTACTACTAATCGTAATGCTTTTCTAGCTGTACTGAGAATTTCTTTTTTTATGGGCGATTTTATAGTACTTAAATTAGTTTTTAGTTTAAGAATTCTATCGCTATTTTTGCTTGTTGGGCCAATTTTTTCTAACAATTGAACAAGACTTTTTTGCTCTTCGATTATTGGATTTAGAAAAGCATTCCAAGCTATTTTTTTGGCTTCTAATACTTCGTTCTTTGTAATTAAATCAATTTCTTCAATTTCTTCGGGTGAAGCTATATTTATAGCTATCATCCACAATTTCATTTGACGAATACAATCAAAATCTCTTTCCCATTGCAATCGATCGGCATCTTTATATCTTTCATGCGATCCCGAACTGGAGTGTCCTTGAGGTTGTGTTAGTTGACTCACATGAATCAATACAGGAACGTGATGTTCTCGAGCTAATTCTGATGCTTTTTCATAAGTTTCTATCAAACTTGGATAATCCCAACCTTGAACTTTAAATATTTCAAAACCGTTGTGGTTTTCATCTCTTTGGTATCCTTTTAAAATTTCTGAGATACTTTCTTTTGTGGTTTGATGTTTAGCATGAACCGAAATTCCATAATCATCATCCCAAACACTCAAAACTATGGGCACTTGCAAAACTCCAGCAGCATTTATTGTTTCAAAAAATAAACCTTCGGATGTGCTAGCATTTCCTATAGTTCCCCAAGATATTTCATTTCCACCTTTAGAAAAATTTGATTTATCTGCCAATTCGGGTATACTTCTGTAAATATTAGAGGCTTGAGCTAGTCCCAACATTCTAGGCATTTGAGAGGCTGTGGGAGAAATATCGGCACTAGAATTTTTTTGGGATGTTAAATCTTTCCAACTTCCGTCATCATTTAAACTATGAGTTACAAAATGACCTCCCATTTGTCTTCCAGCTGACATTGGTTCTTCATTAATATCGGTATGACCGTACAAACCTGCAAAGAATTGTTGCATTGTCAATTCGCCTATAGCCATCATAAAAGTTTGATCACGATAATATCCAGAACGGAAATCACCATCTTTAAAAAACTTTGCCATGGCCAATTGAGGAACTTCTTTTCCATCACCAAAAATCCCAAATTTAGCTTTTCCAGTCAATACTTCCTTACGCCCTAATAAGCTACATTCCCTGCTCATGATGGCAATTTTGTAGTCTTTTAAGACTTCAGTTTTAAAGTCTTCAAAGGTTAATGTAGCATTGTTTTTTTCTTTTATCATAGTATTAGAAGTATAACTTGGCTGCAAAGTTACTTAAAAACTAACTATTTTCATATATACATTTTAAGAAATAGAATTTAATTTTTGATAATTAAAATTTGATATTAGTTGTTTTTGTTGTAAAAAATATATTATTATTCCCTAATTAATAATAATAATATAATTTTAAACAAATATTCTGGAATTCTCTATTCTGTTAAAACCATTTTCTAGTAAATAGTTGGATAAATTTATCGGGATTGAGTGTAACAACAAATCGTATTTTTTCGTTGTAATTGGGTTGTGAAATTTCCCATCCTTTACTGGAATATATAGGAAAAAATAATTCGAAATAATCAGTCAAAAGGTTCAACCGGATTCCACTATCAAAGCGAAATTGTTCTTTATTATTAAAGCTTTTTACAAGGCCAATATCACCATAAGCTTCAATCCAATTCCAAATCGAATAACTACCGTTGATTGTTGTAATCCATTGATTGGCATAGGCAGGAGATAGCTTTGACTTGAAACCACCTTCAGCCATTATATATTCTTGGCTTACAATACCGGTGTCTGATGATCTTCCTAAATAAGCATAATCAAAAAGATAATCTGTTGGACGGTCTAATGCAAAACTAAAAAAGTCAGAATTGCTGTTGTTGTATGTAAAGGCCCCTGCATACAATCGAAGATTAAGTTGGCGATTGTCTTCAAATAATTTACGATATTGAAATTCGGTAGATAATTTGCCAAATTCTGATGAAAATTGTATATCTCCAACAAAGCTAATATGATTGGTAAGTTCTGTTCTCGAATTGATATATTTTGCATCAAAAACCGAATAATCTTGTAGAGAGCTATCGATTACTATTTCACTTTTTTCTCGGTTTATGATTACTTGACGTATAATAATCATTTGTTTTCTGTTATCCCTAAAGTCATCACTTCGAATTTGTAATAAAGCCATCGGATTTATTTTCAAATAGGCTGCATCAGGAGCATAATGATAATAGTTCCCACTAATAGAATATCTGACTTTAAATAAATTATTATCTCTGTAATCTTTGTTGAGCATAAAGATAGCTGAACCAGTTAAGGATTCAGATTTTATGGAATAGGTTGGATTGATATCATATACAAACGGCCTATTCAAAATGGCTTTATTATGAAAACGAATACCAGGAGATAGTCCATCGTATACATTATAAGTCATTATTGGAGCATATATAATTTGATTGTAATAGGAATCTTCTAAATCCTTGACAAAGGCAAATTTTATGGGTCGATTATTGGGATAAAAACCTTCTAATTTCTTCCAGTTATTTCTTAAATTAAATTCAGGAACTTCATTTTTATAATTAATAACAATTTTTTCTGCTTCATTTCTTTCAAGACTATAAACACTGTCTTTTTTTATTGGTTCCAACCATTTTTTAAATACAATTGTATCTTTTTTTATCCCATAAATTGGAATTGGTACAGTTACATTTGTTTTGTTTTTCAAAGAAAATGAAACACTATCTTTTGTTTTTGTAACACCTGAAAACTTATAATCAATGATTTCTCTAGAGTCTATAATTGTTTCAAAAAACCAATCAATATCTTTATTGGTATTTGATTTTAATACAGTTTCAAAATCCTTTCTACTACTTATTTTAGTTTTATTTTGGTCGTTAAATTCTTGAATACTATTTACTAATGAGGAGTCTCCGAGAAAATTATCGAGATGAATGAAACTCAAACCAGCCCTGTATTTACTTGCAATTTGTTCATTAAATTTTATCAAAGTATTTTTCGGGTCGCCAAGCGGTTGGTCTAAGTTTTTTCTGGCCATCAGTAGATAAAAATAGCTGTATTGCTCATTGAAATCTAAATTCAATAAATGGAATCCTTTCAAAAGTTTAAAAGTTGAAATGCGGCCAGTCATCTTACATTCTGGATAATAATTATCAATATATCTCATCATGGTATATATTTGTATACCATCGTAAATCCAATTATCCTTTCTGGAGTCTAATTTCAAATTATTCTTTAAATAATTATTAAGATAGGTTTTCAAAAAATTTATTTCAAAAAGGAAATTATCTGGAAACGGAACCAGAAAACTAGGCATTTGATTCAATCCATAAAATGGATTTCGCTCATAATCGGCTTGAGAGACAATAATTTTTTCGAAATGAGGTTTTCCAATTAAATTGTTTGTAAAATTTACTATTCTATCAATTGCAATAGCTTTTTGTACATCATTTACTTGCTGGCCTCTTAAATTTGTTAATACTTCAACGGCACTGTTTTTAAAGCTATGAAAACTAGTTTTAGGCTCTAAAAAAATGCTAAAATCGGTTCTGTTTTTCCCGTTCAGTTTGTATGTAGAAATGTTTTCTATTGAATTGTTTTTCTCCTCGTTCAAATCAGCCGTAAGTGCAAAATTCTTTGGAATTCTGAGGATAATGTCAAAATCAGAAACTGCATTTGTAATATCATCTAAATTGAAATTATTATACTTAATAAAAGTACGATTTTCATACCGAGCAGGAGCTAAAAACCAATTTCGTAAATACATTCCACCCGATTCGGTGTAGCCGTAATGGGTAAATTTATCACTTGGTACCTTGATAATATATGTAAGATGCAAAACTATTTTTTGTTTAGGAGCTAGCTCTTTATCCAAATATAGAATGACCAAATCGGGGTTTTTTTCGGTTCTCTCCCAATTAAGTTTTGTTTGGTCAGATTTCGATATATTTAAATTATTAGTACTTCCTCGCTCTTTTTCGGTAGCCAAATGAAATCCTCTATAAAATTCATCAGAAAATCTTTTGCCTAAGGGGGTTGTTTTTGAAGAATACGCATTGTTCCAATCGTTCAAAACAATCGATGTCAAAGTATCTTCCGATTGATTGTAAAACTCAATTATTTGAGATACTGTTAATGTTTTTTCTGCCATATTCACCTCTACATCTATTTGCGAATGATGTTGCCCATATTGCTTTGTGGTAGCAAATAGCAAAAATACAAATAGGATGTTTCTATTAAATGATTTCAAGTTTGGGTTTAATTTTCGAAATGAATTTTTGATAGATTTTTAAAAGTTAGGCGATAAATCGTATTTTTTGTAGAATTTATCCAATACATCAAGTGCTTCGTCTTCAGTATCTACAATTTTAAATAAATCTAAATCGGAAGCACTAATTGTTTTTTCTTTTTCTACTAAGACAGTTTTTATCCAGTCTATTAAACCCGACCAAAACTCTGTTCCAACTAGAATTATTGGGAATCTGCCAATTTTTTTTGTTTGAATTAGTGTTAAAGCTTCAAACATTTCATCCAAAGTGCCAAAACCCCCTGGCATTACCACAAATCCCTGAGAATATTTTACAAACATTACTTTTCTAACAAAAAAATAATCGAAATTTAGATTTTTGTCACTGTCAATAAACGGATTAAAATGCTGCTCAAAGGGCAATTCAATATTCAAGCCTACCGAAGTCCCTCCTCCATAATGAGCCCCTTTATTTCCGGCTTCCATAATACCTGGGCCTCCCCCCGTTATTATGCCATAACCGGCCTTACTTATTTTATATGCAATTTTTTCGGCAAGTAAATAATATTTATCTGATGGTTTTATTCTAGCCGAACCAAAAATAGTCACACACGGACCTATTCGACCCATCGATTCATAACCATTTACAAACTCGGACATTATTTTGAAAATTCCCCAACTGTCATTGGCTCTAATTTCATTCCAAGTTTTTCTTTTGAATTTATTTTGGATTACTTTCTCTTCGTCGTTGTCAAAATCTTCTAATCTCATATTTTATTTTTTTAGGAGCTATTTCCCGCTGTCCACTTTATCTTTTGTGGCGAACCCCGCCACAAAAGGATGTCGTTTCCATCAGGGCTAGAACAACTGTTTTTAATTTAACTTTTTTTAAATGCAAAGATATTTGCTAAAGTAATTATTTCTTCAAATTTGTACTGTGAAGCTTTTCTTAATTTTAGTATTTTTTAGCATTGTTGTCCGATAAAAAAGAAGCCAAATTAATGGCTTCTTTCAGAGAATCGTATTTTTGTATTTCAAAATATAAATTACGATGCATAAAAATAACTATTTTTCGACAAAATCTGTTTTCGGACAG
>JACCDH010180608.1_pt1 | contig 20146 bp, 9 predicted proteins | sample 7442481 | NCBI WGS metagenome assembly JACCDH01 (sample SAMN15323433, study PRJNA562643) | freshwater metagenome | isolation source: river surface water | place: USA:Blue River Watershed | collected 2017-08-15 | reverse complement strand
GCCATCAGTAGGCCTACAGCAACTTCTAGGTCCAGTGGGAACTCCGGAAGTGGAGGCTGAAGTGCTGCGATTGCGATATCTCCGTCCAGTTCCTCGGACCAAAAGCGCTGGCGTTTCCGCATCGTGTCTAGGGTCTGTGGAAAGCGGGGAAGGATTGGAAAGTCTGCCAACCGACGAGGGCTGGGACGAGGTCTTCAACATTGACCCCGCGGGGTGTCGCGATGTGGATGATCTTATTGCCTGGCGAAAAGTGGCCGACGGCTACGAGTTCGCCATAGGGATTGCCAATGTGGCCGCCCTGGTGCCTCACGGTTCGGCCCTGGATATTGCGGCCCGCCAAAGAGCGCAGACGCTGTACCGAGAGGGTGTTGCGATAGAACCCATGCTCCCAAGACAGATATCGGAAGATGCGGGATCCCTTCTGGCCGATGGAAAGTCCCGTGGCATTGTAGCTGCGGTGTGGTTCGTGGATTTGGAGGGGGAGTGTGCAACCAGTGAGCCTGTATGGCGAGCATTCCGCATCATCAATCAGCGCACATTTACCTATGAATCGGTTCTGGAGGATGCCACAATTTCCAACATGCTCCCTCGGTTCCTTGAGGCCATTACGAAGGCGGAGGTGAGCCCAGATCCCCACAGATGGATTGAGGTGGCCATGATTACCTACAATTGTGCCGCTGCGGAACAGATCAAAGGCCATGGCATCTTGCGGCGGCATGCAGGAATTACACAAACCAGCTACGGTGCATTGGCCGCTAAAACGGGCTGTACCGAGCTCGCATTTCTCGGCTACGCGGCGGGGGAATATGTTGGTAGCGAGGCAGGAAAGGCAGGAGAGGATGTATCCCATGCCGGTCTTGGTGTATCACAATATTGTCACGCAACATCACCGCTGCGTCGGTATGCGGATCTCGTCAATCAGCGAATCCTAGTCGCCATGTTGGAAGCCGAGGCCGTGCAGGGTGCGGAGCCAGGATGTGCAGAATGGCTCAATGAACGGGCCAAGGAGGCACGGGCCTATGAGCGGGAGGCCTGGTGTTTGGCACATCTCTCGGCCAAAGAGTTGCGGTCCAGCCGTGGATGGATTCTGGAGTGGAAGCCTGTTAGAACCGACGAAGGTACTGGAGAAGCAAAAGAAGTGCGGCTGCGTGTGTATGTGCCAGAGTGGCGGAGGCAGATCAAGGTGACCATGGCCCTTTTGAGAGAATCCGAGAAAGGAGGGATATGTGTTGGGAATCGCGGCAATACAGGGGAAAGTTGGGAACTGGAAAGCGGAAGTCTAGTGCAAGTTACGGCATTCTGGGATACTCGGAGTACACCAGAACATCGGTTTATCTTTCGGATTAGTCCTTGCCCTCCTTGCCCTCCTTGCCTCGTGCAGACCGACGGATGAACATATATTCTGTAGGAAGTGCATGACTGGCCCCGTATCCTTGGAATTGAGGTCCTAAAGGTTCCCAAGAAGCATTGGTCATCTGCATATGCGGTTTTTCTACACGATTGGGTTGGGTTTCGTGTAGGGGTTTTGGTTGCTGAGTCTCACATGGGGCATAGGTGGTTGTTGCCCAGGTATCTGCGGATTGGTAATCGGATCGGCGCGTGGGTTGTTCGGCTCGTAATTCCACGAGAGGCCGAAGAATCCCCGCGGAAGCGGGGAGAGGAGCTACGGGAGTCCCCTGTTGTTGTCCTTTACGAACTTTCAGGACAGCCGGCATTTCCAACATACCTCCTCGGTTGCCTGTAGGTGCAAGCTCACGAGCGCCACCAGATGCATATTCCGTTTTATGTTGGGATAGTGGTGTTGTGGTGGTGAATTCAATAGGTGCGGAGCCACCGGAAATGCCATCCCATTGCATTCTTACTCTTTCTGTGGTCTAGAATAAACTCCAACGACTTGTGCCGCCGGATTGGAAGGGCTGTTGTTGGGGTTGTGGCTGTTGTGGTTGCTGGGTTTGGAACTGTTGAGGTTGCTGATATCTAGTTGGTGTAAAAAAAGCTTCTAATGCTGCTGTGTTTTGTTGGGGTTGCGGTTGCAAAGGTCTAGTAAAGAATGCATCCAAGGCTGAAGCTTGTTGAGGAATGGCAAATGCTTCCATTGTGGCAGGTTTTGCAAACATGTAGCGGTAGGGATCACTTTGTGGGTTTCTGGACACTGTGGCATCCTTGATAATCTTCATTTGATAATCCAATGCGAGTAAATACAGCTTGAATTCCTTCACAAACTTCTGCATGCGACTGAACATTTCTTTTGGTGATATGCCATTATAAGGTGTGGCATTCATATTATTTGCAACTATTTCAATTACAGTAGTATTGAGACCTCTTTCACCAATGTGCGTTTTGAACCAATCCATGTCTCCCACAAACGGAATATTCATTGGGATGGAAACATCCGTTTTTCCAACATATTGCATATACTTCGGCCATATAAGGGTGGAAAATTCAGCAACCTCAGTTTCATATTGTCCCTTCAACTCAGTCAATAATACGGAGGATTTGGCACTGAATTTTGACTGTATTTCGCTATATTTGGAAGTATTGACAACACTATTTGTTATACCGCCAAGATTCATATATGTGGTTGTAAATGAACCAGTATCCATATTAATATAGGATCTAGATTCAATATATAAAGCGCTTGCTAATTCCTTGGCTTGAATTTCTGGAGTCATCAGTCCAATAGATTCCCAGTATCCTAAAATAGCTTGGGCAGCGGTCACGCGTGCATTAGTAAGCCGCACTTCATCATACCGTGCATCGTAACGAGACACGGTATTTTTCAGTGAAGTTAAATCGCGTTCTGTAGTTTCGGAAGATCCTCTTGCAAATTGGGATGTGAGGGTTGCCAATCCTGTAGCCGGTGGTGCTGATCCAAACAATTTATCAAAGGAAGTCTCATATTTGGCCATAGCACCTGTATTCCCATTGAAATAATCCTCAACCAGGGTCATCATTTGATTGAATAAACTGGGACTACCAGCAATGTAGTAATCGCGTATCGTAATCAAAGCAGCTTCTGTGGATGCTCCAGAAAGATCCGCTAATTGTTTACTATCATCATTGTTCACTTGAGTTCTATTAAGAGATTCCACAAATGCTATGGATCCCAAGGATTCTTTATTTTCATCATAGAATTCCAAGAATTGTTTGCGCAAAGATTGGTAACTTTCAATAAGAGATTTAAGAGTGCTCTTGATATTTGCAAATAAATTGGTATAAGCCGTAGTCATATTTGCAGTTATGATTCCAATATCTATATTTGACTTGTCAGCCACAGTGGTTTTAAAACCGGCATTGGATGTTCTTGAGCGTGTTGCAAAATCATAATAGGATTCGGCCTCTGTAACTCTTGCCGGTTTGCCAATCTGGTTTTTGAATGAATCATATAAAGTATAAAGTTTCAACATTGCGTCGCGACATTTGTATAATACTTGTTGACGAGTTGCATCCGTAATTGCCGAATCCAACAATGAAAAGAGTTTTAGATATTTGGGGATGATGGCAGTAGGAATAACCTCATTCGTCGCAGAAGGATTAACCAAAGAAATTGATGGCAAACTTGTAATGGCGCTTACAACACTAATATCATCATCGGTACTCAAGGTTTCACTATCGGATACTTTTGGATTCAGGCTGGGATATTTAATATTCACATCCCAATCGGCATTACCCAGAACATCCCCAAATAAAGTTGTCTCTGCATCCCATGCGGATTTATAATCCATAATAAATTGCTCAACTGCCGATTTAACACTTGATAAATAGGATCCTGTTGTATTTTTTAGCAAGTTTTCAAATGCCACTTTTTCAGATTCCAGCTGAGGTAAAGAAAGAGCCTTAAAGGCCGTTGTAAATTTCAAGCGATTATTTTTGTCTAGGTATGTATATGCTGAAGAAGTCTCAGAAGTGCCAGGACCCATATTGGAAATATAGGAGGTTGCATTTGTGTTGCTGGATAAAAAGGATATATAATTAGTTCCATTTCGTCTTCTTATATTCGCATCAAAAATACTGCCTGTCGCATTGTATAGGTCATATTGGGATCTGAAATCAGAAATAGCACTATTCATATTTCTACGAGCAGATCCAAGTTCATCGCCTTTGAACTGTGCATTTTGCACCAAAGACATGATTGAATTTTGCCCATTGTTATAATATTTATTCATGATGTTTTGGAGTTTTGTCTCTAACTGGTCATTAGGTGTGTCTGTTATGCTTTGTTTATCATTATTGGGTTCAGTGTTGGTGGTGTCTGGTTGAATTGTAAGAATATGCCGAATTCGTGTATCAAGAGCTTCACGACCATTCTCCTCAATGTCATCCTTATTGTCTGTATAGTATGTAACAACAGAATCTATTTTAGTTTTCACTAATTCTGCACACGCTTTTAGAAGTCGTGTATATGCATTAGTCTTATTTGCATAATCAGAATTAATTGTGGAATTGTCGCAGGATACACCACTTACACCAGAGTCATATACTATGGAATCAAACGGATTCACATATTTCTTTCGCACACATTCCAACAGTGTATTATTAACACTTAATTTTAACTGTGATTGAGTATCATTTGCATCGTAAATACTTGTAATATAGTTATAATCTAATATCATATTAGTATATTCTGAAGAACCGCTTATATCCGCAAAAGGTTTATAAGCATCATAGAGTTTCAAATAGGCATCTGCTGCACTTACAGCCTTTGGACGCAAAGAATCTGTTAAAGCAAGGGGACCTGCAGTAGAAATAATAAGATCTTTCAAGTTAAAATATTTTGTTTGCATATTAGCTAAGCTTGATTCATTGGCAGTATGAAGGCCACTAATGTCTGTATCTCTTGTGGTGGTAAACACTGCAATGTCATCCGGCAAGACAACACCAGGCAAGTCCAAATATTTTTTATTATTAGTATAAGTTGTATTGACATCTTTAATAAGCATAAATACATAATAACGGATTGCATCAATCAGAGAAGCCCCATCGGCATTCAAATTCGGTGCAGACCGAATACCAGTCAGTGAGAAAGGCGAAGATGTTACAGAAGTATCGGAAAGTTCGCCAAACTTTGTATCAAGTCTTTCCAACTCAGCATTAGATAAGTCAAAGAAGGAATCTGTAACTCCTGTTCCTGTTGAATTAATATACAAGTTGACTTCCGAAGGAACAGTAAACCCTAATGCGGAAATGGTTCTTGCAGATCCAACAAACGGTTTTGCAAGATTGAAACAATCCACTAGTTCTTCATTGGCTAAATCGCGTTTCTGCTTTCCTACTGTCAGCGAATCAATCAAATCACCCAATTCCTTTTGATATCCAGCAATAGATCCATTGCCTGCATATTTTTCGTAAAGATTCTGAAGTCCAGTTGTGGATCTGTTTGCAACATATGTATTCACACCACTTATATCCGCATTTACTCTGTTGGTAACAAGGGAACTTTCCGAATAGATTTGAGAAGAAGGAGCTCCTAACCGTCCTGCCGTAACAAACCGGTTTGAAAATAAACTGGAACTCGGTGCAGAAAAGTAGTTATTCTTATAATCATTAATGATTGAAATTATACGTGATCCTATTTCGGTATATAGTGCACCTACACCAGCGCCATTCTCAGCATTGAAATAATTGATGATGCCATTTAGTGTTGGAGCAGTTGTTGGCAGTACCAAAGTATCACCATCATTTCCAACACTCAATCCATAAAATGCCTGATTCACCGTAGATGTGCTGCGGTTGTAATAAGTATCAATAAATTGCAGTTCATTGGAGGATAAATCCTTCATGAGTGTATCCTGTGGAAATGCGTTTAATATAGAAGTAAAAAGAATAAAGGATGCCTGTGCAAGATCGCGTTTCTGCCGCAAAGTTTGAATATTCTTAATTACATCCGATAATTGGTTCTTGAGTCCAGTTGTTTCAAGATTATCAGTGACTAAATACTTTATAACCATATAATCTATTTCCGATTTTGACTTTGCATTTGTAACTTTTTGTTTATCCTCGTCAATCATATCATTTATGGCTGGAGTTTGGAACAGTGAAGGAACAAATGCATTTGTTGTATTGTCCCATAATGCCACTATACCTGAAATATCTTTTGCTGCATCATACTCATCTTTGAATGTCTGTATTTCTGCATTAAGTCTAGATTTGATAAGTCCAACCAATGTATCCGTTTTAGTTACGGAATAATCCGTTTGATACACAACAGTACCAGATGCATCTTTATTGAATGTTGGAGTAACAGGAATTGCACCGTAATACTTGTCCGCTAAAGAATCTAACTCAGGATCAGATAAATCATTAAACGCCTGTGTTCTTGATGACCCGTCAAGATAGTATACGGTGTTTGTAGTATCGTTATATTTACGCAACATAGAAGTAAATTCGGATCCCAAATTTGGCGATGAATATTTTCCTGAATTGGGTAGATCAGGAAACAATCGTGTATTAAATGCTGAGTATACATCGGAAAATGCGCGCATGGCGCCAATTGCAGCATCTCGTTTTTTCTTGCTTGCACTTCCAGTACTGATTGCAGTTTCCAATAAGTCATTCAATCCACCAGACTTCAAATACTTATCGTAATATTGATTTATAGTTGATAATGTTACACCAGAAGTATCAAGTGTGTTTTTATCAGCAACAGTGTATGAAATGTCCTTTATAGTATCACTAAGTGAAGAAAATCTAGCCTGGATAATATCGTCATTTAGAGTACGCTTATCCTCAAAGTCCACTATTACATTTATGACAGCTGAAGCCATCAATTTAAGCAATGTGCGATACTTGAAACCTTCTATGCGAGGAGGTGTAGCAGTTGAATCAGCGGTAGCATAGGGTAAAAATGTATTATTTAGCTGATCTTCAGTCAAGTTATTAAATGAAGCGGATTGGGTTGAGTAGCCAGAACTTTCAATTTGTGGAAAGTATTGTTTGGCGCCAGATACATCCGCTTTAAAGTCAGCATATACTTGCAAAGCTTGAACTTTAGCCACTTCAATAATATCTTTATATTTATTATTTGAATATGTATCATAATATGTTTGAATATATCCGACCATAATAGGACGCAGTGCTGTCAATCCAAGTAACTTCTTGGAAAGATTGGATATATCCGTAATTAAATCCTTATACTTTGTAAAATACGAATTCAAATCAGTTATACTAATTATATTGGTAGAGTCAGAGTTCAGGAAAGCGCTATCAATAAAAGGATATCCTTGTGAATAGTTCTCAGTAGAAGTTGTATCGTAATTTTCATCATCTATGGATGTAGAAGTGTCATTACAGCTGATTGTTGCAGAATTTCCAGTGGGCTTTTGACATACAATAGTTGCAGCTAAACGATTTTCATTGGGTGACCCAGGTGCTTTTAGAGCTTCGCGCAACGATTTATCATAATAACCCAAAAATTCCCCAATCTTATTTTGTATACCGGTCTTGAAACTGGTTTTAATTGAAACCATAAAGCTGTCCAAATTATCAATACATGTTTTCAAGGATTTGAGTTTGCCTGTATAGTTTTTGGATGCTGCGCAGAAGGCTGACAATTTATCAGCATTTGTCAGAATTCCCGTATTATCAAAGCTAGGCAACACTTCATTCAAATTGCCACGATCCTCTGTTGAAATGTTGGAAGTTGACGGTACATCATTATATTTTAAGTAGTTTTCCTTTCCAACAACTTCATCAATATATTGTACAAAGGATTTCAAGTTTGACTTTACATCGCTAACCATTTGCTTTGTGTCAGTATAGGCTATTTGAGTATTGGCACCATCTATAGTAGCCGGAATTGCAGTGGTATATTGTGCCAAATTAGTAAATGTCAAACCACTTGACTTATCACTAAATAAGCTGAAAAAATCGGAATAATTGCTGTAAAATGTCCTATATGCTGAATTCAAGGCAACGATGTTTGCACGAATACCACTAATATCCGACATCAATGAGGAATTCATAGCCGTGATGCTACCATCATACAAATTATACGCACTTGTTATGGTTGTAATGTTGTATGTGGGCTGCTCAGCCAAAAATACATCAATATCTGCCGATACCTTGCTCTCAATGGTTGCGGAAATACTTGTGCTTGTGGAAAATGTAGTACTTCCCAGTGTCTCAAACTTGCCTTTGAGAACAGTGTATGTTGTGGCATCCACGGCTTCCATGATGTTTTTATTTCTCAAATACATATCATTGAAGTCGTCCAGTCTGTCTAACACCATATCGCGATCCACGGCTTCCAACACTCCTGTAGAATAAGTTCCATAGTTGGACATTTTGTCAAGAATTGCCTGAGCAGTTACGGCAGTTCCAGATAGTGCAGACTGATCCGCAGCGGTGGGTGCACTTGTTCCCAAGGTGCGTGTAGACGGCGCCAAACTCTGGAAACGCGATGCATACTTGCCAATATAATCGGATACTTCGGACTTTGTCAAGTCAATCAATTGAGGAAGTAGATTTTGAGTTGTGTCATAGGTATCATAACTTATTGCAATACCGTCTATGCCATACTTCTTGGCCAGTCGGAACAATGTATTATCAGTCTGGTCCGCTGTGACGCTTTCCAGTGTATCTACAGTAGAATCTCTTTCAGGAAAAGGTATTTCAGCAATGGAGTCATCAATTAATGTGGTGCTTGCAAGATTAGTGGAAGGTGCTAAAGCACTTGATCGGAACTTGGAATAATTTGAGTATAAATCTGAATACGCTTTTAAGGCTGCTTTAATTTTGCCAGTCAACATATCTTTATAATCCACAAATGCTGAGTTCTGCAATTTAAATTTTCTACTCACTTCTGCAATGTCTGTGTTATCGACCCAATCTTCTGGTGTGATGAGTGTTGTCTCCAAATTATTGACTACATTGTAATTATCCAATATATCATACATCGTATCATACATTTTCTTGAAAATCTTATGTTGAATATTACCATAATAATTGAACTGATCAAGCAAACTAGTGGAAAGAGTGACAATTACCTTGCGCAAGTCATAAATGGGAAACACGGTAGCATTGCCAGTTGCCGTGGCATTCATATAAGTTCCATAAAACTCATTAAATGTATTGCCAGATGCATCCATATCCGGCACAATTTGGCTAATTGTGCATTTGCTGCCCGAAACATCAACACATGCTGTAGGTGCCTTCATAGAAAGACCTGATAAATCAAAAGTTCCAGGATTTGTGCCACTTAAGGTTGGAGCAGCAACCGTCGGATAATCTGGGCGTTCCTCGGTAGTCAACACAGTTGTAGTATCATAAATGGTTTTTGTTATATTTTTAATATATTCATAGACTGGCACATATGCGTCTACAAGCTGTTTATACTCTGTAATAAAATATCGGTATCGTAATTCTGGCAAGGTTCCCTGGCTATCCACAGTAAATCCACTAATATCCGTTTTGTTTTGCGCAGTAGTATTTGCAGGAAGGGCTTTCAGTTTTGTAAATGCAGCATCAGATGGCAGAGTCCCATCATCATTCTTGAAAAACTCTTGCATATTATACAATGTATTGTATTCATCCAACCTTGTTCTGAAAGCCGTTTTAATTTGCTCAAATGCAGCAAGCTTACCTTCCTCATACTTTGCACGAATTGTAGCGATCGCTTTTTGGTCATTTGTACTCAATGCATCTGCAGTTACAGTCTGTGCAAGTGAGTCCAATGTGCTTGTGATTCCACTCAATAATGTTTTAATGGTAGTAGTTGTTGCATCGGTTGTTATAGTTACATCTTTATAAGAATACTGTTTGGATGCAACAGAAATTGATACAGTGTTACCGGTTACATCCGCAATATCTGTAAATACTACTAAATTTTCCACAATTAATTTGTAAAATGCCCTTACAGCTTTAATTGCTTGTTCCTGGAAAGTACCGGTAATGAGTTTTGTAATATCACCAGTAGGTGCTGGTGCAGGTCCAGTTGTCTCAATTGGTGCAACACCTCCAAAGGAATTCATCGCTGAAATCAATTGTTCGGCGGTCTTGCTGCTAAAATTCATATCTGTATACGGCATAGTGGTCTTGATGTTGGAAGGCAATGCATTGTAAACAGAAAAGTAATCGTCTTCCCAGGCTCCCAAGTTAGTACGCACAAATGTAATCAATCCATCCAGGTATCCATTAACGGCAAAGTAGGAATTTACAATGGCATAATTAGAAGCTTGAAGAGAAACTAATGTAGGAATAGCTTGAACAGTTGATCCAGACAAGTCATTGAGTTTATCACTTATATCCGATACAGACTGGAGTCCTCGGAATCTCTGATAAGTGCTATACAGTCTGTCATACAATGACTGTTGTGCAGTCAATACTGTATCCACTCTATTTGCTCCAGAATCAAGCAATGTGTCTTTGGCAGAAATGTAGGTATTCCAGGTAGTTACAAGATCACCCTCATTCATGCTCTGAATTTCTGTTTCCGCATATTCATTTACAGTTACTTCATCTCCAGAAATATCGCGAATGGATGATACATTGCTAACAATTGTTTGGAATGTACTAATTTGATTCCAAATATAGTCGCGAATTTGCGTTAACAGATCTGTGCGAGCCGATTCTGCATTCAAATAGAATGTTTCCAATTGATCAATTTGTGACAATGTAGTAATTCCAGGAGCTGTTTGAAAAGTTTCTGGTGTGCCGGAACCAGATACATCAATATAAGTTATCATTTGATCCAGTGTTGGGGTTGCGGTTGCAGTTGCGGTTGAGGTTCCCTGAAATCCTTCAGCACGAATCACAGGTGCGGTTGTTCCCAACACATCCCTCATCAATCCCCGAAAATACTCTTGATTTCCCATAGGTCCCGTTAAAGATACAGCATTAAGCTTTTGCAAAAGATCCTTACTAGGAGCTTTTGAAGCCTTAAACTGGCTCTGAAATGCCTCCTGGTAAAAGGCGGGTCGGGATGCTAACGACCAAAACCGATCCATTCTATTCTAGACTAAGGAAGGAAAAAGTTGATCCCTTGGTAACCTTGCCTGGTCAAGGTTGAGTGGTTCCTTCCCCTTTCGCATTCTTTCCAATCCAAATGGCTTCCTCCAAAACAGTTCACACTGCCTCGCGCATTGCTTCTCTCCTGATGGCATTCCTACATCTAGGAATTGCCATCTGGACATCCGTTCTTCTGGGCACTTCCCAGGCTCCCTCTGAGTTGCTACTAGCCTATGTAATTTCCGAATGCTCTTTCGGATACATCGGATTCCTCTCAAATCTATTCGCAGCTATTGTTGGGAAAAACAATTGCTGCAAGTCCGTAAAGGAAGTTGCTGGACTGGGTCTCTTTATCTGGAACTGTGTACTCCTCTTTCATACACTCGGTGGAATCCCGCAATCCCAACAATCGCCCTATGAATATTTCGTCTTCGTGTATTTCTTCATCAATATTGCTATGATCTGCGTTGGTATCGTAGCTGTTTGCTGCATGTGTTGTGGTGTATTGGCCTTTCTGATGCGTGAAGATACGGCTGGTCCTATTCCCACACTCCCTACAACGGCTGATGCTGCTAACACCAACAGCACATCCTCCACTAGTGTCATGGATCCCACGAGTGTTCAAATTACAGTAGAGCGCGCATAACCAAAAAATGAAATCTATTCCACTCTCCCTCCTTTTTTGCTATCGTGTCCATTTGCTTTCCCAGCCTTTCCGCAGCAGCCATGTCCTTTCTTCGTGTTCCTTCCCTTACTGAGCCTTGCTCCGAGTATCCGCCCACGGATCCCGCAATTTCCTACACCTTCCCCCTAGATCCCTTTCAGCAATGGGCCGTCGCAGCGATTCATCGTAACGAAAATGTGCTTGTAACGGCAAAAACGGGTTCGGGGAAAACCCTAGTGGCAGAATATGCCATTGCCCACCAGCTCGCCGCCGGTCGGCGCGTGTTTTATACGACGCCAATCAAGTCCCTGAGCAATCAGAAATACCATGATCTCAAACACCTTTTCCCCGCGGCGTCTGTGGGCATTCTGACGGGCGATATCAAGTCCAATCCGGACGCCCAAATCGTCGTAATGACCACGGAAATCCTGCGCAATCTGCTTTTCAAGGCGTCCACGGCTACGGCGGCCCTTGGCACCGCAGGTGCCGTGCGCATGGATGGTGTTGGTGCCGTGGTATTTGATGAGGTGCATTACATAAATGATCCAGATCGTGGCCATGTCTGGGAAGAGTGCCTGATTTTGATGCCACCGGATGTGCGTCTCGTGATGCTTTCGGCCACCATTGATCAGCCCGAGGCATTCGCCGCCTGGCTGGGCGAGATCAAACAGGTCCCCTGCTGGCTCTTAGCCACCACCTACCGCATTGTGCCCCTCACGCACTCCTTGTGGTCCCCTGGGCTTAAAGAGATCCTTGTACTCAAGGATCGCGATGAGGCGGCGGCCGATGTGGGTATTTATCGTGAATGGCTCCGTGGCCGCGAGGCCACCAAGGATGCCCATGACGATTGGAAACGGACGGTGGCAGCTGCCAAACGGGCAGGGGAATCCGCAGGTGGTCGTGAGGGAAAAGTCAAACTCCAGAGCTTCCCACATCAGCTCAACGAATGCATCACGACCATGAAATCACGAGATCTCCTACCCGCACTCTTCTTCTCGTTCAGCCGTAAAGAATGCGAACGATTTGCGGAGAAGGTGGCAGGGACTCTACTGACGAGTTCCGAGGAGGCCGATGTCAAGCACATTCTCTCCTTTCACCTGCATCGGCACGCTGAGGTACTCCAACATCTCCCACAATATCACCAGATGGTGCGTCTTCTGCAGCGCGGCATTGCCTTTCATCACAGTGGTTTACTACCCCTGCTGAAAGAGGGTGTGGAGATCCTCTTTCAGCGGGGATTCGTAAAAGTCCTGTTTTGCACAGAGTCACTGGCCATTGGTGTGAATTTGCCTGCGCGTTCGGTGGTCTTTACGGGTCTGGAGAAGCCCACGGGAGCAGAGGGTGGGGGCTTTCGCCCACTGCGGTATGATGAGTATGCGCAGATGGCTGGTCGTGCAGGTCGGCGTGGCAAGGATGTACGGGGTCATGTATTCTATCTGCCGGCGCGGGAGCCCTTGCCTGCCGAGGAGCTCCGTGGTGTAATGAGCGGATCCCTGCCCTCCCTACAGAGTCGCATCCAGTTCCATTATGATTTCGTGCTCAAGGCAGTTCATTTGGCAGGTGCCTCGGCGGCTACGCCCCTATGGGAACGCCTTCTAGAGAAGAGTTATTGGACGGTGCAGCGCGAGGCCGCACTCAGGCGGCTCAAGGACGAGATGGAGGCGGCACAGGGGGTATGGGAGGCCCAGAAAGCGCGGCTTTCCGCCGCGCAACGAGTAGCCCTGGAGGAGCGCGCGGATCTGGAGATCAAGGCGCGTATCCTCACGAATGCCAAACAGAAGGCGGCCAAGCTGGCCCTCCGCCGATGGGTGGAGGAGCATGATTCGGCGGCTTGGCGACAGGCCGAGAGTGTGTGGCGGCGCGAGAAGGAGCTACAGACGCACGCAGAATCCTTGGCCGCTGAATGGGAGGCGGCGACGCGTGTGGGGATTGCGGATCGGTTACGGCCTGTTCTGCGTGCTCTGCGTGAATGGGGTCTTCTGGAGGGATTTGCATCTTCGGCCACTCTTTCCGATACAACCGCAACCGCAACAACCGCAACAACCACAATCCCTACACTCACCCACGCGGGTGTCTTGGCTACTGAAATCAACGAGGGCAATCCGATTCTGATGGTGAAACTCTATCAATCGGGTATTCTTGCCGGTAAGACGCCAACAGAGATTGTAGGGACTCTGGCATCTTTCATTCTGGACGCGGTGCCTGCAGAAGGATGTGAAGGGCTGGGACCCATTGTGCGCGAGGCCCAGGAACGCCTGGATGCCTGGGGTGTACAGGGAAGGCGTCTGGATCGCGAGTGCGGCGTAGAGTCCCCCTCCACCTTCTGGTCCACCCATCCATTCTGGGCCAATGTCCTAGCTTCTTGGATGGATGGTGCCGAGGCTGGGGCACTTGTGCGCGACTACGGAATGTATGAGGGCAACCTGATGCGCAGTCTTCTAAAGACGGCGAATCTGGTTGACGAATGGCTGGCCATGGCGACCTTTTGTGGGGATCTGGAAATGCTGGATCATATGAAGGATGTGCGGGGCCAGCTCTTGCGGGGCATCGCCCAACCCGAGAGTCTGTACCTGCGCCTCTAAGCCCCAATACAATTTCTATTGCGCATTTCTGAATTCCCACAGCATGTTTTTCAAGTTCATGCACATATGTTTTTCTACTATCCAGTGTATTCTCATAATCAATTACATGAATGAACAATTAACACGCATTCATTGGTAACATATTGAATTTCAAACTTATTCAGAAGAACATTGGAACTTTTGGATTCTATATACTGTATTACATGCTCAGCAACATCTATTGGACAATGAATTACCAAGTTGTAGGAGGTCTTTTTATATAATTGTTTAATAAACTTACGCCGGCAATAATGAGAGTAGAGGCAAATGCCAATGGCAACATTCCGCCCCCACACAAAGAACCAATTGCCGCAGAGCACCATAAAGTCGCCGCCGAGTTAATGCCACGGACAGTCATGCCCAGACTTGCGAGTTGCAAAATACCTCAGAACATCCCCTTCGCCTTGGCGAACGGGATACTGTGAATATGAAGCAATCGCAAGTCTGGCAGAGCTGCCAGACAATGCTAAGAAGTGGCGACTATGTCGCCACTCGCATGTCTGGTCATACCCTCCTTTGCAATAACACCCGCACCAAAAAATCCGATGCCCGATACAATTTGGGAGGCAATACGGGCTGGCTGAGAGCCCAGACTGTTGGAATCCTGAAGGGCTGCGCCCACAAAAATAAATAAACAACTGCCGGACGAAACCAGAACATTTGTATGAATGCCTGCGAGTCCCTTGTTAATTTGCCGCTCTATACCGATTATAATGCCGTTGTAAGAGATAACCAGAAAAATCCATGGCTGCCGGATTAGCCTCCCTTATACAGTTTACTTGCCAAGGCTATAAACTGAATGTATATGTTAGCCATGCATAGGATTTTTGTGTTGGATTGGCATCGTATGATGTGGAAATCTCATGTTTTGTTTGAACGGTGAGTGAAGTATCAGCAAATTCTTGAAGTTTCGCTTTTGCCAATTCACGCCAGTAGGGTCCCTCATATTCCCACACGGTCTCATAATCTTCGGAATATTCTGCTTCCGTGTGTATTTGCCGGACTATCCGAACTCCCAACACATCTCTGTAATAAGTCCCCATTCTACACTATGTGGGTAAAAAATGATGTCTTTACATGATATGTTTGCATAATGGTGAAAAGCCTATACAACCATGCTCATTCGTGTTCTTCATTCCTCCCCCTACCGTTACGCTCTTCCATGGGATTGTATCGGATCCCATGATGAGCTGGATCCCCTGCACATAGATGTTACCGAAGTGCAAATTTATGCGGATAGGCTCGCACTTTTGACGCGTCTACACACGAAATTCTCGCTCTGCCCACACATTACACTGTATACCGGAATCCCAACATCGGAGTGTAATGCACCATGTGGTTGCTTTGGATACGATTCATGTTGCGCATATCATAGATACCGCGAAATGGATATAGCGGAGTGTTGGTGTTCCGAACGATTTGGGATTGTTTGTCAGTACCATGCTCCCTTGTTGTATAAGTGATCTAAAGACGTGGCGCGGAGAACTAATTGTCCCGATGGTATCCAAATGGCTCACCAGAAGGCAACCAAGGTCACATATTTCAGTTGGTAGAAAGACACTCTTATACAAGTTAGTATGCGTGCTAGGTGTTTGTCGTGGGTTCGATCCCCACTGTGACCATGTAAAATCCAAAATTCCTACAATTGATATAGAGCATCTAGCTCAATTGTAAGTGTATTGAAATGTCCATTGATGAGCGAAATGATTCTTTTTTTTGTAAGTTGTGGAAACGCTGTTGTTTTTGCTGCTGCAAACGCCAAAAAATGAACAAAAACAAATCTTGGGTGTGAGGAAGTTACAGATTGCTTTCGCTACTTCCCTTCCCCCAGTATATTCCTTACAATGTCCTCATTCCCTACACTCTCTTCCTCCACTCCTATGAGTGATTGGTTTGCAAATATGACTCTGCTGTATTCCACAGTGCAGCAGCAGGCCGTAACAATTCGTATGCTTCAGGATCGCGTTGTGGCTCTAGAGAGTCGTGCAAATATTCAGTATGTGGAGCCGATGGCTAATGCAATGGCCAGTGCAGTGACTTCTGTTGCCCTCGTAGCAAAGAAGGCTCGTAAGCCACGGCAGCCCAAGACTTCCGCTGCGCCGACCACCGAGTCGTCTGTGGCAAAGGCGGCCGAGGGCAAGAAGCGCGGTCGTAAGCCCGCGGAGGTGAATTTCTCCGAGTTCCTCCGTGAGGGTGAGCAGGTGATTGCTCGTATTCCTCTGGGAGATCGTCGCTTTGATGAGCATGCTGTAACTATGCGTGGTGGCAAGCTAGTTACAGAGAGTGATATGACATTTGATCATCCCACAACGCTTGTGGCAACGCTGGCACATATGCTAGAGGATATTGGAGAGCGTAGCTCCGAGTGTTCCAAGTCACTTAATGGATGGCTGCTGTGTACAGTGAGTCGTGATGGAAAGCGGGTGCCTCTTGAGAAGCTGAAGCCATCCGCAACTACTTCAGATGCCGTTGTTAGCGAGGAAGTGGCCGAAGAGGCAGAGACGGCAGAGGCATCCTATGAATCTGCTTAATGTTTGCGCGATTTGCGATACTTTCGCTTATTACTCTTTCTTTTTCGCGTATAGTTTTGTTTTCCTCCTCCTGCATTCATTGGTCCAAAAGCACCTTCGGTAAACCATGCGTTGTTATTCGGAGTGTGTAGGGGCCCTGCAATGCCAGTTGAAATATCGGATACAGCAGAATTTCCCGAAACCTGGGAAGAGGCATTTACGACCGAACCAATAGACAAAGTGCGTTGTGAGTTTGTGTTACTGGGTGTATCATTATTGTTGTTCTCGTGTAGGTGTTTTACATACTGCAGAATATCCGCAAAATATCCTTTCAAATACATATACTGTACAACATTTTCTATAGATTCACCTTCCTTAATTGCATCATATAATGAGTTCAATGCCACAATTGCAGGAAACACTCGTGCATCTTCCGGTAATTTTTTGGAATGCGCGAAATTTGCAGGATACGCATCGGATGCCTGTACAAACTCGTGAAGTGCTGCCGAAAAAGGAGTGTCTTTTGTATATACTTGATGTATTAGAAACTCCATCAGATCTTGTTTTTTGATTCGTTCCGAGCTCATGAGAGACTTGTAAAATCCGTGCACAATATCCTGTATTTTCCGAAGAGAAGGCGCCAATCGTTCGGCATCATATACAGAATATTTATTTAATACTGAATAATACGAATGATACGAATTCATTCCTAGTATTCATGAAGATTTTATTGATATGTTGGAAATTAGAAGGGTCCGAGAACTGTAGGGGCAGTAAAAACTGCTAGGGCATCCAACAGTCGTGTCTTATTCATAATCATGGCCACATGTCCTTCACCGCACGCTAAAAATAGGCGGGCACATTCCTCGGGTGTAAAAAATGTGTAAATCTTACAGACAATTTCCATTAAATACACGATATCTTCAAAACAATACCCAATACTCCATAAATTCAGGAGGGCGTTCAATGTATCTACACGATTCCCTGAAAGTGCTGCTCTACCAAGAGTTTCCAGATGTCGTACGGGTGGTGAATTGACAATTGTTTGTATATCCGCAGCTCCTACATTATTCATATCAGCTGCTTCCAGCATTTGATGAAAGAGTTTATACATACGACCATTCCCAAGTGACATGGACACCATCCATGCCCGAGCTTCCTCCGAAATTACAAGATCCTTGTTGGAATGGAAGGAGTTCATATTTGCTACGATATTTACGGGCATAAATTGCAGCATGACGCAGCGACTTTGTAGGGGTTCAATGAATGGTTCCGGTCCCGCTGCAACAAATAGAAATCGCGCCTGTAAATCGTAATTTTCCAGAATCCGGCGGAGGGCCTGTTGGCTCACGACTGGCACAGAATCTGCATCATCCATCCATACCCATACTTTTGCCGAGGTGTATCTGCGTGTGCGACGCACAAATTCAGTAAGTTGTCCTCGCACAGTTCCAATGCCGCGATCATCCACGGAATTCAGGGAAAGGATATAGTTTTTATGCTCCTCCCGTGGAATACCATGATTGTCAAAATACGCTGTTAGAAAATACCGAGACATGGCAGTTTTTCCGCAGCCTGGTGGTCCAAAAAACATCATATGCGGCGGATCCGCCAGATGATTTTGCAGGAATGTCCGAATATGGTCTTGGGAATATATGCCCTCCATGATTAGTATCTAAGGCTGCACAGTCCCTTAGATAATAATTCCCTCTATTTAGTAGAAATGCGTTCTTTTCTACTTCTTGCAGGCCTAATTGCAGCAGTTGCAAAAGCACACGCCCATTCCTTTGAGGAGTGGCGTACTTTCCACGGGATGGAGTATGATACAGAGGAAGAGTACAAATATCGTCAAGTTGTATATACTAAGAATCTGTATCGTATTGAGGAGCGGAATCGCCAACGGGGTCGCACTGTTGTCCTGGGAGCCAACCAATTTGCGGATCTCATGCCCGAGGAGTTTGCGGCACGCTATTTAGGAGGATACAGAATGACCGAAAAGAAAGCTGAATCTACCCACATTTCCTACACAGATCCTCTGCCTGCTTCTGTAGATTGGGTAACTGCTGGTGCTGTAACTCCCGTGAAGAACCAAGGGCAGTGCGGATCCTGTTGGTCGTTTAGTACCACTGGTTCCGTGGAGGGCGCCTGGTTCCTGAAAACAGGGGATCTGATCTCTCTTTCTGAGCAGCAGCTTGTGGATTGTTCCGGTCCTGAGGGAAATATGGGATGCAACGGAGGCATGATGGACCAGGCATTTGAGTATATCATCAAAAATGGTGGCATTTGCAGTGAGGCCACATATCCCTACATTTCTGCAGATGGTGCAAATGGTACTTGCCACACATGTGAGGCCGTGGCCCATCTGAGTGGATATGTGGATGTCCAGCCGAATAATGAGACGGCCCTGATGGCCGCGGTAGCCCAACAGCCTGTATCAGTGGCCGTAGAAGCCGATGGTCTGGACTGGCAGTTTTATTTTGGGGGTGTAGTTACCGATGCATGCAGCACAAATCTGGATCACGGTGTTCTTGTGGTGGGCTATGGTAATGATACTAGCGCGGGACCTTATTGGAAGGTGAAGAATTCTTGGGGCCCTACATGGGGAGAACAGGGATACATTCGTCTCGGCCGTGGCGCCAAATTCGCACCTCATGGTGAGTGCGGAATCCTGATGGATCCTTCGTATCCTGTAGCAGCCTAAGGCACACCCACATTCCCAACAAATAGATTTACTAAACTCCGATGCCTTCATTATATGAAACCCTCGGAGTTGATAAAGGTGCCTCTGTGGAGGAAATCCGCAAGGCCTATAAGTCCCTAGCTCGTGAGAAGCATCCTGACCGTGGTGGGAATGCCGAGGAGTTCAAGGCGATCCAACAAGCGCACGAGGTCCTCTGTGACGAAGGAAAACGGCGGATGTATGATATGACGGGATCCGTTGACGGGGAGGCAGGTGGTCCCCCAGATATGGGCATGGCCGCGGGCGGGATTCCTTTTTCGTTTATGGGTGGGATGGGGCCGTTTGGAATGCCAGGTGTGGCCTTTGATATCGGTTCCATGTTTGGCGGTATTTTTGGGGGGGGCGGTGGCCCAGGAGGTCCTTCGCGTCGCCGACCAGGCAAAGCTCCCAACAAGCATTCCGATATCGGTCTGCGCCTCGCGGATTTTTACCACGGTCGCGAACTCAAACTGAAATTCAATCAATCGCGGAAATGTGGGACATGTGCCGGCACTGGCGCGGAGAAATCCGAGGCCTGTGGACCCTGTGGAGGTCGTGGTGTGCGTATGATGACGCGAATGATTGGACCTGGTATGATGGCACAGTCCACGGGACCTTGTGATGTTTGCAGCGGTGAGGGTCGGCGTGTTATGAAGCAGTGTATGAACTGCCATGGCAAGCGGTTCCT
>JACCDH010147023.1_pt1 | contig 20146 bp, 21 predicted proteins | sample 7442481 | NCBI WGS metagenome assembly JACCDH01 (sample SAMN15323433, study PRJNA562643) | freshwater metagenome | isolation source: river surface water | place: USA:Blue River Watershed | collected 2017-08-15 | reverse complement strand
CCTGCCGACAGTACACATCGTATTCTACCCAATCCGAAAGAATGACTGATTGGAAGTGCAAGCAACTCAATATCTGTTTCAGTGTTTTGAATAAAACTGTTAATGTTTCGCACTGCAGCTGCAATGTTTCCATTAGTAAGATAAATACCTTTGGGAGTTCCGGTAGTACCGGTAGTAAACAAAATATCAGCTTTATCCTGCAAATCAGGGAATATAATTTCATCAAAACTGATGTTAAGATCAGAACTTTCTGTTGAATTTATTTCAGTTACATATTCTCTGGGAATGGCTTTGGTTGGATTCCCCAAAATTAACCGGGGTTGAGTTCGGGATTTTATCATATCAAACCGCTGAGCCGTTATCTCAGGATCGATCATAACGGCAACTGCTCCTGATAAGTGCAAGGCGAAATAGTAGTAGATGAAGGTTGGGGTTTTATCCGCTATCAGAAATACGATGTCCTCCTTTTTTAGAGAATGTTTAGCTGATAGTAAATGTGAAACATTCAGAATGTTAAAGGCTAATTGCGAATACGAAATACACTCATCCTTGAAATAAATGGCTATTTTCTCAGGGGTTACTTTAGCCCATTGAAAAACATTGTATTCTACACTCTGAAGCGGAGGCATCTTAATTGTTTTTTAATCTTTCTTCGATTGCTTCAACAATGTCACTAACATCTTCAAGATCCATAATAATTTCTGGATCAAAATTGATTGAAAACTCTTTCTCTAAACTGGATATTATAACGATATGACCAAGTGAATTCCATTCCGGAATATCACCGATTGCGGTATCTTCTGTAAGTTGATCTTCTGTTACTTCTAAGGATTCGGCAATAATTCTAATTACCTTTTGTTCAATTTCCATATATTTAAATTTTAGTATTAATTATAATATCGTGTAACCACCGTCTACTTTTAAGTTGGAGCCGGTTACCCACTGACTTGTATCCGACAGTAAGTAAATAGCTGCATATGCAACCTCACTCGGTTGAGCAAAACGCTTTAATGGATATTTTTTCTTTTCTTCTAACAGTTGCTCCTCCGTTATTCCACTTCCCAATAAAATATCCGTTTCAACCATACCGGGATTAATTGAGTTGACTCTGATTCCCTTTCCTGCCAAATCAATCGCCATCCCCTGCATGATGCCATTTATTGCAGCCTTGGAGGCTGAATACACAGAACCTCCTGGAGAAGATATATGAACCCCGGAAATAGATGAAATGAAAACTATAGATGCTTTTTTATTTATCTTTTTCTGTTTTAACAGTGACAAACTCAACAGAACAGGAGCATTAAAATTAACAGAAAATGTTTGATTTAATTTCTCTTCATTTACAAATGGAAAAGGCGTTGGGTGGGATACTCCTGCACTGTGAACGATTCCGTCTAAAACAGGTAATTGAGTCACTAAAGCATCCAATTCGGCAGTGTTAGTTACATCGGCTGCAATAGAAACATTCTCTGAACCTTCCAACTCCAAAAATGTCTTGTTCAAATTATCCAAATTACGACCTGTAATGTACACCGTTGCACCCATTTTAGAACACTCAATAGCAACAGCTCTACCAATACCTGATGAAGCACCTGTGACTAATATTTTTTTTCCTACAAGCGAAAATGGATTATGCATAATAGTACTACTTTTTACTGCTTACGATTTGAAATAAGTCATTGATGGTGCTAGCCGAACGGATATCGTCACCATTGATACGAACACCAAAACAACCATCTACCATAGCAATAACTGATAATGCAGTGAGAGAACTCCATTCGTCAAGATTTTTAAAATCTGTATCTGGTGTAAACTCACTTGTATTTGTTTCATCAAATTGATCAGCAAACTGCTCAATAAAAAAATTGATATCCATAATATTTAAAGTTTAAGATTAACTGCCGGATTTCCGGACAGGAAGTTATTATTTTTGAAATTTCTTGTTATAATTGAACCTGGGACAACCACATTATTGTCACCTAAGACTTTTTTAGGTAAAATTGCACAATTTAATCCTAAACTATTATTACTACCTAATTTAGTGTTTCCAGAAAGTTGAACATTTGGATTTAATACATTAAAATCTCCAATCTCAACATGATGTCCAAAATTCACACGGGTGTTTATGACATTAAAATTACCAATTTTTACATCATATGAAATTATTGAATTACTCAAGATAATATTACCCATTCCCATTATCAGACTATCTTTATCAAAATACACATTACTAGGACATAACAAATTCGGAAAATTGATATTAGAATTATTAATTTGCTTTCTAATGTTAACTATGCCATTGCTTGATCCTACTGCTATGGCAATGTCAATTTTTTCTTTCAATTGATTTACATCAGCAAAGCTTCCAATTGTCTTTCCGTATTTACAATCTGTTCCTTTTTCTACAGTATCATCAAAAAAACCTATAAACTCAAATTCAGGAATGATTTTTGATTTATTTATTGATTCAATTAACAAGAAAACTTCTTGACCAAACGATCCACAACCATAAATTGCTATTTTTTCCATATTTTATGAGAAATCTATTTGAATATTATATTTAAGATAGAATTGAAATAAATAATAAACTATCAATTACTACTAATTATTTTTTTCAATAATATTTAAAATAAAAATTATTTTAAATATTATTAATTCACAATGATTTTAATATAATATTAAAAATCAATTTTCACGGAGACCCATTATTTGAAAAAGTCGAGAATTTACTTTCTCAACATCATATTTGTTTTCTGCAATTTCTCTACTTGCTAAACCCATTTGTTCAATTTTATCTTTATTTTGAACAAACCAAATCATTTTATTAATTAACTCATTAATATTAAAAGGTTCAATTAAATAACCATTCAAGCCATCTACTACAGTTTCTTTACAGCCAGGCACATTTGTGGTAATAATAGGTCTGCCAACAGCCATTGCTTCTTGAGTTGATCTGGGTGAACCTTCACGATATGATGGGAGTACAAAAACGGATGATTTTTCTATCCATTCTGTTACATTTGACACCTGCCCTGGATATTCTATAATTTGTCTTTTTACAAAATTATTTAATTTGTTTGTAGGCAAGGCATTAGGACTTGTACTATCAGTTTCTCCTAAGATTATAAATTTTACAAATGGAAATTTACTTTTTACATATTCTGCTGCCTCTAGGTATTCAAATATTCCTTTTTCTTTTAACAATCGGCCAATAAATAAAAAAGTAATATTATCTAAGTTAGGCTTTTTATAGGGATAATCTATTAACCTTAACCCTATGCCACCTAATATATGAATATTTTTTGCTTTAATTCTATATTTAATGATTAAATCATCACGATCGTCATGATTTAAAAAAATCAATCTTGTTGTATAAGGTAAAGAAATTTTATATAAAAAAACTTGTATATATTTTAAAAACTTGGTTTTAAAAACTATTCCTTCAGGTTGTTTAGTAAATACAAATCCTAAACCTTCTAACATTGCAATTCGATTCTCAACTTTTGCTAATTTAGCAGCTAAAGTTCCAAAAATCACCGGTTTAACAAAGTAGCTGAAAACTAAATCAGGTTTAATTTCTAAAAATTTTTTCTTGAGATTAAACATCGTTTTAAGATCTGAAATTGGATTAAGTCCTGATCTTGATAATTCATAATCTACCGGAATTACACCTATAGAAAGGAGCTGTTTTTTATTTTCATTAGAAAAATCAATGGCGAAAACATATACATTATAACCATTGTTGATTAAACTTTTTATTAAAGGAGCTCGAAACCCAAATATTGATTTGGCAGTTGTTCCAATTATAACAATTTTCATTGTGTATTGTTATTAGGATTTGTAAATTTTAGTTCAATTTTGTTTTTATATTAAAATTTTAAAGTTAACTCATTTTGAAGTTTAACAGTTTTAATATCATTTTCCAATTTGTTACTCATACTCAAACATACCCTTTGTGACAAGAAGAAAAAGATGTTTTTAAATGCAATTTTAAAATATATTGAGTTTTATGAATTGATGTAATATAAAATTTTGCTTTAATAAAGTAATTCCTTCGAAAATATATTGTAAAGCAAATTGCTACTCAAAAAATTATCAAATTATTAGGCCTCCCAAATAGCTTTATATGAATTTACCATTTTCTCAATATTGAAATTCTCAATAATTCGAATACGACAATCATTTTTTCTTTTTTCCCAAATTAGCGGGCTAGTGTTTTTTTCATTTATGGCCTGAGAAATTGATTCAGATAAGGCATAAGGATCACTCGGCATAACTATCCAACCGGTTTTACCTACAATTATGCTTGCATCTCCAACATTTGTAGTTACACAAGGAGTTGAACAAGCCATTGCTTCATTCAATACATTTGGAAAAGCTTCAGATATAGAAGATAAAACAAAAAGATCAAATCCATTCATCACTCTACAAACATCATCTCTTCTTCCAAGCAATAAAACTTTGTCTGACAAATTGAAGGATTCTATTAATTCAGATAATTGAGTATTTGAATTATCTAAACCAGTACCCACTAAAACATATTTTATAGATGGATTTACTTTATCAAGCAAATAAAACGATTTAATTAAATTTGGATAATCCTTATATGGTGAAAATCGACCTACATGTCCAACAATAAATGTAGAAGCATCTATATTTAACTCTTTTCGAAATTCACCCCGCTGAATTATATCATTATTGAAATCCTCAACATTATAGCCATTACTTATAACTATGCCTTTACTAATATCATAACCATAAGACTCTTGAACCTCACGTGCTTTTTGGGCACAGTAAATGATTTTTTGTGGAATTATACTGGATAATTTTGCGCTAATTTTAGCAATTAGAATTGTAGATTTTTTTGTTTCTCCTGGATTTAATGTTGTATGGTGTATTCCCCATATAATATTTTGAATACCCAATAATCTAGAACATATACCGCCAATAAAATTAGCATGATACATCCATGTTTGAACAACATCAGTTTTGATTCGGAACAATAAAAAATATAATTTCCACAATTTAGAAAATGAAAGTTTATTGCTTTTCATATTAAGACAATAAACCTTAATCCCCAGCTCACTTAACTTTGGTCCATATTTTCCTTCATCCATTAAAGAAATACAAGTATGGATATTTTCTGTATCATATTTGCATAATCTATATAATACTGCCTCAGCACCGCCATCGTTTAATCCTGTAATTATGTGTACTACTCTCATAATTTAGAAATCTAATCCCCAACCAAACCAAGATTTATTCAAACTTAATAACCAAGAAATACCAACAAATCCAGTTACAGCATAAAAAAACGCTAACTTTTTCCATTTTGTTAAATCAACACCTGCTAATAAAATCAAAATAACAACACTTTCAAAAATACGACCAGTTACATCTATTAAAAAATAAGTACTTAAATAAAAAATTAAAATAGATAGCTCAAAAAGATGATTAGTAATAAAATATTTTCCTTGTAGACAAAAAATTGTAAAAATCAGTGACCAAAATAAAAAACCCAAACCGCTTACTTGAGTAGCATTAAAATTATATTCAGCCCCTTGTCTTGCACCTAGAAAATTAGAAACATTTGATATCAAAAGGCTAGTTATAAGTCCAAAAATAACCACCAAAATGAAACTTAATTCATTAGAAATTTTTATTTTTTGAAATATTTTTGTTAATAAATACAAAAGTAAAACAAAGAAAAAGCTTGAGTGAATGAGTGATGATGTGAAAAATAAAATTAAGCGTGTATGTTTTTTAGATGAAAACCAGGCAAGTAAAAAAAAACTAACGGCTAATCCTTGGCGGAGATGAATTATATACTTTATTAAAACATTAGGAAAAACTAGAAAAATAAATAAAATTAATAAATGTTTTGAATTTGATTTTAAAATTAAAAAACAAGATACAAATGAAGCAAAAAATATAATTATTCTTACAGTAACTTCGGGTTGAACAAATTGATTAAAAAGAATATTAATTAAAAGCCAAATTGGCTCATTTACGAGAAATGACAAATAGCCAGAAGCAATATTTCTTAAGATTATAACTTCTGACGACCCAGCGTATTCCAAATAATTCATTCTATCAAGTATTGATCCATCTACAGGAATAAAATAGATCAAAGAAAATGAATAAAATAAAGAAAATGTGAATTTAATTAAAATGCTATAATCAAAATCATTTTTCGAATCTACTAAGTTGTTATTATATAAATTTATCAACGATATTTATTTTTGAAGTACATTAATATTACAAAACAAATATTAAAATTATGGATTGCAATATGTTTAGTGCGAATTAATTCATTTGTAAAAGCAGATCAGAATAATTTTTTATGATTTCTGAAATTTTATTTTTATTTATCGATTCTTGCATTTTAATAAAACTAAATTCTGACATAAGTGCATTTTTCAATTTTGATTTTAAATCAAAAATATTATTATGTTCTACTAAAAAACCATTGATTTTGTCTTGAATTATTTCTTTAGGTCCACTTTTACAATCAAACGCTACGACAGGAGTATTAAGTGCAATTGATTCCACTATCACATTTGGAAAACCCTCATATAAAGAGGTTAATATAGTTACACGTGCATATTTATAATATGGTATCAAATCAATCTGAAATCCTTCAAAATCAACTTTATCAGATATACCATATTCAACTGCTAATAATTTCAAATCGTTTTCTAAGCTTCCCTGCCCAACAATTTTTAAACGCAAATTCGGAAAATCCAATGAAATTTCAGCAAAGGCTATAATAGCATTATGAAAAGCTTTCTGTTTCTCTAAACGACCAACACAAAGTACGTAGTCCCGTTTGGATATTTTGTCTAAATGATTTTTTGCCACATAATCTTCAATATGTTTAGCTACAGGATTATAAATTACACTTGACTTATTTTTTAAATTGGGGTGAATTGAAATTAAATCATCTTGCATTGCATGGCATTGATTAATCACATGGTCCACATGACCAAGCAAAAAATCTAAAATTGGATTAATGATTTTTTTTTGAAAATAATTTTGACTATTTTCTCGAACCATTGATAACGTATTTATGTTTCGAGAAATAATTTTTATTTTTTGATTAATAAATAAACGAATTAAAACAAGTATAATTGTTAATTCGAAATCAAAAACTAAGATTTTAGAAGTTTTAAGTCTTAATAATTCCTTGAGTAATGATGCAGTTGCATAACGTGCCTGGCTAACACCTAAAACTTTTAAATTAACATTACTAGATAAACGTTCTAGATATGTAGCATTACTTAAATTTAAAATCACTAAATCAACTTGCCATCCAGTATTCGCTAAACCATTAGCAACATTTATACAAACAGCTTCGGCGCCTCCGCCACCAAGTGAACTAATTAATATTAGTACTTTATTTTCATTAGGAATCATTTAGTTAATCAATTGTTTAACAAAATGATATTGAATTTTGTAGATTATATCAATCATACTTTCTTGATAACTATTTAAAAACCTTACACTTTTTTTCCACTTACCATAATTAAATAAATCATAATTATTTTGAGGCCTAGGATTTGGTTGGTAAAATGGGCTTACTTCAAGTATAAATGGTTCTTTATTAACATCATCATCTTCCCATGCTATATCAAATGCTCCAGTTCTGATATTTAATTTATAAAATTGATCAAAAATCCATGATCGCCACTTCTCAGGAAAATTATCAAAATCAACATTGCTTCCAAGTCCTGTAGTAGTAGGCTTCCATTCCTCAGAAGGATTAATTCTCCAGTAATGAAGAACTATTTCTGTACCCACTATTATAACTCTTAAATCACGTCTAATATTTAATAATTTTTGAACTATAACTCTTTTATTATTTTTAGTTAATTCGGTTTTGCTTTCTAAAAATTCAATATCTTCCCATTTAGTTATTTTATGTACACCGTTTGAAGAACAAGAATGTTCTTCTTTTAACAAATAAGGAAAACTGAAATTTTTTAAATTAATAATTGACCCATTTAGATTTACAATTTCAGAATTTGGTGTTCTTATTTCAAGAGTGTTAAAATATTCATGCATATACCCTTTGTTTTCCCAAAGTTTTACTTCTAATTTATTAGGGAAGACTTCATTGTTCTGTTTCTCTAAATTCTCACTAATAAAAATCAATGAATTTACATAGTTAGAAAATTTAAAAACATTATAAGTTTCAGAACCAAAAAAAATAATTTTTTTTCTATAAAATATTCCAACACTCATCTTAAAGTAAATACTTGCAGTATTGCCAGATTTAATTAAATGATAATATGTAAACCACGCTTTCTGAAAATTATCACTTAGAAAGAATTTAAAGGTAAAGAAGTCAGGCACCCAAATAATATAATTTGCATCAATATTGTTAAATGATACATTAGGAGCTTTCTTAATCGTGTAATAAACACGTAACAAAAGTGAAATAAACAATTTAATTTTATTCATGTTTTTAGTCATTCAGTTTTGTCAAATAATTATAATCAAAATGCTTGATATTTTTCATTTGAGATATTAAATAAATTTCTTTTTCATAAAATTGGACGCAACCTTTCTCATGATTATATGACATATCATCATACAACAAAATGTTTTTTTGAGGGATTTTACTCAACAAAAATATTTTTTCTAACGGCTTTGATACCATAACTAAATTTACATTTGAAAAGCCGATGTTTTTCAACCATTTGAGAGTTACAAAATACTGCCTATAATCTCTTGCTGTTAAAAATATAATTTTCTCTCCAGTTGCGATATGAGATTTTGCAACTTCTACAACTTTATCAAATACTGGAAGTGAAATCAGTCGGTCTTCTTCAGATTTATATTTACATAATAAACTTGGCCAAGTATTTGCAATTGTATTGTCTATATCAAATACTACAATCTTCTTTTTTCTAAATGTATATTTCAAAAAAGAAATATAAAATATTAGAAATGAGATTTTAAAATACAGATATCTAGCATACTTTCTTATAAAAAGCTTCATTTTTTAATAAGAAACAGTTAAGCTTTTAAATGCATTTATAAAAAGTTTATTTTCATCGATTCTTCTAGACGCAACTCTAATATAAGAATTACTTAACCCTACTTTATCTTCCATGGTTCTAACATAAACTCCACTTTCAATTAATAAATCAAAAACTAATTCTGGCAATAAATTAGCGTCAAACTTTAATAAAAAAAAGTTGGCTTGTGAAGGAAAAACATTTAACGATTTGATTGAATGGAGTTTTGTAAAAAAATCATCTCTATCATTTAAATATTGAACTCTTGCATTCATATAATGGTTTACAAAATCATTATCATTTAGTAATTCTGAAAACAAAACTGAAAAGTTATTTAAATTCCATGTAGTTTTTGAAAGTGCATTATTTAATAAAGCTTCATCAAAAGTATATAAATATCCAAGCCTTAATCCAGCAATTCCAAAATCTTTTGACATAGATTTTATAAAAACAACATTACTAGCAGATAAGTTGTTTCGATAAGACTTAAATTCTTCGTAATTTATTAAAAAATGGGAAAAGCTTTCATCAATAATTAACTTTTTGTTACCCAAATTTTCCACTAGGGATTTTAGTTCGCTTAATTGCATGGCCTCCCCAGTTGGATTGTTTGGATGTATCAACAAAATTGAATCACATTTATTTTTATCGGCTAATTCTATTAAATTCTTTGCAGTTAAATTGCCTGATAGCCAAAATTCACTTGAAAAAACATATCTATTTGAAAGTAATTCGTAATAAGTCGAAAATGTAGGTATTGGAATTAATAAATTCTTTAAATCCCAGCCATTACAAACCCATTCAATTGCTTGGATTGCACCATTCCCAACTACTATATTTTCAGCTTGAAGACCTTCAAATGAAGCAATATGTTTTGAAACATAACTACTACTTGCAGGATAAGACTCAAGCATTGAAAAAATATGTTTTTTATCTGAAAAGTATGAGAAAAATTTTTCGACTACTATATCTGTTGCATATGGATTAGACAAAAAACAGAAGTCATGCTTTATTGGATTGTAGCCCAAAGAGGCAGTAATTTCTTTAGGTGATGGGCTGTGACTACCTGCTTTATTCTTGAGTTTTCTCAAAATTATTTTTTGTTCTGACGGATGCATATTAAAGTAATTATGTATTTTATTTGTCAATGTAAGTACGATATTTTTTGTTGTAATGCTACTTAACAACTATATTGAAATTTTTAAGAATATTTCTAATTAAACGTTTTAATTTGAAAAAAATTAATTTTTGAATGCGAAATGTTACAACATAATCGTTGATGTTTTTTAAGTTGTCGTCAAAATAAAACAAATCTTTGTATAGTCCATTTTGAACCCATGGTTTCATTGGTCCTGTCCAATGCAAAATTATTGCACTATCTATAATATTGGAAGGTATGCCACGTACACTACCGAATCCGGGTGTATTGTATACCCAAGGAATTTCATAAATAAATAAGTGTAATGAATTGTTTATTGCCCCTTGTGCATAAAAATCTAACCTACTTCCTCCTGATACTTTTTGAATTGCAATTTCCCTTAAGCACCTATTTTCGAATTCATGTTTAATCCAAAATTTAACATCTACATATAGTACTCCTGTGTTAAAACATTTTGCGCCTGGATGAATTTTATTAAAACTATCTACACTTGTTTGAGTAAAATCATCATCAAGAAAGACTGACGCCGCGAGTGGATAATTATTTTTCACACAATCTTTCCAAAGATTTGCCAAATCGCCACGTACAATTTGATCTACTTCCATATAAATAAAAGCATCATAATTTGAAAAATATCTTGGCAACAAAAATTGCGCATATGCTGAGAAAGCAGGGATATCAGACCGCTTTTCTGGATAGTAATTATTTTCCAATAATTCGAGATCTTCTTTTGTTATGATTTTAATTTCTAAATTATATTTAGATGTAAAGTTCTCATTTAGCTTGTCAGTAAAAAGACAAAACTGATATGGAATTGAAATATACTTGGCAATACTGTCAAAAACAAATTCCAAATATTGTTGTTGCTTGTGACTAGGTGTAAAAATAAAAACAGCTCTATCCATTGAAAATATTTATTTTAGATTAACTCGCATTCCACTTAATAAACTCTGATTGCTCCACAAATAGTCCCATTCACCAAAACGACCGATTGTCTGGATATCTTTAGAATTATAATAATTTCTTATTAAATTACGTTTTTCTTCCATTTCTAAGTCAAATATTACATTCCCATATTTTAAATGTTTGTGATGGGTAAAGACAATATCTTCTTTCGTTGCTATTTTCATTTTCTTTAATGCATAAATAACATTTTCAATTAAATCACTCTCCTGATATTTGCTCTTCATTCCGCGAGAGTATATCTCAAATTGAAGTGAACTACATCCGAATGGTACATTCTCAGGGCTTTTTACAGATGGAGAGTATGCCCTGCTAGCTAAAATATCTTCGTCATAGATGTAAAACCATAGATTTTTTATAATTTCTTTATTAAATCCTACGGAAATTAAATCTATTGAAGTTGCCTGAAGCGTTTTTGACGCTTCATAAATATCTGGAGGAATATTTTTTGTTTTTTTTACTAATTCTGGAAGTGGTATACTACTTACTAATTTATTATACTCAACTTCTTCTCCATTTTTAAATTTTACTACCTTTTTATTTATATCGATATCCTCTGCTTCATAATTTAAAATAATCTCTGAGTCTTCAATTAAATTTTCAATAAAAGCACGATAACCGCCGATTTTGGGATAACGCATTTCTTTCGCATAGTATGTATTAGGTGTTTCTGATGTTAATGCTCCGTAAAAGATTTCATCAACTGACGCTCTCCTAATTCTATTGCCAATCCAATTGGTAGATAATTTTGAAGCAGAAGTATCCCAATATTTTTTTGTATATCGGATTGGGAATCGTTCTGAAATATCATTTCCATATTGATGTCTCAACCAACTTTCATAATCATTGCCATTTAAATTTGGTCTATCTAAAAAAGATTTTAGTAACTTAACCTTTTCATCAACAGATAAAGGATATAAATTATTTTGAACTGGATGTTTAAGCCATTTATCATGTTCGAAATTCCAAGCATCTGTTGGGTGTGTAAAATACTCAACTTTATCAAATATTTCTCTTACTTCTGGTTCTGTTGCAAAACTTAAATGAACTGCATTGTCAAATCTAAATCCTTGAATTTCAAAATTATCTAATAGTCCTCCGGGTCTATTTTTTGCTTCAAAAATTACCGCTTTAAGTCCTAATTTACGTGCTGGAATTGCTGCTCCTAAACCAGCTATTCCAGCACCTAGAATCATAATATCAACTTTTTGCATTAAGTTTAATTTCTTCAAACCAGTTATTTAAATCATTTCTAATATATTTTTCTAAGCTTATTTCCCATTTAGGTAATCTTTCATAGCCTAATAGATCCAATTTCATAGAGACTGCCATTTCATTATTTGAAACTTTCGCTTTTCTACTAAATGAGTCAGATCGACTTGGTATTACTTCGATATCTATTTCTGCTATTTCTATAATTTTTGAGACATAATCATAACGAGATGCAAAACCTTCATTAACTATATTAAACGTACCAACTTCATCTCTTTTTATCATAAAATATAGAAGATGTGCAAAATCAAATGTATAAGTAGGTGACCCTAATTGCTGAATATTCGAAAATATTTTTTTTTCTTTAGTAAGAAATGCTTCTAGAATACGGTTAGTTACAAAATTTTTTAAATTATTTGGCGAACCCCCAAAAATCCATCCTGTTCTCAGTACTAAAGAATTTTTACAGTAATTATTTACAGATTGTTCCGCAATCCATTTACATTTATGATGATGTGTTGTGGGATTTACTAAGTCATATTCTGAATAAGGAATAATATCTTTTTTTAATCCATAAATCCCAGTACTAGAAATAAATATAAATTTACAATTTGCACTATTAGATGCCAATGCCAATCTTTCAGTAAATAATGTGTTGTCTCGATAACAGGCTTCAGGATTTTCTTCACAATTTTCAACATCAGTATTTGCAGCAGCATGAATTACTATATCAAATCCTTTAAAATTTTCAATATTTTTTTTTTGATCAACCCATGAAAAATCATCTCTATTAAATCTTATTACATTTTCTCCTTGATTTTTCAGGTGTTCAAAAATTGAAGAACCCAACAAACCACTTGAACCTGTAATCAATATATTCATTAGCTAAAGACTAATTTTAAATTAATGAAAAATTATTTATATCTACATTAATCGACTCTGTTGGATCATGAGGAATGTCGGCAATATTTAGAACCAAATTTAAACCTGCTGAAAGGCCTTTAAATGCCATCCAAATTCCTGGTTGAACCGTTATTCTAATATAATTATCCTCCCCACTATTTATAGATATTTTTTTATTGGACTTTTCATTAAAGAAATAAAAGCAAACACTTCCAACTGGAACGACAAGATTCATACACATTTTTGTATGTTTCTTCCATCCTTTCAAATTCTCCTTATGAATTGTTGTAAAATAAGCTTCCCCAAAGTCCTTAAAGCCATAATCAGTGCACTTTAAGACGTGAAAGACATCTCCTTGTGGATGTTGAATTTTTTTCAACCTTGTTATTTCAATTCCTTCCAAAATGTTTAATTTGTTGTCCAGATAAATTTTTTTTCTTTTCCTAAATTTTCATATTTCGAAATCTGATCAATTGTAAATTTGTACATGTCATTTTTCATTTTATAAAAATTATAGTACCATTCTCCAACCATATTCACACATTCAAAATATGTTAAGTTCGCCTCCCACTTTAAATTATATAATGCCTTATCGCAATTTAACTTAAGTAAACCAGCCTCATGAAATGGAATATTATCAGTCACTATGTATGCTTCATTAATATTTGAAAATTTCCAGTGCTTACTTAAATCTGTTAATAATTCTAATACGGTTCTATTTTGTTCAGACCTCGGACCAAAATTAAATGATTCACCAAGTAATTTTTTTTGGTTGTCTAATTGTGCCCCAAGTGTAAGATAACCACTTAATGGCTCTAGTACATGTTGCCATGGTCTCGTCGAATTAGGGCTTCTTATTTCAACCACTTTATCTTCTGCCCAATTTTTAATACAATCAACAACTATTCGATCTTTTGCCCAGTCACCTCCACCTATAACGTTGCCCGCACGACCAGTTGCAATTCTAATTTTATTTTCTTTGCTTTTGAAAAATGAATGATAATATGCATGAAAAATAATCTCAGCAGCTCCTTTTGAGCCACTATAAATGTCTTTGCCCCCAAGGTGATCTGTTTCTTTGTAACCCCATACCCATTCTAAATTTTCATAGCATTTGTCAGAAGTTATTATTACCACATTACAGTCTTGATTCCATTGTTTTAAAGATTCAAGAAGCACTGCTGTACCCATAACATTTGTTGAAATTGTATTTAATGGGTCTTCATATGAAAGGGAAACAATTGGCTGGGCTGCCAAATGAAATATGAAGTCTGGATTAAAGTCATTCAAGATTTTATAAAAATTATTTAGATCTCGAATATCACAATAATGATTTTCAATTTTACTCTCTAAATCTAACTTTTCAAACATTGATGGATTTGTAGGAATTTGATCAGAAACTCCACAAACCTTTGCTCCTAATTTTAACAACCATACAGTCAGCCAACTACCTTTAAAACCCGTATGGCCAGTTATTAATACTTTTTTGTCTTTATACTTATTTTCGAACATAGATTTTTGATTAAAATTATTACCACGTTTTCCAAGGAGCATTCCCAGACTTCCATAAGTCTTCAAGCAAATTTTTATCTCTTAATGTATCCATAGGTTGCCAGAAACCATGATGTTGAAATGCCATTAATTCACCATCTTGAGCAAGCGTTGTTAGTGGCTCTTGCTCCCAAGTTGAAAAGTCATCAACAATTCTTTCTATGACTTTAGGGGATAAGATAAAAAAACCCCCATTGATCATACCGCCATCGCCTTTTGGTTTCTCTTTAAAGCGTTTAATTTGATTACCTTGTATATCTAATGCGCCAAAACGTCCTGGTGGATATGTTGAGGTTAATGTGGCTTGTTTTCCATGACTTTTATGAAATTCTATAGCCTTTGAAATATTGACATCTGCAAGTCCATCTCCATATGTAAAACAAAATGATTCATCATCTTTAACATATTCCTGAACCCTTTTCAACCTTCCTCCTGTCATTGTATTTTCACCAGTATCTATTAATGTAATAGTCCATGGTTCAGCTCGCTGCTCGTGAACTTTCATTTGATTGTTTTTCATATCAAAAGTTATGTCAGAATTATATAAGAAATAGTTGGCAAAATATTCTTTAATTAAATACCCCTTATAACCGCAACAAATTATAAATTCATTCACTCCATGTTGAGAATATATTTTCATGATATGCCATAATATTGGCTTTCCTCCTACTTCTACCATGGGCTTTGGTTTAAATGAAGTTTCTTCACTTAAACGAGTACCCAAACCGCCCGCTAAAATAACAGCTTTCATATAACTCCTTTTTTTATTTTTAAATATAGAAACGCACCAAGCATCATTGTAATAAAAATCTCATCAAGCAACATTGCAATTGAAACCCCTATAATATTGTACAAAGGCACTAAGATTAAAGTTAATGTAAAACCAATAATAGCAGTTAATACAACAAAATAACTAAACTCTTTATTATATCCTAAATTAAGCATTGTCTGTATTCCAAAAATATTACTCATCGATACAATAAATGGAAGAAACGACATAATTCTAAGCGGAATAATACTACCACTATATTGTCTTCCAAGAAGTGTATTTATTATTGGTTCAGCCAATATAAATAAAGCAAGTGAAAATATAAACATTACAGGTCCAACCAAGAAAGAAATTTTACGAACAAAAATTATTCCTTCTTTTTTATTTGCTTGCATTTTTTTTCCAATTAGCGGATAAATTGATTGGGAAATAGGCACGTTTAGTCCTTTAACACCTTGAATAATTCTCTCTACAGCAGCAAAATAACCAACATTGGTGTTATTAGTATATAAACCCAATAGGAAAGTATTTGAAATAGTATATAAACTAATTGCCATGCTTGAGAAAAAAACATACCACCCCTCTTTCAAATGAAATTTTATTTTTCTAAAATTTTGTAACCTGAATTTAACCCCAAATTGTTTTCTGGCAACAAATAAAGACCAAACACCAACTACCAAAAAGCCCATTGATGTTAGCATTGGAACAAATAAATAATCAGTTTTATTTTTAACAAATAAAAAAATACAAATAGTAAAAAATATCTTAGCAATAATATTAAAATAAGCAATATATTTCATTTTTTCCATGCCTTGAAATAGCCACACAGGAAAAAGTATTTGACCAACTACAATTCCAAAAGAAACAAAATACACTTCCCAGTTTTGACTAAATTTATTTATAGAAGAAGTAATTAAAATTAATATGCACAAGCAGAAAAGCATTAATGCAGTTTTAATAATTAGAACAGAGCTAAATATTTCATTCACTTTTTCAAGATTATCTCTATTAAGTGAAATTTGTCTAGTAGCTGATAAATTAAAACCATAATCAGTTATTAGTATGAAATAATTAATTGTTGCTGTTGCAAAGGCTAATAATCCAAAATATTCTGGACCAAGGACTCTAACTAAATATGGCACTGTTACTAATGGTAAAATATAATTAGCAATTTGCAGAATACTTAAAGAGAAAACATTACTTAATAATCTTCGCTTTTCATCTGAATCCCAAAAAAAATTTTGAATTCTATTTGTCATCTATTAATTTATATCATAATAATCTAGGAACCATTTAACAAATTTATCAATCCCTTCTTCTATTGTTGTTTTAGGCTTATACCCAAAATCACGAACTGACTCATCTATATCTGCATATGTAATTTGCACATCTCCAGGTTGCATCGGAAGTAAATTTTCTTTTGCCTTCAATTTGCACGACATTTCGATTGCAGAGATAAATCTGCGCAAGGTTATTGGTTGATTATTTCCTAGATTATAGATTTTATAAGGCGCTTTCTCAATTTTTGAAGCAATTGTGTATGAATTCTGGCTATTGTTAATACCATTATCTGATTTAATTATAAATGGTTGATTTACAACTCCAATAATCCCTTGAATTATATCATCAATATATGTAAAATCTCTTTCCATTTTCCCTTCGTTAAAAACATCAATACTTGCTCCACTTAAAATCTTTTTTGTAAAAGAAAAATATGCCATATCGGGGCGACCAAAAGGACCATAAACAGTAAAAAATCTAAGTCCGGTAGTGGTTAGACCGTATAAATGACTGTATGAATGAGCCATAAGCTCATTAGACTTTTTTGTAGCTGCATATAAACTTACTGGAAAATCAACAACGTCATGTGTATTGAATGGCTGCTTTATATTCATTCCATAAACTGAACTTGAACTTGCATAAATTAAATGTTTGACTTTTGAATTACGACACCCTTCTAATATATTTACAAACCCAACCAAATTAGAATCAACATAGGAGTATGGATTTTCAATTGAATATCTTACTCCTGCCTGAGCAGCAAGGTGTATTACAATGTCAAATGAGTTGTCTTTAAATAGTTTTTCAATTATTTCACGATCGACAATATCGATTTTCTTGAATGTAATATTTTGAATTGATATCGTTGAAGTGTTTCCTTCAATAATGGAAGATATTTTTTTTCTATCAAAACCTAATACTCCGAGACGATCTAATTTAAGTTGTGGATCATAATAGTCATTTAAATTGTCAATACCAACTATATTATAATCTAACTTGACAAGTTCTCGAATAAGATGAAAACCTATAAAGCCAGCAGCTCCAGTTACTAGTATATTCAAAGATTTATTCTCCAATTTTATAAACTTTAAATCCTATTTGTTCTAAGTTGATTTTATCAAGAACCCCTCTTCCATCAAATAAAAATGCCGGTTTGGTCATATTTTTATAGATTCTTTTCCAATCTAAATTTACAAATTCATCCCACTCTGTAAGAACTGCTACTGCATGTGCATCTTTACATGTTGTATATGCATCAATAGCAGATTCTACATTCTGAATTTTTCTTTCGCTACTTTTTGACGGCAACTGCTCTAAATCGAAAAGTATCTGTTTGAAATTAACCTTAGGATCATAAACTGAAATTTTAGCATTTTCTTGTAATAAATAATCTGCAACATAAATTGAAGCAGACTCCCGAGTATCATTAGTATTTTTCTTAAATGCCCACCCCAAAAATGCTATTTTCTTGTCAGATACGGTATTATATAACGTTTGTACTATTTTTATTGAAAACCGATTTTTTTGATGATTGTTCATTTTAATCACCTGTTCCCAATATTCTGCAACTTCATTTAGTCCATAAGAACGAGCTATATAGACTAGATTTAAAATATCTTTTTGAAAACAAGAACCTCCAAATCCAACTGATGCTTTTAAAAAATTTGATCCGATACGACTATCCATTCCAATTGCTCTCGAAACTTCATTGATTGAAGCTTCAGTTCTTTCACACAATTCAGAAATAGCATTAATTGATGAAACTCTCTGGGCTAAAAAAGCATTTGCAGCCAGTTTTGATAATTCTGATGACCAAACATTTGTTGTTAAAATTTTATTTCGATCAACCCACCGACTATAAATATTAACCAAAACGTCTATTGCATTCTGTCCTTCTAATGAAACATCACCGCCAATTAAAACTCTATCTGGATTATGCAAATCAGTCACAGCAGAACCCTCTGCTAAGAACTCAGGATTTGAAAGAATTTGAAATTTGACACCATTCCCTGTATGATCAAGTATACTCTTAATTGTCTGGGCTGTTCTAACAGGCAAGGTAGATTTTTCAACCACTATTTTGTCAGTAGTTGATACTCTTGCAATTTGGCGAGCACACAGTTCAATATACTTCAAATCAGCAGCCATCCCTTTCCCTGTTCCATATGTTTTAGTGGGTGTATTAACTGATATAAATACTATATCAGCACTTGCGATCGCTTCATCTATATCAGTACTAAAGAATAAGTTTTTTCCTCTTGTTTCAGAAACAATTTCAGATAATCCAGGTTCAAAAATTGGTATTCTCCCTACATCTGAATCATTCCAATCTTTAATACGTTGCTCATTCAAATCAACTACTGTTACTTGAATTTCTGGACACTTTTGAGCAATAACAGCCATAGTAGGACCTCCTACGTAACCAGCTCCAATACAACAAATTCGTTTAATATTCATTCAAGTAATTAATTTGTTATGTGTTAATTTTAATTCCCGTAATATAATTTTCAATTATTATAAGCTTATTAAAATGTTATAAAATCTGTTTTGTTAAAATGATAAATCGACGATAACATTAAAATCGGTTTATATTCATTAGTCTTGGCATCACAAATTACATGTTTAGAAGATTTTGGAGGCAGCAAATTACCAGATTCGGATGCTTTTAAAACATCTTGCTTTGAAATTCTTTCATCATAATATGCCTTAATTTCATTCGTATTATAATTAATAAAGGTAACCGGAATTCTATCTATTCCTAAATCTCTTAATGCATGAAAACGATGATGACCATCTATAATTGTTTGAGTTTTATTGCACACAATAATTGATGAAACTAAAACATCATCCCCTAAAGAATACAAATATGATTTCAAGGAATCTAGTCTATCTTGAACAACTAGCTCATGACATTTCAGAATTTCTATATCAACAACCTCAACCGAAGAAATTAGATTAGGATTAAATTCTATAAAGTACATATTAAATCAGTTTAGTTATTAATAACGCACAAAACTGCGCACATTCAACCTATTTTTAAACCTTTTTGTATAACCCATAAACAAAAATCAAACATGTATATTGCTTGATTTTCAACTTGTTAATGGATTTATGACTATCTGCAAATACACAATATTAGTGTGGTCACACTAATCCTAAATCGCTATTTTCTACCCAACAATCCCAACCACCTTCGCATTGCCATCCAGCTGCTCAAACACACTATTGTTGCTAATAAACTCAGGCACCAAGGCCTTCATTAAAGCCACTAATTCGTTTTCGTTT
>JACCDH011072514.1_pt1 | contig 20147 bp, 22 predicted proteins | sample 7442481 | NCBI WGS metagenome assembly JACCDH01 (sample SAMN15323433, study PRJNA562643) | freshwater metagenome | isolation source: river surface water | place: USA:Blue River Watershed | collected 2017-08-15 | reverse complement strand
GTGCCGCGTAACCATGAGATCAGCTGAGAAACCGACTGGCAGGGTATCGGTTCGGAAATAACCCACCCTACCAACTTCACTAAAGGGCAATAACTGCTCCCCAGTAGCCTTATCAAGAATGTAACCACGACGAGCAATCAATTCTGTAGCAGGACGATTGAGTATTGCACCAGCTAGTTTCAAAATATTTTCTTGCAAAGCTTGAGCAGCCAAAAGGACGGCCTCACCGCCAACGCCTGCTCCTCGCGAAGCCCAAGTTCCACCACCATAAGGCGTCACGTCTGTATCGCCAGTGACGATACGCACTTGATCAATCGACACACCCACAGCATCTGCTGCGATTTGTGTGTAGATGCCTTCGGTACCTTGTCCTTGCTCACCAACGCCGATCAAAACGGACACAACACCGCTTGGATCCATGCGCACAGTTGCACCATCCTGCGAGGCAATGCGCGCACCTCCTACGCCATAGAAGGCAGGACTTGGATTAGTCAACTCAATCAAGGTCGCAAATCCTATACCGCGGTAAATGCCTTTCTTACGTAATTCAGCTTGCTCTTTACGTAAGGCCGGATAGTCCATCATCTTTTCAATCGTACGTAGGCATTGCTCATGCGATAAAACTTCAAGCTTGATGCCAGAAATTCCTGAGCAAGGGTAAGCATCATCAGGGATGACATTGCGCTTACGGAACTCCAACGGATCCATTTGCAATTTTTGCGCCGCTAAATCGACTAAGCCTTCTGTCACTGCACAAGCAATGGGATGACCCACGCCACGATATTGACAGGTTGGCGTTTTGTTCTGAAACACCACATTCAAATGTGCGCGATAGTTCTGATGCTTATAAGGGCCGCCAACTAAATTCACGACCTGATTCCCTTCAATAGCGCTCGTTCTAGGGAACATTGAGTACGGACCTATGGCAGTTAAGTCATCGATCTCAAATGCCAAAATATCGCCGGCCTTATTAGCAGCAATACGACCTTTAATGCGATGCTCGCGCGCATGAATGTCACTGGTAAATGACTCCAAGCGATCAGCCACGAACTTGACTGGTCTCTCCAGCATCATCGCCAGACCCACAGTAGCAAAGTCGTCTGGATAAGCGTGCACCTTAATACCAAATGAACCGCCAACATCTTTACAAATCACGTGAACATCTGATTCAGAAAGTCCAAACTGGCGGCAGTACAAATCCTGCATCATGTGGGGAGCTTGCTGAGAGTGATAGACAGTCAAGCGACGATCACCTGGGTTGTAGTCGGCAATTTGGCAGCGTGGCTCTAAGGTCACCCCAGTATGACGACCAAACCCAAAAGTCGCTTCTGCAACAACATCAGCACTAGCAAATACTTCATCCACCTTGCCCACGTCTAATGTGCGGGTAAAACACAAATTATCACCAAGCTCTGGATGTATCAAGGGTGTGTCCGCATCCAAAGCGGTTTCCATTTCTACAACCGCAGGCAGCTCTTCCCACTCTACTTCAACATGCTGTAAAGCATCCTCAGCCTGCGCTCTTGTTTCGGCAACAACAGCTACAACTGGTTCACCCTGCCAGCAAGCACGATCTATTGCCAACGCATGTTGAGGGGCAGATTTCATACCAGCCAAGTGACCCAAGGTGGCCACCCAGGGTTTACAGATTTTGGCCATTTGTACGCCATCAACAATCGCCAGTACTCCAGGCATTTTGCTCGCTTGTTCAGTATGAATCTTGCCGATCTTCATATGGGCTACTGGAGAGCGCCAGAAAACAACATGCCCCATGCGCGGTAGTTGAATATCGTCAATGTAAGTTCCTTGACCTTCGAGCAGACGACGTGCGCCATGTCTAGGTTCGCTATGACCAATGTAACGTTGATCATTGGTTACAGGATCAAGAACCATTCCCTTCAAATCAGTTGGCTTATTCATAATGCGATTTCCTCAGTGCTTAAGCGTGTGCAACGACTGGTTTAATTTTTTGACCCTTAGCTCGGGCATCCAATACATCCACAATGGCATCGACTATCGAGTGATAGCCAGTGCAACGACAGTAGTTACCTGAAATCCATTCGCGCACCTCTTCACGGGTTGCCTTTGGTTGCTTTTCAATCAGTTCAGCCGCCGCCAATAACATTCCGGAGGAACAGAATCCACACTGCATCGCGTTGTGGCGCATAAATGATTCTTGCAAATCGGTTAAGACGCCATTTTTTGTGAGGCCTTCAACCGTCTCAACCACGCTACCATCAGCCTGAACAGCCAAGAAAAGACATCCACGGATGATTTGTCCATCAACCTTAACAGTACAGGCACCACAGGCGCCCTGCTCACAACCCAAATGAGGTCCCTTTAAATGCAAATCCTCTCGTAAGAAATCTACCAGATGTCTACGTGACTCAATCTCTGCACTCACAAGCTGACCATTCACGGTCATCGAAATTTTTTTCTTCAAAGTCATTCTGATCTCCAAGCTTTCTGCTGATATGTTTTGATCCAGCCTTAAGCAATCATGTGTTTAAGACCACGCTCGAGCAAAACTCCAATCAAATGTTGTTTTGCCTCAGCACTATTCGTGATATCAGCGATGGCTTCAATCTCATTGCGTGCAGCTGATACAGCCTGAGCAATGAGCTCATCGCTTAGTTTTTTACCATCTACGATCGCTTGGGCTGTTGTTGCCATTACTGGCGTTGCGCCCACCGAGAAAAAAGTGAATGCACAATCGGTTAGTACATCACCTTGTTTTTTTGCAACCGCTGCAAGTCCTGCAACCGCGTAATCTCCATGCCTTCTGGCGAGCTCATGGAAATAGAAAACCTCATCTTTACTTGCCAACGGAATCTCTGTTGCCACCAAAATTTCGTCAGGCTCTAAGGAGGTGGTGTAGAGGTCGATGAAGAAATCATTTGCAGAAATACGGCGCTCGCCCCCTGGGCCCTGAATAATCATAGTGGCACGCAATGTCAAACTACAGGCAGGCCATTCTGCTGCTGGATCTCCATAGGCGAGTGAACCACCCCAAGTACCCAGATTGCGAATCGCACGATGAGCAATATGTGGCGCAGCTGCCTTCAGCAAAGGAGCGTACTTTGTAACCAAATCAGAATCTTCAATTTCGGTATGCGTTACTAAGGCGCCAATTCGCAAACAATCTCCAACCACTGAAATGCCTTTGAGCTCCGCAACTCCGGTGATGTCAATTAACACACTAGGTTCCGATAGTCGCATGTTTAACGTTGCCAATAAGGTTTGGCCACCTGCAATTAAACGTGCATCATCGCCAGCCTCTTGAAGCAAAGATAATGCTTCTTGCAAGGCCTTGGGCTTTACATAATCAAATGCAGCTGCTTTCATTACGTCTCCTCCACCACTAATGTCATAAGCTTTTAAGCTTTTGTATTTTTTTACTGTTATCGTTTTTACTGCAATTGCTATTCAGCTTGATGGCTGATTTTTATTGATCTCCAGCGCCCGATTCGAGCGCTACTGTCTCCCCACCTAATTCTTTAGCAAATCTTTGGAAAAAATCATCCGCAATCTTTTTAGCGGATGCGCTAATGAGGCGACCACCAATTTGCCCTAACTTGCCGCCGATTGAGGCTTCAGTTGTATATGAAACCAAGGTTCCGCCTTCAGCTTGTTTTAATTCAACGCGTGATTTTCCTTTAGCAAACCCAGCAGCACCCCCTGAACCCTCAAAAGCCATTGAACAGGATTGGTCCGGAATGATGTCGCTTAGGAGTAACTTGCCTGCAAAACGGGCTCTGACAGGCCCAATCTTGAACATGACCTTGGCGTGAACTTCCTCTGGAGAGATCCGGCTAATTTCCTCGCAACCCGGAATGGATCTGGCCAAGACATCAATATCGTTCAAGCCCCTCCACACATCGGGGATCGGAGCTGATATGAGTTGCTCGCCATTTAATTCCATTTATGCTCCTTGGGGTTTGTACGAATAGAGTCTTATCTACCAATTGTTCAACAATGTACCATTATTTAACTTTTGGTCAATAAGTCCAAATTCGGATAAACCCTGATAGCCTATGCGTTTTAGTGAAGATAGCGTTTCTAGCCCAAGTAAAGCTGAAATTTCAGCGGGTGAAATTGCGCCTACTAGAAAAAGAATGGCAACCGCAGAACGCAAAAGACAAATCTTAGATAGCGCAATCCAATTTTTTGCTAGAAACGGAATTGACGGTCAGTTAAGAAATTTGTCAAAGGAACTGGGCATCACCCATACTCTGCTTTATCACTATTTCCCCACCAAAGATGCTCTGATACAAGAGGTCTACAAGGAAGTATTCGAATCACGCTGGAAACCAGAATGGGAAGAATTGCTAGATGATGACTCCCTCACTCCGGAAGAAAAGCTAAATGCGTTCTACTTAGATTACTCAAATACCGTTTTAACTTATGACTTTGTTCGTATTCTGATTTTCTCTGGATTGAGTGATCACTCGATCAGCGATCGCTTCTTTGAACTCTTGCGTACCAGATTGTTGCCAAGACTGATCCGTGAGACCCGTAAATATTGCGGTCGACCCAATACTTCAAAGCCTACTCAGCGCGAACTTGAATTTTTAATGGGTTTACACGGCGGTGTTTTTTATATCGGCATGCGTCGTTGGATTTATGGTCAAGCGATATATGCCGCGGAGAGCCCGAATACCGAACAAGAAATTATCCGCGATCGCGTGCAATCCTATCTCCACTCCGCTAAATCACTCTTTGCTTAATTTATAAGGTCATCATGTCTAATCTAAGCCTAAATCACTTCTCTTTACGAAGTCTTGAAATTGAAAAAACCACTGAGTTTTTTAGCAAGCTCCTGGGCCTAACCGTTGGACCAAGACCCGATTTTCCTTTCCCGGGGGTATGGCTTTATAACGGTGATGAAAGCAGTTGGGCAAATGCTGTTTTACATCTCATTGCCATCGATAAGAATGATCCTAACGGATTAAAACAATATCTAGGAGAGCGTGATCCCAGTTCACTGTATGGATCTGGTGCAGTTGATCACATTGCATTCTTTGCAACCGGATTGGAAGAAAAAATTGCTTTGTTAAAAGAATTAAATATTCCATATCGTGAGCGAACTGTTCCCGTTTTAAAACTGCATCAAATATTTTTAGATGACCCCAACGGCGTTGTGATCGAACTCAATTACCCAGCCAAGGAAAAAGCCGCCCTGGATGCCAAGGCAGCATAGGATTATTGAATGGCAAAAATTCTAGTCATTGGCGGATCTCTTGGGGGCTTATTCATAGCCAACATGTTGCTGCGTCAGGGTCATGACATTACCCTGCTAGAAAAAGCCTCGGGGTCACTTGATGGCCGTGGGGCTGGAATAGTGACTCACGATTCCTTGGCGCAAGCCTTGCGAGCCGCCGGGGTAATCGTTGATGAAACCCTCGGGGTAGCAGTTACGAAACGGGTAACTTTAGGGGCGGATGGTCAAAGTCTCGGAGAAATCGAATTACCCCAAGTTCTAACCTCATGGAGTCGTCTCTATCACATGCTCAAAGAAAGTTTTCCAAGCGAACGCTATTTGCAAGGAAAAACGGTCAAGACAGTGAGTCAAAATAAAGATGTCGTTCAAGTCTTGTGTGAAGATGGCAGTCAATTTGATGCCGAATTACTCATAGCATCTGATGGCATTCGCTCGGCAATCAGAAAACAAGTTGCCCCACACATTCAACCTGAATATGCTGGCTATATTGCTTGGCGTGGAGTGTGTGATGAAGCCTGTTTATCTAATTACACCTTAGATACACTGTTTAATCGTTTTGGCTTTTGCCTACCAAGTGGCGAACAAATGTTGGGCTACCCAGTAGCAGGCTCGGGCAACGACACCCGCCCCGGGAAGCGTCGCTATAACTTTGTTTGGTATCGCCCAGCCTTAGAGGATCAAGAACTGGTAAGTCTTTTGACTGATGATGATGGTCATTACTACCCACTTGGTATTCCGCCACTGAAGGTTTCATGGAGGCACATCGCACATATGCGCAAAGTTGCTCACGAGATTCTGGCACCTCAATATGCAGAAATACTAGAAAAAACAGCTGCCCCATTCTTGCAAGCGATTTATGACGTGCGCTCCGAGGAAATTGTCTTTGGCAGAATCGCCCTGATGGGAGATGCTGCTTTTGTAGGTAGGCCACACGTTGGCATGGGCGTCACTAAGGCTGGTGATGAAGCTATGGCAATTGCCAAGCACATTGCCACCCTTGGTGCCACACCAGAAGCCCTAGCAGCATATAGGGATGAGAGGCTGAAGTTGGGTCAACAAGTAGTAGCGCGTGCGCAATATTTAGGTCGTTATATGCAAGCGCAAGGAAGTAAAGGTAATAGGGATAACGAGAAGCTTAAAAGAAACGCTGATACTGTAATGGCAGAAACTGCAATTGATATTAGCGATCTATTAGCCCAAGGAAAAGCAGTGCCTGAATCTGCCCTTTAAAAGGCGCATTCAGTTAAGATTTAACAAGCAAAAGTAATCTTATTTAACAAAGTTTTAATGGAGGAGACACCCATGAAGGTAACGAATCAAACCAGACGTAAGATGTTGATCGGTGGCGCTGCAGCAGCAAGTACACCACTTTGGCTCAACGTGGCAAACGCACAAGCAGATACGATTAAGATTGGCTTTCCAACACCTTTGACAGGTCCTTTCTCTGCCGAAGCTCAAGACCAGGTGAGGGCAGCTGAATTAGCCATCAAAGAATTTAATGATGCTGGTGGCTTTAATGGTCGCAAAGCTGAACTTTTAGTTCGCGATGACAAACTTAACCCAGGCGAAGCTGCAACTCGCACATTGGAGCTTATTGAAAAAGACAAGGTGAACTTTGTCGTTGGCTCCCTTTCTGCAGCGACTCAACTCTCCATCAATGCAGTTTGTAAAGAACGTAAGGTTTTATTTAATTCTATCAGCCAATCCGACGCCATCAATGAAGTCAAGGACTGGAGCATTTATACATTCCATGAGGCTCTGAACCCCACGATGACTGCTGGCGCCTTAGCGCGTTATTCCATTCCACGCTTTGGCAAAAAGATTGTCTTCTTAACCGCTGACTATGCTTACGGCCACGAAATGGTTCGTGCATTTGAACGTGCCGGCAAAGAAATGGGCGCAACCACATTAGCGGATATTCGTCATCCATTGGGCGCCTCTGACTATTCTGCCTTCTTGCCACGCATCAAAGCCTTGAATCCAGACATTTTGGTACTCTGTAACTTTGGTCGTGACTTAGTTAACTCAGCCAAGCAATGTACAGACTTTGGATTGAAAAATAACATCAAGATCGTGACACCAGTACTCCTCTATACCGCGCGTCTTGCCGGTGGTCCAGAAGCGTTTGAAGGCATTATCGGCGGCACATCCTATTATTGGGGCCTAGAAGATCGCATCCCAACAGCTAAAACCTTCAACGATGCTTTCCGCAAAATGTATAACGGTTCCGTTCCGTCTGACTATGGTGCACTAGGCTACGCTGGAGTAAAGACGGTTCTTGCTGCTGTTAAGAACGCCAAATCAACTGACACCATGAAGGTTGTTACTGCTCTTGAAAACCTCAAGTATGACTTCTACAAAGGTCCTGAGTACTATCGTAAATGTGACCATCAAGCAGTTCAAACCGTCATCATCGTAGAGTCCAAGTCGAAGAATATGAAAGACAAGTACGACGTTTTCAATATTTTGACCATTGAACCTACTACCGAGAAAAACATGCGCACCTGCGCAGAGCTAGGCCACAAGGCTTAATCCAAAATTTCAGGGTGGGTTATTAATTCACCCTGATTCACTCCCCCATGCTTTCGGGCGTAGGGGAGTTTTTTCTGAGTATATTTATGACCGGTCTTACCTTTGAACTACTTTGCATGCAACTACTCACAGGCATTGCCTTGGGTAGTATCTATGCACTTCTGGCACTAGGCTTATGCCTTATTTTTGGCATGCTCAATGTGGTGAACTTTGCCCACGGCGCTTTTTTTATGGTGGGCGCATTTCTAGGCGTCTACTTTCTCGGGGTTACTGGTAGCTTTTGGTTTAGCTTAGTGTTAACTCCCCTCGTTACAGGCCTCATAGGTCTTCTGACCGAGCGATTTTTGGTGAGGCCCCTTTACGGACGTGGCATTGACTATCCACTTCTTCTAACTTTTGGTCTTTCTTACGTCTTAATTGAATTGATGCGCGTGACGTTTGGCATCGAAGGCTTACCTTCAGTTACCCCTGAGGGTCTAGGTGGTACTGTCAATGTTGGAATTGGTTACTTTCCTAAATATCGTCTCTTCTTGATCGCGGCTACCGCCGTCATTATTTTAGGTGTCTGGTTCTTAATTCAAAAAACACGTTATGGCCTGATTATCAAAGCCGGTGCAGCAGACCAAGAGATTGTGAAAGTCCTCGGTGTTGATATTGCTAAGGTATGGTTTTTAGTATTTGGTCTGGGTTGTGCGATTGCTGGCTTATCCGGAATTCTGGCATCACCGACGCGCTCAGTTAACCCTGAAATGGGTATCCCGATTCTGGCCGAATCTTTTGTGGTTACTGTGGTTGGTGGGATGGGTTCGCCAGTAGGCGCAGTGATTGCAGGCTTACTTGTCGGAGTGGTCTACAGCATGACGTCCCTCTTCTTCCCCGATCTGGCAGAACTCTCCATTTTTGTATTGATGGCAGTAGTACTGTTAATTCGCCCGCAAGGTTTATTTGGTAAAGCAGGAGCGATGGGCTAAGGCTCCGTAAATATATGAATTCTTTTATCCAACTTATTGCACGCCATCGTGTACTAGCTAGTACGCTATTTTTGGCCATCTTCCCATTCATCATGCCGTATGAGGCATTGGCTATCAATATTTTGATTTTTGGTTTATTCGCCATGGGCTTTAACCTACTATTTGGTTACATGGGCCTTCTTTCCTTTGGGCATGCTGCATTTTTAGGTATTGGTAGCTACCTCACCGGCATTGGAATTGTTCACTATGGCATGCCATGGGGTATAGCTATATTGGTTGGCATTATTGGCGCCGCTATTGGAGGCCTCATCATGGGCTACCTAGCAATTCGTACTCGCGGAATTTATTTCTCAATGGTGACCCTAGCACTTGGTCAGATTGTCTATTACATCTTCTACAAGGCAGAGAGTCTTACTGGTGGAGAAAACGGATTGCGTGGTGTCAGAGTCGATAATTTCAATATCCTAGGAATACCGGTCGATTTTTTAAATCCACTGACGAAGTACTACATCATCCTCTTTTTTGTGGTGATCGCCATTTGGTTGATTTCACGCATTCTGAGCTCACCTTTGGGTGCCGTAATGGAAGCTATTCGCGAGAATGAAAAACGCGCAGCCGCTTGCGGGTTTGATGTGGCACGTACCAAGCTTTTAGTATTCGTGCTGTCAGCTGCAATTTGTGGTCTTGCAGGATCCTTGCGCGCCCTTCACCTCTCAATTGTTCCAATTGATTCTTTGCATTACTTGCAATCCGGTCAAGCCGTCATGATGAGCATCTTGGGTGGTATGGGCACCTTCTTTGGTCCATTTATTGGTGCTGCGGTCATGCTGTATTTGGAGGACGTTGTCACCACCTTCACTAAACACTGGATGGCTGTTGTTGGCTTAGTGTTTATGTTCTTTGTGCTGTTCTTCCCCAAAGGAATTTGGGGAACCATTCTGAGCAAGCTACAAATTAATCAGGATACGAAATAATGAATAGCCCATCTACTACCCCTATTCTTGAAGCGCGCAACGTCAGCAAGACTTTTGGCAAATTCAAAGCACTCAATGACGTCTCAACTAGCTTTATGCCGGGCACTCTGACTGCGATTATCGGCCCTAACGGTGCAGGTAAAAGCACATTCTTTAATGTCTTGAGCGGCGCTTTTCCTCCATCAAGCGGTCAAATTCTCTTTAATGGCAAAGACATTACTGGAATGCAGCAACATGAATTTGCGCGCATTGGAATCTCCAAGAGTTTTCAGATTACTAACGTCTTTAAACAACTCAGCGTTCATGAAAATGTTCGTGTGGCTGCGCAAATGGAGACAGCGCGTTATAACTTCTTGCGCAATGCGAAAAGTTACCCCAAGCCAATTGAACTCGCCGATGAACTACTGGAAAGAGTGAATTTAAGTCATTTACGCAACAAAAAGACAGGCGACTTAGCCCATGGCCAGCAACGCGCACTTGAAATTGCCATGGCTTTGGCTTGCAATCCCAGCTTACTATTATTAGATGAGCCAACTGCAGGAATGTCACCAGAAGAAACTTTGGTCATGATGGATCTCATACGAACACTTGCCAGTGAACGTACAGTCATTTTGGTTGAACACAAGATGAAACTCATTATGGGTTTATGTAAACGCATCATCGTTTTACACCATGGCGAATTCTTGGCTGAAGGTACTCCAGAAGAAATCCAAAATAATGCTGAGGTACGTCGCGTGTACCTTGGACAAGGTTAATAGAAAGCAGATTATGTTGCGTATAGAAAACTTAAACGCATGGTATGACCGCAGTCACGTCCTGCAAGGGATCTCTTTAGAGGTAAATCAGGGCGAGATTGTTACCCTCATGGGTCGCAACGGCGCGGGCAAGACTACCACCCTGCGCTCTTTGATGGGTCTTTTATCCAAACGTCAAGGTAAGGCCGATATCGATGGCATCTCATTTTTAGATCTACCAGCACATGAACGCTTTCACCTGGGATTAGCCTATGTCCCAGAAGACCGTCGAATTGTTCCTGGTCTGACTGTCAAGGAGAATCTGGAGCTTGGAGTGATTTCCAAAAAGAATAGAGGCGATATGGCGGCTTTGGTAGATGAGATCGCAGAAACTTTCCCCAGATTAAAAGAACGTTTGAATCAAGATGGCACGTCAATGTCTGGCGGTGAACAACAAATGCTGGCGATTGCCAGAGCGATGATTGGTAAGCCCAAGGTCATTTTGCTGGATGAACCCTCTGAAGGCATCATGCCTGTCTTGGTGGATGAAATGTTTGAGTTATTTGCTAAGCTCAAGCAGCAAGGTTTAACGATATTGTTGGTGGAACAAAACGTGCAGCAAGCTCTGAAGATTTCTGATCGAGCTTACATTCTGGACCAGGGCGAGATTGTGTTCCAGGATACCGCTCAGAATCTTTTAAACAATGATGAGATTCAGCAAAAGTATTGCGCGGTTTAAATCAGACGCAACCAATGGCCCAATTGATGCCAGAAGCTTTCGGGGACTAATGTGAGAAGCCAGGTGAGCGTGACAAAGCGAATGAGCTTGCCTATGAACATATAAATTAAGCAAGACTTCCATGGGAGCTTTAACCAGCCCGCAGCCAAACAGAGTGGATCACCTATACCAGGCAACCAAGAGAGCAACAGAATCTTAGGTCCCCAGTTTTCTAGCCAACGCTTCAGGCGATTATTTTTTGGCTCATCCATCGACTTAAAACTATTACGCGCAATCAATCCAAGCCACCAGTCAACCATCCCGCCCATCGTATTGCCAACTGTGGCTACCATGATTGCCACCCAAAATAAATGCGGGTTTAAGGTGATGTAGCCAAACAGGATAGGCTCTGATCCCGCTGGTATTAAGGTTGCAGAAATAAAGGCGCTAATAAAGACTGCCGGCAAACCAATCGAGGGCATCCCAAACCAGGCAAAAAAATGCTCGAACATGCTTTCCATTAGGTGCTTACTCGCAAGAGGGGTGCAAATTAGTCATTAGCCCACCGCCAAGGGTGCAGAACTTTGGCTACTACCTTATGGTATGGGGGTCTCATGAGGGCTATTTTGCCTTGTTTTTGTCGTGATCCAGGATTTTCAAATCTTGCTTAAACTATTGGTCTATACAGTTAACCAAACTATCAAGATAAATTGAGAATTTCATGAGCCATCCCATTCCTAAGCCAGATCAATATCAAGAAATGCGTGAAGCCTTGCGCGACTTATGCGGCTCTTTTGATTCAGCGTATTGGCAAAAAATTGACCATGAGCGCGACTATCCAGAGGCTTTCGTAGATGCCATGACTAAAGCTGGCTGGTTAGCCGCACTGATTCCAGAGGAGTATGGTGGCTCAGGCCTGGGACTGGCTGAAGCCTCGGTAATTATGGAAGAGATTAATTTTGCAGGCGGAAACTCAGGATCCTGTCATGGACAAATGTACAACATGGGTACCTTATTACGCCATGGCTCTGAAGCCCAGAAAAAAATGTATCTCCCGAAAATTGCGAGCGGTGAACTCAGACTGCAAAGCATGGCTGTAACAGAACCTACTACTGGAACTGATACCACCAAACTCAAAACCACTGCCGTCAAAAAAGGTGACAAGTATGTCGTCAATGGTCAAAAAGTCTGGATCTCGCGCATTCAACATTCTGACCTCATGATCTTACTAGCTCGCACTACTCCGATCAGCGAAGTGCAGCGTAAATCAGAAGGGATGTCCATTTTCATCGTCAATCTTGCAGATGCAATTGGCAAGGGGATGGAAGTGAGGCCTATTGCTAATATGGTGAATCATGAAACTAATGAAGTCTTTTTTGACAATCTAGAAATTCCGGCTGAAAACCTCATTGGTACTGAAGGACAAGGCTTTAAATATATTCTGGATGGTCTCAATGCGGAGCGTGTGTTAATTGCTGCTGAGTGTATTGGTGATGCCTATTGGTTTATTGATCGCGCACGCCGCTATGCTAACGATCGTGTGGTCTTTGATCGTCCGATTGGCAAGAATCAGGGCATTCAGTTTCCGATTGCCGATAGCTATATTGAAACAGAAGCCGCCAATCTGATGCGCTTTAAAGCCTGTGAGCTATTTGACAATCATCAACCTTGTGGACCAGAAGCTAATATGGCCAAGTATCTCGCCGCTAAAGCTTCTTGGGAAGCAGCTAATGTCTGCTTACAAACGCATGGTGGATTTGGTTTCGCAAATGAATATGATGTGGAACGCAAATTTAGAGAAACTCGCCTCTATCAAGTGGCGCCCATCTCAACCAACTTAATTTACTCATATATTGCCGAACATGTTCTTGGCCTACCAAGATCTTTCTAAGAAAACTCGAATATGAGCATTCGTCCGCTTGACGGTATTACCGTTGTTTCTCTTGAGCATGCAATCGCCGCGCCTTTTTGCACCCGCCAATTAGCAGACTTAGGAGCGCGTGTCATCAAAGTCGAACGACCCGGAGGTGGCGATTTCGCACGAGGATACGATACCCAGGTAGAAGGCCTCAGCTCTCACTTTGTCTGGGTGAATCGCTCTAAAGAGAGCCTCACTTTGGACCTGAAGCAGCCAGCGGCACTCGCTGCACTGAAAACCCTATTAAAAACCGCCGATGTCTTAGTACAAAATCTAGCCCCGGGAGCGGCAGCTCGCATGGGTTTAACTGCAGAGGCCTTGCATCAAGAAAATCCAGGCTTAATTCTGTGTGATATTTCAGGATATGGTAACGATGGGCCCTATCGCGATAAAAAAGCTTATGACTTATTGATTCAAAGTGAAGCAGGTTTTTTATCCGTAACAGGCACTCCTGAGACTCCCTGTAAAGCTGGAAATTCAATTGCGGACATTGCGGCAGGTATGTATGCCTATACCAATATCCTGGCCGCTTTATTGCAAAGGGGAAAAACTGGCAAAGGTTCAGCAATTGACGTTTCTATGCTGGAATCACTCAGTGAGTGGATGAGCTTTCCGATGTATTACGCCTATAAAGGGGCGCAACCACCCCCCAGAAATGGTGCCTCGCATGCCACCATCTATCCCTATGGTCCATTTAAAGCAGGCGATGGAAAAACCGTCATGTTGGGCCTTCAGAACGAACGTGAATGGGCGCAATTTTGTGAAACTGTTTTAGAGAATCCAGCCCTTGCTCAAGACGAACGCTTTGATCGCAACTTCAAGCGCAACGAAAAACGCGAAGAACTCTTGTCGATTATCAACGCCTGCTTTAGCAAACTCAGCTCTGAGCAATTAATTGCGAGGCTAGAAAAGGCACAAATTGCGAATGCTCATCTTAATGATATGGAAGGCTTGTGGAAACACGAACAACTCAAGGCTCGCCAGCGCTGGACTGAGGTTGACACTCCGAATGGCGCTATTGCTGCCCTGCTGCCACCTGGACTAAACGATAGCTTCGACTATCGCATGGATCCTATACCTGCAGTTGGGGAGCACACCGAATCGATCCTGAAAAAACTCGGTATAGCCGATGCTGAGATCGCCAAGATGCGAGCAAGCGGAGCAATTTAAAGCAGCGGAGAAGTCAGGTGTGCTGCGTTCTCAAGATAGCGTCTCCAGACTGGCCTCTTTGCCCATGCCTTAGGATCAACATAATCAGATTGCGCTAGATATGACTCAATGAGCTTTTCAAGTTTTGCACAGAAATCAGTGTTGTAAACAATGAGGCTGATTTCAAAATTGAGGCGCAGGCTGCGTTGATCAAAGTTGACAGAACCAAAGATAGCAATGCGCTTATCAATTAACAAACTCTTGGTATGAAGCAGCCCACCATGAAACTCAGCAATATTAACTCCCGAGTTCATTAAATCTTCATAAAAACTTTTACTACTCCAAGCTACCAGAGTAGAGTCATTCAATTTCGGTACGATCAGCGTTACCTTTACTCCCCTTGCAGCTGCCGCCATGAGGGCCTGCAGCAAACCATCATCAGGACCAAAGTAAGGCGTAGTAATCGTAAGCTCTTCTCGAGCGTCCATGATGGCTGAGAGCAATACCTGGTACAAAATATCGTCGCGATAAACTGGTCCCGAAGAAAACTCTTGCGCTAAGGCACCACCCTGATGGGGAGATGAAGGAGGTTCATGATCTTTAAAACTGGTGATACTGGGATCGTCAACGCTCCAGTCAAATGCAAAAGTTAATTCAAATTGGGCTGCTACCGGCCCCTCGATACGAACCATGGCGTCAACCCACTCACCAACACCTGAGTCTTGCTTAAACGTCCGTGGATCAACTAGGTTCATACTACCCGTCCAGACTACAGATCCATCAATCACAAATATTTTTCGATGGAGCCGTAAATCAGCACGTCTAAACTGAAAACGTCCAATTTGAATCGGTAACGCCTCTGTCACTTTGATGCCCGCACTACGAAAACGTGACGGCCATGAGGATTTAAACCAGTCTTTACTGCCTAATGAATCCAGCAATACCCGACACTTTACACCTCGCTTTGCAGCAGTAATGAGCGCCTCGCAAACTCGGTCGGCATCCCCGCCTAGCGCCCAAATATAGAACTCTAGGTGCAAACTTTTTTTAGCTTGATTAATTTCGTCGATAAAATTTTGCAGAATTTTGAGTGAATTGGTATGCAGCTCAATCTTATTACCAGCCACTACTGGCGAACCATTTTTAGATTCAGCCAAAAGACTTAAGGCTCTTCCTTCAACTGGCAGCTTCTGCCTGTCAGGGGCAAATTGCTGGCGCATCGCTTCGGTAATTTTTTCGTATTCCCGATTCATGCGAATAATTTTGCGAGTCAGCTTTCTTCCTACTGGTCGCTCACCGATCAAAATATACAAAGCGACTCCGCCAATCGGAATCAGAATCACAATCAAAAACCAAGAAAATGCAACTGCCACCGGCCTTCTCACTGAGATCAAGTGAATACCAAATAAGAGCACGATAACGATATGAATAATCGGAACCCATATTAAAGAGAATCCAAAAAGGGATCCAAAAATAAAGGCCATCATATTCATAAGAGTTCCAGTTCAGCGGTAATACCAAGATGATCGGACAACTTTAACCATTCATGCAAAATCGTTGCAGAATGGATCTTAAGTCCGCGCACATAAATCCTATCCATTGGCAGGATCGGCTTAATACTAGGGAATGTTTTTGCTGGCGAACCAGTCAGCACCTCAAATACTTCATTAAAACCAGCGGACTTCATTGGTGCACTGACCCGATTACGCCAATCATTGAAGTCCCCTGCCACGATGGTTGGACCACCTTGGGTTAATTCTTGAATATGGCCCATGATGGCTTCTAGCTGACGCTCCCGTCCACGCTCAAAAAGCGCCAGATGGACACAGAAACAATGAATGGGTTTATCAACACCACCTAATTTTGTAATGCTATGCAATAGCCCGCGACTTTCAAATCGGTACGCTGAGATATCGTAGTTATTCCCTTTTTGCTGGGGATACTTAGACAAAATAGCATTGCCATGATGGCCATCACGATACTCAGCATTTTTTCCATAATGCCAATCATGCCAAAAATCTTCAGAAAGAAAATGGGTTAACTCATTAAGAGGCCACTGCCCAAAACGTCTTACTCTGCCGCGGTGTTCCTGTTGCAGCTCTTGTAAAAAAAGGAGATCAGGATAATGGCTACGCATTTTTTGGCGTAACTGGTAAATGGTTGAGTGTCGATGTAAAGGTGATAATCCCTTGTGCACATTCATACTCAGCACTGTAAAACGGGGAGAATGAATCGGACTTGTCAAAACTCCCCCGCTGCACGTTGACGCCTGACCCGCGCCAAATAAATTTCACCCTCAACCAAATCTTGACATTGCATGCATTTATTGCAAATAGAGGCCTGCTCACGCAATTCTTCAATGGAGTTGATTGGGTGAGAATCTAAATATGCACGCAGGTCCACATCAAGAACCTCATTGCAGAGGCAAACTACTTCAGCCATAGATCAAAAATAGGTAAATTAGTCTCATTACAGCCATTTTGCCATTGCCTTGATAGAATCAAGCGCATGTTAAAAGCTTTTCAAGACGCTCTCTCCTTGCTAACCCACCTTGATATAGCAGTGCTGGGCATCGTGATGGTCTCCTTGCAGGTTAGCCTTGCCGCCCTTCTAATTGGCACTTTGCTAGGTCTACCCATTGGCGCCCTACTAGCAACCGAACAATTTCCGGGCAAAAAGACCGTTATTGTGACCCTCAACACGCTCATGGGGGTCCCCACCGTGATTGTTGGAGTCTTGGTTTATTTGATGCTATCGCGTACAGGTCCGCTAGGCGCCTGGGGATGGTTGTTTACGGTGAAGGGGATGATCGTAGCTCAAGTACTGCTCACAACTCCTTTAATCGCCGCTCTGAGCCGACAAATCCTCGAGGATTCCTGGAAAATACACCGCGATTCATTCATGAGCCTGAGATTGCCCGCTTTATCCAGATTTAAGTGGCTAATATGGGATTGTCGTTTTTCACTCACCATTGCTGTACTTGCTGGTCTGGCTAGAGCCATTTCTGAAGTTGGCGCAGTCATGATTGTCGGTGGCAATATCGACCGCTCCACTCGAACAATGACCACGGCTATTGCCCTAGAGACCAGCAAAGGAGATCTACCATTAGCCCTTGCGCTAGGCATTGTTTTGTTGGCGATTGTTCTATTAGCAAACCTATTTACTTTCGCGGTTCGTCAAATTGCGGAGCGCCGCTATGGTTAATCAAAATATTGCTTTTGAGAGATACATCGAACTCAAAGACATCGTTGTCAAGAGCAATGGAAGGGTCATCCTCAATATCCCACACGCCATTATTCCAGCAGACAGAATCACGGCCTGCATAGGACCTAATGGCGCTGGTAAAACCACTTTTCTTAAATTACTTGACGGCCTTATCAAGCCCGATACTGGATCAGTAAGTTACTCTTTCAATGACAAAACAGCATTGGTTTTGCATCACACTCCAATGATCAAAGCGTCTGCCATAACCAATATTAGTATTGTTCAAGATATAGACCCAAGCATTAGCAAGAGTGACATACAAAAAGTCATGGACGAAGTTGGCCTTACCAGGCTAGCGAATAGCCCAGCCCATAAATTGTCAGCTGGAGAAAGACAAAAACTCTGCCTCGCTAGAGCAATACTGCTAAAACCAAATTTAGTCTTGCTTGATGAGCCCACTGCCAATTTAGATCCCAATACCACTGAACAAGTAGAGGCACTCATTCGTCAATTTGATCAACAGGATGTAGACGTCATTTTTTCATCACATCAACTTGCCCAGGTTCAAAGACTTGCTCAACACATTATCTTTATTGATCAAGGCGAGATAAAAGAAAAAGGACCCGTAGGTCCTTTCTTTGCCGATCCCCAAACGCAAGCAGCTAAACGCTACCTACATCAAGAGTTACTAGCCGACTGATTACTTAGCCGCAGGTGCTGCAGGCGCAGCTGCGGGAGCAGCAGCTACCGGCGGAGTGAATGGCGGTGGCGCCACACAAGCTGCAGGTGCTGCAGTTCCAGCAACTCTATAGCGATCTGCTACTCGGTTTTGTGCTTGGCAGAGTTGATAGGCACCCATTCTATCGCCGTAGGCAGCTTTTGCTTTGGTTAATGCAGCAGCTTCTGCCTGCTCTGGAGTTAAGGGAGGTAATGCCGCCATCACAGCTGAACCGGCAAATGCGCAGAGTGTAAAAGCAATGATCTTTTTCATGGCCATGTCCTTATTTATTCAGTTTGTCGTACCAGAGCTCATGGTGCTCTTTAGCCCAAGTCGCATCAACATAGCCAGTCTTCATGCCGTCGATTGAACCTTGCATACCAATGGTACCGATATAGATATGCCCCATCGCTAGTGCAGTCATCAAGATCGCAGCACTGCTGTGAAGGATATTGGCAATCTGCATCGTGCCACGGGTGTACTCAATACTCATAAATGGCACGATCATGTCGAGTACAAAACCTGAAGCTGAAATCACCAGACCCAAGAATGTCATACCAAACCAGAACCAGAATTTTTCACCGAAGTTGAAGAAGCCAGCTGGAACATGCTTTCCATTCAAAATGCCGCCAAAGTTCAAGATCCAGTTGAGATCGCCTTTACCAGGGATGTTCTTGCTCACAAATAGCAAGAAGAAGATCACGATACAAATCGTAAACAAAGGACCTACAAAGTTGTGAATATTTTTGCAAACATCTAAGAATGAGCCGTAAGCTGGTCCGCCCATGATTGGCATTGCAAAGTACTTACCGTACAGAATCAACAAGCCAGTAATAGCTAAGGCAATGAAACTAAAAGCCATCAACCAGTGAACGAGACGATCAAAAGCGCTAAAACGCTTAATTTTGATGCCTGACATTGGCTCATGTAACTTGATTGAACCCTTGATGGTGTACATCGCAAGCACGCCAAAGAAGGCCAGAGCAAGTAACCAGCCACCATAAACGGTGATCACACCATTACGAATCAAACGCCATTGTTGACCAGAGCGCTGAATCAAAACGCTCGCTTCCTTATCGGGAATGCTCACGTAGTTGTATGGGTCACTGTTAGCAGTGGTAAAGATGGATGGATTAGCTGGCTGAGCTTGCGCCTGGGTACCGTTCGCCAAACTATTCGGATTGGCTGGAACAGACAGTGGAGGAATATCTACCCCACTAGGTGATGGCAAAGGCGCCATCGGTGCGCGTTCTGCAAAACTCATTCCGCTTGCCAAAGTCAGCGACAAACCTGCAGTCACTACCAAAGTGCGTAGAACTTTAGAAAATGATCGTTTCATACACATGTCCTTAAACGTATTCGTTTTATTTATTGTTATTTAGTGGATCACTTAACGCGACTGTATTCGTTTTGACCTTGAGTGCGCTTATCAACCGACTCTGTCCAACTACCTTGGTTGCCCGGCGTCCAATTCTTAGTCATAAATCCATTGTTAGCGCCCATGTGAGGAGCAACGTCTGGACGTTTTGCAGCCTTGCCAGCAATTTCGGGTGGCTCTGAACAAGCCGCCAACAGCGTTGCTGCTGCAAAACACAGACCGAGAGTTTTGAAATTAACTTTCATTATTTAGCTCCTGGGATTTTTGCAGCAGGTGTTGGTGTAGGCGCTGGCGTATCGGGGCCACCATAAGCTGTGGACCATCCAAAAGCCTTAGAACCAGGATACTTACCATTCTTCTCACGCAGCGCTACACGCTGATTGAAGATAGCTCCAATGATGTCGCCATCACCACCAATCAAAGCCTTGGTCGAACACATTTCAGCACAGAGTGGCAATTTGCCCTCAGCTAAACGATTACGGCCATACTTCTCAAATTCAGCAACGCTACCATTCTCTTCTGGACCACCACTGCAGAAAGTGCACTTGTCCATTTTGCTACGGGTACCGAAAGCACCTTTGCTTAGGAACTGTGGTGCACCGAATGGGCAGGCAAAAGAGCAGTAGCCGC